>JAAUYH010019304.1_pt1 | contig 30930 bp, 15 predicted proteins | sample 7278061 | NCBI WGS metagenome assembly JAAUYH01 (sample SAMN14350203, study PRJNA611818) | marine sediment metagenome | isolation source: surface marine sediment (0.6m) | place: French Polynesia: Moorea | collected 2018-08 | reverse complement strand
CATTCGTCCGCCAATAACAATCCTTCGAGGACCCATACTTTAACAGCGCCCTTTCAGTTGTAAGGAAAAGAAATACAGTACTTCGGATCTTGGGTTGTATCTGAACGAATCCGCTGAACGATGTAACATTAGCAGCAGAAGTCTCGCATTACTTGTGATGATTAAACGCTGGTAACGGAAGAGTGTCATAAAGTCCAAAATGACACCATCGGAATTACTGATAGTTAAAGCGACTAACTATAACTGGAGTCATCTCTGAAATCCACATCAAGATCAAAAGACAGTGGTTGATCTACGGAAGAATCAGTACGAAGACTAATAAAATTGTAAACAGCTAGTAAATGCAAATTGAAATCTAGAATGCGCTACTGAAATAGTTCTTATGGAAGCTCGGGCACATGTTCATCATCTCCTTCTGGATCCACCAGATACAGAGGTGGCTGTTTTCGATATTGTTGTAAATAAAAACATGCGCCCGAAATTTAGAGCAGCATGATGCGATCGAACAGACGGCCAGTCAACAATGACGTATATATGTCAACGAGTAATGCAGTAAATGACAATAATCGCGTAGCAGCCTCTTCCTTACAAGAGAGTAGAAGAAGTCAAATCTGTATTTCTGCAGGTTTTTGTACTGAAGAACCCTGCTTCATCTGTAAAAACAATAGTGAGATCAATATGGCACAAACGAATATTTTCGTGCCTGTAAGAAGGATACAGCTTGTTTCAGTGGCAATGGTGAGATCAATTTAATACCTTTGATGAAGCGAGAAGGATCTTTACTTAAGATTTCTGTACGTTAAAACGAAAAGATCAAATCAAAAAAGTTCTCAGGATAAGTCAAAGAAAAATCGATACTACAGGTAAAATTTAGAATTAAACGAGGTAAAGGCTTCTGAAATTAGAAAAATGAGTCCCAAAAGTAGCCACTCTTCTGTAATATTTAGTCCAGAGTACCAGAATAAATAATCCCAGCAAATTTAAACGCAATGGTTACTACATAAAAGGCAACAAATCAGTAGCTCAGACAAATGATGTTGGTGTAACAGAAAGGATTGGTGCTTCAATCACTGTAATAAATAGCAAAATGCAGAATAATAGCATTCGAGCATAATAATAGCTTCAGATGGTTTATCATCACATTTTTTCATTTGAAATTCCGAGAGCTAATTAAACTATAGTAAAAAAGTCCCTTGATAAATATTGACTCAAGATACAGCAGCTCCGCTACATTCTCCTCTTTTCTTTTTTCTTCTACTACTAGTACTAAGGATAGGATGGAGAGCAACCATCGACTGATACTAGGAACCCACGTTAACGTGATCTTTCTCGCCTTTCGTTCATTGCCATATATCCGCACCAACCTGCAAGTAGTGTATTACATAGTAATGAAAATTACCAATACAAAATAAGGAAGCTTGAGTCGTTGAAAATGCAAGCATCGCAATCAATCACTGTGTTAAATCATCTCCGTAATGTTTTCTGAAAAAGGCTTGACTGTTCGTCAGAAGTTATGCTTTTTGGAAAAGATTTGACGAATCGAGGAAGTATGATCAGCCCAAGGTCATAATTTCAGCGATAGATAGATATAGAATCAAAAAATTAGGGATCATGGCTTCAATTTATCTGTTAATTAATCATAGCGATTGATTTTTTTGAAGTTCATCACATACTTGCCAGATAAATAAATCTCGTAGTGACATACCATGCTAAAATCGTCCAAATATTTCTTTTCCTTCGAAATGATTCATATGTTCAAGAAAACAATTTTGCTGCTTTGCGTCTCGACCTAAATGAAGTATTTTTCCCTTATTTCAACGCATACAAGGATTCTGCATTCAATTGAGGATTCGCCCAGTCCTGTATCCTGTATTATATAGCACTCGTGACCAAGATATCTTCATATGGAATAGAATTACTAATTGCCAGGCTCTCCTGTCGCTAAATACCACCGCGCTGTAACTTATATTTTCAATCAACTTTTTTGGTAATCTAGGATCACAAGCTTCTGATTCCTACTTTCTAACATCACTCCGAAGAAGAATTCCAGCCGCTAAATTATTGGAATCCAGGAATTCTCGTTTTTGAGTGTTAACAGAAAATAGCATCGTATTGAAAATGCAATCCAATATAGACAATAATGCATCTACCCAAACAGATCCTACACCAATGCAAACATTAGCCTATTTCGCACGATTCCGCATTATGGCCAAATTGCTTGGACCATACCTAGGCTAAGGATTAAAACTAAAGACATTGTCGAGAAAAACAGAGGCGCCCAATTGTTTTTGCTACCAATCTCGGTATTGTTATTGTCTCATGCATTAAAAGAGCAAAAAAGATTCGGTTTTTTCGAAATTTCGGGAAGTCATGAATCATTTCCTTGGAAAAGTTATGATGAATTGCATCTAAACTTGAATTTTGCAAAAAAATAATGGAATTTGTTACTTCTGCAATTTCTTTAGGTTGTAGATGATGTTTAAATACACCCTATTCTTATTCCAATTCTACATGACACGTAATGACGTGTGTCTCGTTATAATTATTGGAATCGATATTGTAGCATATTTTTATGCAATTCCTGTCGGAATATACTTCCGGTGTTACGATTTCTTTTACGCAATATGGCTCGATTTGAGAGTGATCGAGAGAGCTTCGCACTCTAACTAATCGAGACTCTATAAAATCCAACCCGTGAAAAGTATCCTTGTACAAGCTGTCAAACCCACTCGCCGTACATATAATGGAATTGAAATAGAACATAACAATGTTCACTACTTTTCTAGTGCATGAACTAGTAAAGGCTCTTCGCTCGATCACGGAAGCTGTTCTGTCGCTACGAGCTACGCGAAATCAGGCTTTGAACGTGCGCCAAAGGACAATGCTACCGTCATTTCGGTTGTGAATAAACAATTTTCCGACATCGAGTACGGCCCGGTCATCGCCGCAACACACGTGCACTTGCGAGTGAGTTTCTCGGGACCCGTTATTGCGTTTTACTATTCAACAGACGGAAAAGAGTGGAAATTGTTTCGCCTTTCCGCTTGCTCAATTCCGAGGCACCTACATGAATTAGATTTATGGGCCAAGTGCCCGTCGGAGATCGTTATAAGGTGGAGTTAGCTCTAATTCACTACTTCGAGGGGAAGCAACCTAAAAGATGTATTATAATCGAGCTCAAGGTGCTGTGAAGCGAGAATCTGCTATATGACAGGCAATTTAAACATGAAATCCACCTCGGTCCGATTGTTGATTGTTGCAGAAACACGTCACCAGTACAAGATCGAACGCATATATATCAATTCATTTTGCATTGCGGCAAAGGTTAAACAAAATCCGAGATACTGCTAAAACTTACTCTATTCGAAAACTATTTCTCGTTCTTCTACTCCACGTGTTGTTTGAGTTGGAGCTCGCATAAGCCAATACAAAACACGAGCAGAATTTCCTGGAAATTTCTGAAGGTGCTGGTCAACTTCAGTCTCCACCGGGAATAGTAGAGGTAATCGGGAGGTAGTATAGATACGCTCGCGATCAACTCTCAATATGCGAATAAACTGGTTGAAACAAGTAACCATATGGCGACAGTGCATTATTTGCACTGTTCCATCAACTTCAATCCATTTTCGATGCAATAAACGTAGATTTCTTGACGGTACTGGCCAAATCACGGGATATTCAAGGTAATTTCCACCACTAACGACATCTACAGAATAACTTGGAAGTAGTGACTTGCTCTGCAAACAGTAAAATAGCGAGTGAGACATATCGACAATCATTATTATCAGGCTCTTGCAAAGCACCATATGCTGAAATGGGCTTGAAGAAGAATTCAGATAGTACGACTTCTATACCATAATCATCATCAGGAATACTGCGTTCTTCAGCCGTAACACAATCATTGATAGCTATGCTCCAATTACTGTCACAATCATTATTTAAATTTTCAGGGGGTATTGTGCGCATTGTTTTAGCAATCACTGATTTTATATCTATTTTCACTTTTGATTTCATCACTAAAAATAAACGTCAGAAAGAACAAATCATATTTAACGAAGTGTAATTACATTTCTTCTTGCCCATGCATTTTTCCTTTCGACTTATCCAGCTCTGACCTTCGGCGCATTAGCCGACTACTAAAATTGCTCTTCATGATGTGGCCAAAAAATTATGACCATTGGCTTTGAACAGTAGCAGTTAGCGTATTATGTTCAGTGCCATTCTCAATGAGCCCTTTCAACACCCTCAAATTCGATTCGTTAAATTTTTTGTTGGATAGGGCTGCCGTTTCGGAGTTGTAGATAGTGCGGAGGTTAGGATTCAGCTGACTGTCAGCACTAGATACTTTCAAATCTGCCATTGAACCAAGCAATTTATAGGGAAATATGTAATTCTCGAAATTGAGCTACAGTTATACATGAATGTATGCTTTACCTAAATATAGTGTAAATTAATTTCTACATGCAATGTTCGCATTATTCTGCAGGGATACTCACAACCGTTCTGCAAGACAGAACAATAGCTTTGCTCAATTCAAGAAATGCTTAAACTTGTCGTGTCCTGAACCGGGTGCCCAATATTCTAAATACATTTGAAAATATGGACTATGGATAGCGAATGATGTATTCGTGTCGAATTTGTCTCAGTATATTTTTACTTCCGAAAAATAATACTAATTTTTGTTGCTGCAGTTGCCATAAATTTGCCATTTCGTCATAAATTTTTGTCATCATTTCATTGAAATCATAAAATTCTAATCTGGAACCCATTAGATTGTATTTGCGTCTATATTATTGTAGCTTGTCGTACCTTAATTTTTGTATTTGAGGCTCTAGGTTATGCAATTTAATAGCAAAACTTGTATTGTTTATCCCCTCGAAGGTTATGTGCATGAACGGTGCAATTGCTTTGCAATTGCTGATGAAGTATGCATAGAACGTCCGACGCGTATAGAAACCTTAACTACTTTATTCATAATTATATTTATATCTTGATCAAGGAAGATGCTACATGACACATATCGAAATTCAATATATCCGTAGACCGGGTTTAGCCTTGAATTTTGAATCATATATACGAATGAACCGGACTGTTCGTTAATTTATTCGTTTCAAAGTCACCTCGGACAATAGGACTTACTATTTAATGCTACTAGATTTGAAACCCGTCATCGGGCTTCTTGATGTCCCTGAGCGCAAAAGTATTTGCAAGAATCGGCGAATCAATATTTTCCAACGCTCCTAGACTTTCCAAAACTGTGCGACAACTGCGATTTACTGCACTGTTCGGGGTTTCACTACTTGTATGTTCCAGTGTATGGGCTGTATTTACAAAAAATTATCAAGTGGAGCCGAACCCAAACACCTCCTCTGGTCGACTTTGTTTCTGCAGGTGTACATCGGGGAACATTTCAGCAGTGCCATAACAGTAGCAGACTTCAAACATTCCGTAAATGGGTTTGGTGTCTACTACGCATTTTATCGTCTCTGAACCTTGTACTCATATGATTTTAATTTAACTGATTTTTTTGAAGATTCAACGGGATGACAGGATTGATGCAGAAATAGGCATGGCTATTTTATTAGTATGGATGGGATGAAGTTTAAAATTTACGAACCTGCGCCATGGAGCTCGGCTTACTACTTTCTCAAGCATAATGGTCCGGGACTACGGTGTGGAATCGCAATAAGCATTTATTCCGAAAAACTCGTATGGGAATATAGGTCATTCTTGTGTGGTTCAAATAGCAATGTAGTTGTTTTTAGAAGCGGCCTCAAGCATTTACTGGAAAAATCTCAAGAGAAATCTGTAGCTGACAAAGAAAATCAGGAATCAAGTTGTATCACCCCAGAGATTTGCTCAAATGAATCGTTTTCTCGTCGAATCCGAGCAAGGCAGGAGTCACCAAATAGTGGATTGAAATCTTTTCATATTTTGTCGCACACATTTCGACATTCTTTAAATTTTCATGGCATCTATTTTTTCTGTTCTGAACTTGACTCATATTTAGTTCTTAGAACAACTATTATTCGCACTATAAATAAAGTGGAAATGGCGCACTACATTTTCACAATGAATTACTTATTTCCCGTTCTTTCCAGCATCCAGTGACATAGAGTTACAGTATCGCAACAGGGCGAGTACCGCAGAGCGCATATTTGAAATCTATTCGACACAACGTCTGCGGATTTAATCGCGAAGAGCATTTCCAAGAACCAGCCATAAGGCTTGTGAGACGGCAAGTGTCGAAGGCGAGCCTGGATCGAAGTCAGAATCAAACTATTCGTACGAAACCACCTTTGTTTGTTCATTCTGGTGAAGCGGCTAGAACACAGGCAGAGTACGTTTGTTACTGCATAGTTACTCCAATCTCAATAGAATTCATTTATTTAGTTGACATGGAATGAACTATCTCATTGCTATCAGGGAACGGCGCTGAAGAATGGAAAGCGACCATTAAGAAAGACCATTCTCCAACCTGCCATAATTGTATGCTAACCTTGCCATTGACTGGTAGGACGAGCTTGATATTCCGTACAGTTACCAGTTTGGTGCCCAATAAAATGTCGTAATCACGACAGTTGCATGCTGCATACTGAGCTATTTGCTTTTCTCTCCTCTATAGTCAAATTCTTTCCACCAAATCCGCGTCAATCGCATCTTCTGTGTAATGAGTACGCTTCACAAACCAGGTATTTTACCATGGGTTTCGTTCGCTTATCAGTCTGCGCGTAGGCTCGAAGGTATTCCACTTGCGTCATTGAGTAATATGAATTCCAGTAGATCGGTGGATAAACATGCATACTGTAGTACACCTACTCAGATCGATAGGGAACTAGCTCAAACACAGCAACAACAATCAATATTTCAATCCGGGGATGCTTCAAATATTACAGTACGTCAGATCCTGCGTAATATCTTAACGAACAAGCGCGTCTGTCTAAAACGAGCGGCAGGTATTTCTTGGTCTCATCAATTCGGCTAGTACTACACACGATTATTAAACACTCGTAAAGGAAAAAAGCATTAAGATTGTTGACAGCTCAAGCGACTCTGCCACTATCTATCCTCATCATTAGAATCTTGAATGAGAACACAGGGCGGAGTTTGAGAGACGGATGAAACGGTACGACAGCGATGCTCAGAATGTGAATGGTATGTGGAAATGGAGTGAAACCTAGAATGCCCTACCGAAGTAGGTCTCGCAGACAGATCCGGCGTATGGACGCTTTCTTCGTTCTAGTCCTCAAGATACGCTGGCCGTCGTCATCGATATTGCTCGCAATCGTGGCTCACATTCTGACACCAGAGCAGCACGACGCAGGCGACCAATAGACGAGTCAACCAGACTTGGTGAATACGTATCTTTTAGGGATGTACTTGAATATTTACCGTTTCATACCTATTTGAGTGTAATTTGCTACACACACAATGTATTTCCAATGAGCATTGAGGAGAATTGCTTACTGAATCTGGGAGTTGGAGCCAATAGCTAAATATGTATTTCCGCAATCTATACTGTACTTTAATGTAAAGGGGAATTAGAGTCTGTTCCGCGGAGCACAATCGAAACCCATCTAAACGAGCTGCGTAACGCGATACTCTGGAGTCACATTCACAAGTTTTGCTGAAGTAATGTTGGGGCACACGGTAGGAATGCACTCTGTACCGGCCTCTCGGCGATTCCGAGCTCTCTTCGGCGTCTCGCCGGATTTGTGCAGTTTGTTATGGTACCGAATGTCTGACAACTTTCCGATTGGCGAACAACCGCAACATCTGCTTTGGAGCTTGCTGTTCGTCAAAGTATATGAGACTGAAAGTTTGCTTGCCGTCATTGCATGATTGGAAAAAAAGCGTATAGGAAATGGGTTTGGATTTTCCTGTCTGCTCTGTCTTGTTTGAGTGTAGTACGCAGTGCATCCAGTTATATATTTCAAATCGAACTGACACTCCTCTTACTTCTAGATTTCATGGCACAGTCGATTGAGTGCAGTGTTATTACTCGAAGGAAACATCCATTATGATTGTGTTTCAGTGGATGGGACAGATGTACCATCGAAGAGCCGCTGCCATTTAACCAGATGTAGTATTCGCACAGGTTCAATAGCCCAGAGTTATGATATGAGTTGGGGATTTCAGTTACGAGTGGTTACATCGTATGGCTACATGGTCCTTTCCCTGCAGGCGAGTATTCGGATCAATTTATATTCAATGTGAGGATGAAGTCACTGTTACTAGAAAATGAACGAGTGTTGGTAGATAGAGGATACAGTGGCCCGAAAGTCGTGCATGGCTCGACTTATTCGGACTAAAATGATGAAAACGCCCGTAAATTAAAGGCTCATTATGAGCAAGTAAATGGTAGATTGAAATCGTTTGGCTGTCTCAATCAAAGATGCAGGCATCCACTACGAAGACATAAAATATGCTTTTTTCGCTGTAGCAAACTTAGTTCAGCTTTCAATTGAATATTCGTAAACCTTGTGCAGTGGCGTGAGTGCCGTTCAGCCTTGATTCAATATTTCGTCGAAGTTTAGATAGCTACATGGCTCCTAACACTATTGGATAACAATACAAAGTGTTCGGAAATGTATGCTGGTTGAACTTGGTCTTTAGAGAGATTATATATGGTTTGGTGATCGAAGATTATACAATATCAGAAAATCTCGAAGATTTGTAACCAGAAGAAGCAAAACAGCATGGCGCCCAATTTCGGACTGCTGCATCTCACTGGTCAGTGCAAAGAGGCTGTAGAACTTATTGCCGGGATCGAAGTAGGAACGACACCGAGTGAATGGGCGTGGCTAGAATACAAGCGACATCAAACGGAACTCGGACGGCGTATCCAAGAGTATTCAACTGCACTTATCAACACCTTTCTAGGAAACTTGCGAAAAAAGGCTCGACTGAATTCCATCGGTGTGCTGACAATTGAAATTGATTATGCTCGATTCTAACGAATTTTCTATATGACGATGTTGTACCTAGGCCGATTGTTGATCGACTGGCTACAAATCAAATTAACTCTTCACCAACGCCACGTAGTGATACTTTCACTGGTGTCATTCTTTTAGTGCCGCACTTTGAATTCATTCTCTTACATCACAGCTATTCGTATGCTACTGGAACGATTCCTTTGCAGACGAGCGTTGTGTCGGAAATCAATTTACCGTCCGCTGTACGTCGGGATCAATTTAAACTAGTGGTTGCACCAAGTGATGAAATGATTGAATTAACGGTTGTTTGGCCGTCGTACATGACAAATCCAAGAGAGTTCAATGCAAAGTAGATGGACGGGCCTGGCGATGGCTGACTGAGTGCGATTTATTCTCTCACAAAAAGTATCGGAAGACATGGACAAGAAGCGAGTGTTTGTATTGGGATTCGGAGACCCAGAGGCGGCTGATGGAGAGATGAAATCGAAAGGATGTGCGATGCAAGTACATGTGTAAGCAGAAGAAGAACTGTCGATTGACATGTTGCAAAGAGTACGGGAACTCAATTTGAGAAGGTGAAGGCGCCCGAAACGCAGGCCAGTATAGCTCCGCGAACTGGATTAGAAGGAATTTAGGCGTAGATCGATTTGCGGATCCGATCAGTTTTCTATAGTGTAAACAACCATTGGCAAAGAATAGATCAATTTGAAATGTCTTGTTCAGCTCAGCAAAAATTAGTACTTCGATTCGATGAAGCAACACTCTTGAATTGTATGTTTTCTGTAATGTATGGTTGGTTCTAAAAATTTCCTCGATGCGTACATACATAAATCCTTTGATAGAACAATCGAAGAACCATCAGAATTTCAAAGTAAAAGGGCAAAGAACCATAAACAATAATATAGAGAAAAATAAAAAGATGATATGTGTTTAAAAAGGAATCGATTTTATCGATAAAGAAATTAATGAAGTCCGAGATTGGTTCTGAAAAATTATTTGATATTCGTTCTGACAGCCATAACAATAACTAAAAGAATCATTCACATATTGCTTAGACCAAGCTTCATTAATGATTTATAGTGGAGAACAAAACATTAATTTTTTTCCGTGTATCGTTACGTATTCAAAGACAGTATTTCCCAAATTAGTTGTCCTCATGGCCTTTCTACTAAATTTTCGTCTGTGCAAGCCTGTTCTACTCCATTACTGCTCTCTTGTATGCTTCTTCGTTGTAGATGATGCCTTTGATAGGTTTCGGAATACGTCTGTTATCTTTCTTGTTCAGATATGGCTATTTTCAGGCTGTTCCCACCATCCTCACATAAGGCGCTCTCCATGCATTTTTGTAAGTTATGACACTACAGACAGCGACGCACGCTTCGTCAGAAAGCTCTTTGTGCTTCCTTGCGCTCTTCACGCTCAAAAGAATCAAGAGATTGTGCTGTGAAGCATGGGCAGAATCAAGGAAAGGGAAGGCGACTACGAGAAGCACTTTTAAGCAATAGTTTTTTTCTGAGTTGTAACCTTCCTGCACCTGAATAGTAGTCGTACTAGAACTGTAAATATGCATGAAAGCCATGTGTGAAGTTGTAAAGTCAAAGGGATTGCAAACAGCGGTAACCTCGAGCGTTTACAAAAAAGGACATGTATTTTGGGACGGAGGGAGTCCTATTTATTTATGAAGAAAATCAGTCAACTATTAGCTTGTATATCCTAGTAACAATCCGAAACAAAAATAAGATTGCAGAGAGGAATGCATTCAAAAATCAGGTTTAAATGTCAAGCATAAATGAATGAATTTCAGTAACACATTGTAACGTGACTTGACAAATCTATCCTCGATTCTTCTGAAAATTATCTGGCTATATGTTTTACTGCTAACGAAATCAAATCACCATATCAGGTACTTGTCCGAAGTCCGCATTAGATGCATGAATTTCGGACCAGTCCAATGAATCCTACTGTATCACTCCGTCTTTGCGAAGCAAGCCACGAACACCTGGTTTCGAATGCAGCACAAGCACCAGATCGAGCAGATCCCGAATATTCAGAATATCCCAACTCTGCGATGGGTCGATGCAAGTCAGGCTGGTAGTGCCCGTTGGCAGGACTGCAAGCCAAAGATGCGAACAACAGGTCTAACCGACTGGTTCACCAACCCAGACTGCTCTCCGCCCGTTACCAATGCTCCCGCACTTGTGTTCTAGTTTGGCTGCGACAGTCAACTTTCGTTTCATGCATATTGCGACATGGCAACCACGTTCGATGCCACTGTTCTGTTCGTATATCGGAACGAAACAAGCTACACGAAATTGTGCTTTGAACGCGCACCCAAGGGCTACGCCACCCACTGTTGTTTTGGCGGTGACGAAACAATTTTCCGACGACACGAATGGTCCGATTGTCGACGCTACGCACGTGCACTTGCAAGTGAGTCACTTGGGACCCGTTATCGCGTTTCACACTATTCAACGGACGAAAAAGATTGGAAATTGTTTCATCTTTTCCGCTTGTTTGATCCCGACGCCTCAACATGGGTTGGATTCATGGCCCAAGCGCCAGTTGGAGATGGATGTAAGGAGGAGTTCGACAGAATTCACTATTCCGAGGGGGCAATCAAATCCACGTGAAGTAATCGAGTTCAAGGGGCCGTGAACTGAGAATCTAGTATATTGAAGTATGAAATCCTCCTCGGCTCGACTGTTTATAGTTGCAGAGACAGGTCCGTAGTACAGCATCCAGTGACACAGAGTTATTGGAACAGGGCGAATAAAACCCAGATTTGAAATCTATTCGACGCAACGTCGAAGGATTTAGTCGTGATGAGGCTTTTCAAGAAGCGGTCACAAGGTTTCTAAGATGGCGAATATATGGAATTGTTTGCTTAGCCTCTCGATCAGACGAGAGTACTGTATGGCATCAGAGTCAGAATCGAACTATTCGTACGAAACCAACTCCCGTTGTTCATTCTGAAGAAACGAGGAAGGCATAGGCAGAGTATGTCTGTTACCGCTTAGTTAATGTAATCTCACTTGAATTTTTTTATTTGGTTGACATGGCATGAGGTATACCAACTTGAACAATGACGACGCCTTGTCGAATAAGGACCATGTCTACTGCAGATGTTAGTACATTGACCAAACGTTCTATGCACAACAAAAGACCGACGGAAGTACAAGTTTGTTGGAATGAAACTGTGAACTCTGTTTGATAGTTGCTGAGCAGAAAGATTTTCAAGTCTGGATCATCATATTTGTGTCTTCATACATAGCTCTAAGAATATACAGGACAGAAAAGAGAGGGGAATACTGCGCTAAGGTTGTTGAAAGCAAAGAGGACATGAAGTGTTTACATGGCCATCCAGCTATAAATCAGCAATAGCAAGATATGGATGCGAAGTGAGTTTTCAACTAAAGAGCTAACCAACAACGATAGGGTATCATTTGAAGTGCGCCTGGACTTTCTTCACTATACCCTGGAGCCACGCTAGAAACTGTTTAACCGCCTTGGCAAACTTGAACTTGGTCTTGGCCGACACCATGTTACTGCTGAGCTCACTGCGATGATTGTTGTTGTGAACGTCGAGAAGGGTAAACACAAGAATTGTGGTTCATAACAAGAAGAGGCGTTTAGAAATTGGGACTCACAGGTTCAGGTGCTGAGGTACTATCCAAGTACAGCTCATGTTGTTACCGAATACGGCAACAGACAAACGGGAGACGGGTAGCGGAATATTTACAGACTTGGAAATAGGCGGCTGTGTTAGAGGGTTGCCATGTCATTACGCATACAACGGGACGGTGCTCGCTCGTACAGTTGCCGTGAGAAAGCGGAAAACGAGGGCAGGATTACGTGGGTGGCGCACAGCAGCGTATCACGGTGAGTCTAATTCGGCCAGCTAACGCTGCACACGCACGAGGGGACAGACGAGTGCGCGGGTGTGAGAGATCCAGCACGGCCATTCATGGAAGACGCGGGGAATGGGGCAACGTCACTGGCTCCTTATGAGTGGAGATTGGCCTATTGCATTGTGCGATACGCATACAATAACACGCGCACTGGGACGGTTTCATTGCAGGGCCATTATTCGTTCCTTCAAGTGAGCGAGTGTGCTGGTCGCCTCCGCTCACCACACCGCGCGGGCACACCATGGCCGAGGTATCTGTACAGCTCGCCGCGATTTCCCTGCTCGCGCTGTTCACCGTGTCGCTCGTCGGCGGGCTGCTGCCGCAGGTGCTGAAGAACCGGCTCGCCGACTCGCGCGCGTTCCTGCGGCTGGCCGACGTGTTCGCGGCGGGGATTCTGGCGGCCGCTGCGTTCGTGCACCTGCTGCCCGACGCGACGGAGAGCCTGGAGGCGCTGGAGAACGACTTCCCGCTGGCGGGCGCGCTGGCGCTGGGCGGCGCCACCGGCATGTACCTGCTCGACCTTTTCGCCGCGCCGTCCAACTCGGGCTACGTGCTGGCCACCGCGTTGTCCCTGCACGCGCTAGTGGAGGGCCTCGCGCTGGGCGCGGCCGCGAAACGCGAGAACACGTTCAACACGATCCTGCTCGCCATCCTGCTGCACAAGGCGTTCGGCGCCTTCGCGCTCAGCTCCGCGCTCGTGGGGTCCGGCGTGCAGTCGCACGAGTGCGCCGCCTGCGCGCTCGCCTTCGCCAGCGCCACGCCCGCCGCCGCGCTCGCCGCGCTCGTGTTCGTGCGCGAGGCGCTCGAGGACCGGAGCGGCAACCTGGTGTCCGCGACACTCACCGCCGTGTCGGCCGGCATCTTCGCGTACATCGCCTTCGGCGAACTACTGCCGAATCGGCACAGCCACGCGCCCTCGACGCCGAGCGACGAACAACACCTGCCGCTCACCAAAACGTACGGCGCGACGGGCGCCGCCGTGAAGCGATCGATTCGCTACGCTTGCCAATTCTGTCGCGGCGAGCTGATGTGCGCCTGCAACTCGGCGCTCAACTACGCGAAGCATGCCGACACCCACGTCGTGTCGGAGAAACTCAGTGCTGCCGTGTTCCTCATTTCCGCCACCGGTATGACTGTTCTCGCGAAATGGACATGACCCCTGCTCACTTCTACCTCATATTCGCCTGTGTCGCACACTACATCGATTCGGGCGATGCTTATCATCGCCGTCAAGTCGTCACCAGGCCGCCAGTCACATGCGCTTCATCGCACGCCCCGCGGGCCTAGTCGGTACGCAAGCCGTCGGCACTGTCTCGCCTTGCGCCCGCACTATCTTCGCAGCTGAGGCCGGTGATGCGTATTTATTGCAAACCGTGGCACCACAGGACAAGCTTCACGATGAAGCGTTAGAGTAACGGATAATCAAGTCCTAGTCTTCCTCAAGCTCCATGAATTCAGCAGTGCCGTTGCGAGATTCCGGTGAGATGGTCAATTGTTGTACTGCATGAATTCCGCGGGTCTGGCCCGTCACCAAGACAATTGGCCCTATGAAATAAAGCAATCCCATTCCCAGATCAGGGTAATTCAGTAACGTTTCATTCACACATTATGAGTTCCTGTCATGACACCGGGCAGCTGAGTTACCACCCATTAAAATACGTCTTCTTATATTTTTTGTGGATTTAATTACGATGGTAGAACGCGTATAACACAAGAAACACAAAACTGAGTTACTCCACGGAAAAATCAAGTTGGATGTTTCGATTTAGTCTCGCGCACGCATCAAACAATCCTGAAGCGTGCTTATTTGTCGAATCACAGTTCCAGGACGTAGCAAACTTTGAATGTTAGTATCATAAATTAAAAGATAGGGGTGCGACATGAGATTTGAGTACAAATACTGTATTTCAATCTTACATGATGGAGTAGATTCTAAAGTTGGAATTAATTGTTGGGTTAATTTAATTAAATGCAAATGACAAATCTTTATGCAATAACGAAAGGAATTTTACTACTAGATTAGTGGGACATCATCGAAATCATTTGCTGATTTTTGCAATAAAATTAATGACTTTTATTCGACCAATTAAGCCTAATTGGATGTCTCGCTTTGAAATTAAAACTTTACATAAAAATCCATTCATGAATTTCATTAACTTCTGAGGTACTTTGCTGATCTTGCTCTTAATTAGACTCCAAATTTTTAGGAAAGCGCAGATTTTGTCATAAGATTTCTCGGTAGATCTACATCCAACAATTCAGATGTACAACGAAAGACTGCTATGTTAGTGTAGCGTTGAATCAAGAAGCTGTCGCATTCTGCTCTTGGTAACAGATAAGTTATCGAAAAAAATTCGTTTATAGTTTTCTTAATTGTACCTAAAAGTTCATCTATTTGCAGTCCTGGCGTCGCATCTCAACGAGCGGATCAATTGATTTGTATTCCTTGCCAGCTTCTCTACACATAATCCCACATAGGATCGCTATCCATGATAGCCGCAAGTCTAACGGAAGCTCTGAGTACGCTGTCGTTTCGAGCACAATCCTTCAAAATAAACTCAGTTGTTTCCAAATCTGTGATTTTTGTGACACAGTTTCCAATATGCCTAATCTTCGATCTATCGTCAACACTGAATTCCACCAAAGTACCCAGTTGAATGGGTTCTTCTATCAAGGCACTGAATGACATCATATACACCGGATGCGATGCGTCGAACGCTGAATCTCCCAACCTTCCGTCAAATGCACTTCCAGTTTCGAATTTTATTTTGTCTCCAACTTTGAATGACACATATGGAGCTTCGCATTCCGGCAGATTCTTGCATTCGGCTATGTTCACTTTGAGGAGTAATCTAGAACAATTTTTTCGAATTTTTCCATCAGCATTAGTTTCTTCAATTGCCTTGTTGACATCTATAGGATTGAACGATAGTTTTAAGTAGCGTGCCATCAGCTTTATGTGCGGCTCACTGTTGTGCAGTTTATCAGTCAATTTGATATTTGTCACATTGTTTTCAGTCAAAGATTTTATGCTTACTTTCGCTTCCCCAAGCAGGTCATCCGCGCTGGTAATATCCCAATCGAAAGCTTCTATGAACACTAATTGCCTTTCCGAAGTGGTGGTAATAGGAAAATCTAAGACTTCTTCCCTGAATTTTGGTGCGTTTTCGTTATCATACGTCGATGTCTCTCTTTGTATCCCATTCAAACGCGCTCTTATATACACGTCAGGTGCTCCATCCAGCATGTCCGTATTTGCGAAGCCTCGACCGCTCATTAATCCTATTCTTAAAACGCCAAGATGATCACTTGCCTGTAAAATTTGTTAGAAAAGCAATTGAGAGAAATTGAAATTTAACTTACGCATTTCAAATAATCTACCGATAAGGTAAGAGGGATGCAAGTTCGCATTGGTAAAACAAAAATGTCGTTAAATATTTTTTCGCTTACTTGACGAAATGTTTTCCGAAACAATTCAGCATCTGCCCACTTTGCCATGCCAGTCAAGCTGTAATCAAATGATGGCGGATTGACGAACGCTACCTGAACCGCTCCGAAGAATGGTATGCCGGGTACTCTGGGACCAGCTAATAGTTCAACTGTTCCATAGAGCTTTGAATCCCGCAATCCAAACTTTAGGGGGCTAGGTCCAGTACCTAATGATATTTCCACCTCCATATCACCGTTGTAAGCTATTTCAGCTTCCATTGCAACGCTATAAGGTCGATCTGGATTTTTTGGCAGTACTCTTACAGATTTGATTTCAGGTGTAACCTTACCCATTTTGACTCCCGAAAAATGGACCGGTGGAAACACGGGAGGCATGTTCGCCAGAACTGCAGGTTCTATGTAATCTCTGAATACTTCGGGGGCATAATCAGTAACTGCTGGCCATGAAACACCTATAATTTGTGACAGCCATTCTGTTGCCTCGGGCTTATTTTCTAATTCTTTTTCACTTACCACGCTATAGACAGCACTGTGACGTTCTAATGCATCCGATTCCTCATCCTTTGAATTATTTGGCAAAGCAAAATCGAGTACCCGCGAAAAGAAGCCTGTTTTACGCTTCCTATCTTTCTCCATCTGAGTCAACACTAATTTTCTGGTTTTTGGAAAGTTAATCCAGAATCTCTAATGATAATTCAGTATCTTTCACAACAATTCAAGGCCCAAAAATAATGCAAATCGAATCCGAATAAATTCATCCTACTGTTAGCATTTAAAAAAAGACAATTTAAAATTAAAACATAATTCATATATAGAGCTGATTTAGAAATCCTTTTTCTATGAACAAGTGTTAACTTATGTACGTCAAATATCAACTTCATATGATTTTATAAACTTATTCCATTGATTGAAATTTAAAAGTAAATTAAGGGTACAAGGTGTCCGAAAATCAGTTCAAATTCGAAGAAAATCCGAGACTAAAATGAATGTTCTAATGAGTTGCCGCTGGAACTAAATTTTTGATGGACAAAATTTCTGTTTGTACACTGATTTTAGAATTAAAGGCACCAGACGAACAAAGTTGAACTTCAGTAAAAAGTATTTTCTGTTATCCACAGAACGAACTGCTAGTAGACTTGATCACACCCTACGCCAATCCGGTGAATACTGAATTACGTGAAGTATATTTCAATATTGTTTTGCTATTTGTACCTGTAAGCAATTTTCTTTTATTTAATTGTGGTATTGTCTGGGCATCTATCACTTTACTGAATTCTGTAAGTACTGAGTACGGCATTGCGTACCGAGCAAACAACTGAATGTCAGATTTGAAATCAATATTTTTTCTCTTCATCATCTCAGTACTTATAGCAATCACGGGTGTTCTCGTATTTTTCGCACTGGTTCTGTTTCGAATTCAATTCTTGTGAGAAGGTCCCGCGGATAATCCTCTGAATCTCCTCATCGCAAAGGCAATTTACGTTAGGTTTGATAGTCGTACATCAGTGAATGAACACTAGAAGACCTAATTTAAACCGATTTCGTACATGCGGTCAAGCTACTTACCTGTTGCAGGTATCATTTCTAAGTTTATAACGCGCAATTGTGATTTGCATTGGTACAATACTCAAAAAGTCAATTGTAACTTCTTAAAGATTGCAAAAATTGGAAACCAATACGACCTTGACACATTACGAGAAAGATTTAGTAATGATTAAAATAGAGACATCTCATTTCCGTTACGCTCAAGTAAGAAGCTGGCGATGAGGACGATGAATGCTGGTATGAAAACTTTGCCGAGAGATAATATGTATAATTATGAATTTCAATGGATGGTCTTCTGAATGTAAAAAGTATAATGTGAAAGAATTTTGGTGGTTTTTGTTCGTGTACAGCACAACAGAATTCCAAAAACGAAAAGATGCGTTTATTGTGCTCGAATGAAATAATGCATGTCTAAAACAAAAATTCAGTCTTCAACATAAAGTAGAGAAGCTTATATTCTTGTTGTATTTTTATTCCATACCTCTGACTGAAGGCGGTACTCAGAAAGCAATTTTGTACCGGCATCCCCAGTTACAACCGTTACACCATATTAATTGGACACAAGCGATGTCAGATTAATGTCCTAGGCCGCAGTAGCTCGCAAAAAAGGATGTGCAACAGTATTATCGTCAAGAGAATACGCTCCGAAGATTAACAGGAATTCACAGTAGTTTCGACATTGACATTACTTCTCATGTCAAAAATGATATAGACATGCGAATCATAGTCAATTCATCATAGCGGACTGCAAAGAGAAGATGCAAACAATAGCGAACATCGATCAAAGGTACACAAGTTCGTTGGTACCCAGCGTGAATAATTAAGCCACCATATCATCTCAGCCTAGAAATCGGCGCGAAAAAGCTCACAGAATACGCTATTTTACTCAAATATAGAGCTATAGCACGATTTTATGAAATCTAAATAAGTGAATCATAGTTTTTACATCAGCTGAGAACTTATGCGCGTTCTATAAGAATGATTCTTGGAGATTTCACCCTTTTGGACATACGTATATATGGTCAAAGGATTCTAAAAATTTATTGTGGTTCAATATGAAAGCGCACAGAACTTGAGGGTAATTTGTAGAGAATAATTTGAAATTTGACTATTACTTCGTTGCTCTTAAAAATATTGAGTTGCTAAAAGTTATTTACGGGTAGGAAATGTACGCTGATTAGTCTTGTCTACATCTTCTTTATCAACGACATGAAATTCTGGGTGATTATTTACGTAACTAATTCAAGTAAACTCATAAATTTAGACAATACATCTTTCTTTACGCAAATTTGGATGATGAAGTATAGGATTTCGGGTATCTTACCTAATTTCAACAGATAATTTTGACAAAGAAACTTGTGTGAATGTAGCTGAGGAGAGATGCAACACTGAAATTTCAATCGTTGATCCTACGGAATAGTGCGAAAAGATATTAAATCCGTGTGCCATTTTCAAAATCCTCAAAAAGGCATAAGAATAACCTCGTTGCGAGACGTGATGGACATAAAAAATTTAGCGTGATACAAACAAGATGCTTGAGAAAGCCCTATATTCATTCATAGATTTTTATATTCATTACACTTTAAGCAAGCAGATAATCAGCTGAAGCAGGTAATGAAATTTGTATTTTCCGGTGCACTTTTCTCGTACCGTATCGATCAAAGATTCTGTGATCACTCAAGATAACGAATCGCATTCGAATAATCTTGGAGTGTATCTTTCTTTCTGGGATGTAAACTCTAGTTGAAGTAATAATATGAAGATTCATGTGTATGTAATCGGTCGTAACCGAGCGAAAAACATGATGCGGCATACTGAATTTATGCTGCAATTATATTCTGAGCGTTCAGAGTAAGATAAAAATCTATGTAGAACTAGTGTGCGATCAACTATAATAGTCTGTATCTATTAGTTCAGATGAACTTGCCATAGATGGCATAACACTCTGTAAAATAACGTGAGGCACGGTTGTGTACAATAGTCGCATAAAATCGTTTCGCTGGGTTGAAGGATAATTAAAGCCGCACCTGAACACAGCAAAAACTCTCTGTGGTACAAAATTATCTTTTACGCAGTTTTCTTCTGTGAATACTTTTCATAGTACAGAAAGTTGAAATAAATCCCAAGTAGTTAAAGTCACTTACGATAGTTGAAGTAGAAAGAATGAGATTTAATTCAAAGAAAACGGAAAACTGAAATTACAATCTCACTCTTTCACTGGTATTCCCTGACGTCAGAGAGAGAGAGCGCTGTAGTCAAAAAACCAACTGTAATCGTCAACGCACATTAAATCAGACCAGTATAAAAAACGAGGGTAGCGTGTAACAGCGATACAGCGTTGGTGTCATGACAGTGCACCGTCCGGTATTGTTACTGTAGCTCAACTATTGATGACGACAATGAGTACTGCACAGACACATGTTCGAACAGTTTGAGTGCGAAAGCAATGTTCGCATTCTATATCAAGGATAGATTAGAAATCAATGAGATAATTAGACTAACAATGCTAGTACGGCTATTGACAGAGGGCGGAGTGCTGGAGCGGTAGTTGTTTATCGAGGAACAATGGCGTGAAGCACCGCTGCGCGAGATCAGTTAAGTCTATTCTACAAGGTGAGCGCGAAGAAAACGGACCACCAGAACAGTCACGAATCACTAGGTTCTGACGCAGTCGTCGTCGTCGTCGATGATGTTACTCCCGCAGTTTCCGTTTCACTAGCCCTTGTTACTTCGTCGTCTCCCGCGCTGCCGTCGAAAAATTTCGACGAGGACACCGTGGGTGTGGTGAGGAACGGCCCAGCCTCCTCACTCTCGGCCACCTTCGCCAAATCCAATTGCAGTGGTTTCTTTCGGTCTAGATTTGTTTTTCCTTTCTTCGCCTTCGAGTTCATGCCGCCACTGGCGCCACGCTGAGTAATGATAGATTTGGGAGTTTCGTCATTGCCCGTCCCCGCTTCCGGCACCGACGACTTGGGCGTCTCATCCGACGCAGTGGAGCGCGGCGTGCCCTCCAGATCGAGGTCATTTTCGGGCGACGCCAACAAGTACTCTTTCACCAGTTTCACACATTCCTTCAACCCATCCGGCATCACACAAACTATCTGTTCATTCGGCGCCTCTCCTTTCTTATCCGCTCTCAGCTCGAACGTGACCAATTCCGGTCGCTGCCGTTTGAACGCGATACGCACGATGTCTTGCAGGTATCGAATGATTTTCACTTCCAACAAATGATTCCGGTTCGCATGTGGGCTCAGCAACAAGAAGTAGTTTTTGCTCACGCCCACATACCTTCGGCGGAAGTCCCCATTCTTCCCACGCAGTTTCGAGCCTCGTTCCGCCTTCGCCCGACAAGGAAACAACCGTAGCCCCGCCATGACCGAATCATCCATCACGTCAACTGTGAATCCTTTCGGCATCGATTCGAGCGGATACTTCAACGATTCCTCCGAAAGCCATTTCGCTCGCGCCGTAGTACCCCACGGGCTTTCTTCTTTTTTCTTGCTCCCTTTCTTCCCCTTCGAACCACCACCCCCGCCACCGTCACGACTTGGCGAAGTCTCATTTTCGACGCGCTCCCCAGGGTTTGGGCTGATTAAACTTTCGGGACTGTTCGATTCTGTTGGTGTCCCTGCGTCAAGTTTTCCAAAGTTGGGCGCGGAAGAAGTAGTAGTGCTCGAATTGTCCTCACTGCTCGGCGCATTGTCCGTCAACGCAGACCACTTGGACATGTCCTGTTCCGGGGATTCCGCATCACCGCCGAAAACGTCCGATTCAGAAGGAGACACGAACGCAGGGAATGTAGGCGCTCTTGGTACACTATACACGGCACGTCTTCGCGGTGGTGAGTTCAAGTCTTTCACGGAGAACTTGGGCACTGCAGTTTGCGGTAGTTCGGGTCGATGGGACGGGCTGTTTCTCGTCCTCGTCGGACTATCGGTGGGGTCGCGCCGTATTTTCGGCGTCGATTCCGCTGACATCGCCACAACGGGCGCAGGTGACGATGTGGCTGAAGACGGGGACGGCGCGCCGAGATCGTTCATGTTAGGTGGCGGTGCTTCTTGCCGTCTAGGTGGCACGTACGGCTCCTGCCGCGCCAATGCCGACGCATTGAGGCGAACGTTTCGTGCTCGATTGTGGCGTTCTTCATCGAACCCAACAAGCTCGACTGACGTAAGCGCACTTCCAGACTGTGCCACAGCAAGCGCGGCTTTGAACCCACCACGCAAAGTTGAGACGTACGGAACGCTGAGCTTTGTGAGATGTTTCGCGAGAATGTTGATATCTGCATCGTCCTCGTCTTTGTGACCCGATCCAACCAAACAGATGTGCGAGGAATCCCTTTGTTCCCTGCAGTACGCCACCGCACGTTGCAATTCATCACGTGCGAGGTCTGAAAGCTCAATCTGTCGTTCCGAGCACGCACGCAGCTCATCGAGCGGCAACCAATTCGCCTGCGCAAGGTGCCCGGCATGAAACTCCGCTTCTGTTCGGCAATCCCAAGCAGCGAATGTGGCATCGCCGGAGACCAAGTCGTCCGGGGTGGTTTGCAAGCAGACCGATTGTTGCATGGAGCGTGCGGCAGTTAGTGCGGTGTTGTGTGCCTGGCTGGGCTGAGTCAGTAATCGTTCAGTCATGAGTCTCAAAAACGAAGGCGGGGTGTTCATGTTTTGCATTTCACTGCCAATCTTCCAAAGCTTTCTCACCTCATCACCGGAGGCGGCGGTGAGCATCATGAGAGTCTCCGGCAACGTGCTCGCGTCAACGGAAAGCAACTCTTCCCGTCTATCGGTAAGCATTGCAATGCCGAAGAACGTGATACCAAGCGGATTGTCCGATAGCAAAAGCAAGTCCCACAACGCCATCACACACTCGACGGTGAAGTTTCGAGCGAAGAGCGTCACGAACCACGAGGTGGCGTAGAGGTCGGGGCTCATCATGTTATTTTCGAGAAGCCAGAAGAGCTCGGGGTCATGGTAGAGCAGTAGGCGTTCGAAGTATTTGAACGCACGTTTGAGAACGTCGAATACCCGCGATTCCGACGTATCCAACATCCATGGTGCGAAGCGACTCACAAAGTCATTGAACAAGGAATACACTATACGTGGATTCCCGCCGGTATCCGCGAGAAGAATGAATGGTGCGAGAAGCTCATTGAAGCCTTGCACGTACGCGACTTGACGCCGGGAGCAAAACAAACTTAACAAGCGTAACAGCGCGCCACGCACGGTACGCTGCTTGAAGCGTTGCAAGCCCGGTCGTGTTCGATCGACATCTTTCTGAATCTGTTCTTTCGAGTTGGCCTCCGATACGGCGTTCCGCGCGGATTTCGCAAACAACGTAAGATCTTCGGCCAGTAGATCTTCAGCTCTCAATCCGAGTAACAGCAACCAAATCGATCCGCGTAATTCGTGCGGGATGGCGCCATTAATCGGCTCGCTCAACAGCAATTGTCGTAATCGAGCAACATCATGAGAGGTGACACACCGTTTCGCCGCAGCTCGCACCTGGAAGTCGACACAGGCAGTTAGTCAAACGCGGAAAGGGTGCATGGGGGACGCGCGATTGTGATGGTGGGTACGAACCTGATGTAAGAGTTCGGCCTCGGTGGGTGCGGGTTCCCATTCGACATCCTTCAAATTCATGGCGTGCAAGTGCGGCCGCTCAAGACTGTGCGCAGAGGTCGAAGCGGTGCAGCTGCATGCCAGCCGGTAAACACGGGTGTGTTGGTTGGTGAACGCGCGTCGAAAATGCGCTCACCGCGTAGGATGGCGGGGGAGAGCCAAGCGGGGCGAACGCAAGTTGGCGAGCGGTCGCACGCGCAGACGCACTGGTACGGGCGCCAGCAATGAATTTCCAGTGGGGCGCGTGGGTGCTCGAGTACCTTCGCCGCCGATGTTCGTGCACGACACGACTGCACACGGCAACACAGGTGCACGAGTCGAGTAGCCGTGCGGTGCGATGGCGGTGCAAAGAATGCGGAAACAAGGCGCACGGCAAATCGCGATAAAGCTCGCGATTATACGTGTTTCTCTAGACGACCGCCCGCAGCTCCGATTCGCATCGCTTCCGCGAGATAGGATGTGTCACCGCCACCAGCACAACACTGTAGTGCTGCTACTCGCGACGGACTCTGGCTAATCGTCCGCTCTCACACACTCGGATCGATCGGCAGTTCGTCTCGTGTTCGTTGACAGAAATCGTCTGTACAGTAGCCCAGTGAGTGACGGAAGTAGTTTATACAGTAGGCAATTGCACAAGTGTCTTATTAACACTGCCGTATGCATTTCTGGCGATTACTTACCAAATCAATTTTCATTTTTTAAAATATTCAACTGTCTATTCCTTTACAGTACGTTATCTATCGTTCGACAATCCGCTTCTGCCTCAGCAGGTGGTGAGGGGCGCCGCTGGAACTGCCCACTTTGGTTTTCCCACGACAAACACCGACGAACCGGATGCGAATCGTCGCAGAAATTGATGGAGATTAATGCCGATGCGGTTGTAAATGGAGGCGAAAACGGAAGCGAGAAGCGCGGGCATAAGCGCGAGCGCGAGAAAGACGAGGAACAGTACATACTACGCCTTCCTCCCGTGCTCTCGCAGCAGATGCGGCTAGGGCTCGCGAGCAAAGCGAAGCGCGATGCGGCGGGAACGGAGAACACATTCAGGGTGCAATTTATTAGTGAGCGGGAAGCTTTCTTCTTCATGAACGATAAGAAGTATGCTGGGACCATGTACGACTTGCCAGCGATATTGGAAACGCACAAAACAGCCGACAAGCGAACGTACTACAAAAGCGCCGACGTGCACCAGGTGCTCATCGTGAGACTCCCCGAAATCACAGATGACAAACCACCCGAGCCACCGCAACCCGCACCTGATTCACTCATAGAACCGTACCTGTTAAACGACGGCATAGCACCGGCCTCGAAAGGGGCGGCGAAACGATTCCACATCCCGAAGACCAGCTTCGGAGCGGCCGAAGTCGCGAACGTAGAATCTAAGATTAAGTGGGTTGTGGATAACAAGGTGACCTTTGTGAAGAAGAAACCCGAGGCCGAGAAAGCTGATGCGGAGGAGGATGTCGAAATTGAAGTCGAAGATGAATCCACCGCGACTCCTGCTGTTTCTTCCACGCCTGCAAAGGTAACTGCGGCTGCCCCGAAACCACCCACTGCTTCGGCGCCGCGCCCTATCGCATCTTTACCGAAGCCACCGAGTGTAGTTCAAGCTGCGAAATCCAAACCCAGCACCACCAGCATTCCACCGGCCGCGAAACCAGAGCCTACACCGCCTGCCGCAGCAATCACCGGAACTGTGGCAGCCCCCAGCGCGGCACCAGCGACGAAGAGCCCGTCACCGGCACCAGGAACGCCGTTGGACATGGGCACAGGGTTGCCGTCGGCATCTGGCACGCCGCTCGATCTTCCGGAAGACGACGACTTGGAAGACTTCGCGAACATGCTCGGCGATGAAATCCTGGGAGACGCGAACGAGTCTGCGGAGCGGCGGCTGAAAATCACCACGCTGGACGAGAAGATCGAAGAGCAGAAGGCGAAAATCAAGGCGGTCGAAGACAAGGCGAAGAAAATGCCGAATCTGGCCATATCGAACCGTGTGCTGTCCAAGAAACCCGAGCTCGTCGCGGAACTGAACCGCTTGGAAGAGGAGCGCAAGAAGTTGGACGAGTAGTCGCATGTTCGAGCTCTCTTGTGCTTACCGTGCTTACAAACTAAACGGAGCCTTATCCTCTTCGACGATTCGCTTGGTTTTGGCAAACATCTGGATCGAGCTTCGTCATCACGAAAAGTATGTCAAGTGTTTCGTAGCACGATGTCTACTTGCGACGGAGGGACCCGACTGGTGGAATGCTTCGCAAACTATCACTTCCTGTTCTGTGCATGCGGGGTGGGGAAGTAGTACCACGCACTGTACAGAATGTCGTTTACTATTCAACACATATGGAGAGAAACAGTAAAGTGGGACGACTATGTTCGATTGTTAGAGTTGTTCATGGAGATAGAATAACTGCCCGTCTCGGGGTCTTGTTTCGCTTGGAAGTCGTTGACGCTCATGCCGAAGTTGGAGAGGAAGGAATCGGCGAGGCCTTTCAGTTCGCCCATCGCCTTCTCGGTGTCCTTCTTCTCCTTGGCCTGCGCCTGCCGCTCGAGCACGGTTTGCTTGCCCAGCGGCGCGCCCAACAGCTTGGCGTCTTCGAGCGCGCCGCGGTAGTTGCGGAGCGACTCCCTCGCCGCCATCCGGCGCTCGCGCGCCTTGCGGTAGTCGGCATCGAGTTTCAGGCACATCGTCGCCGACTTCTCCACGAGCTCGTACTCGCCCTGCGCCAGCTGCGCCGCCGCCAGGTTCGCGAGGTACGTCGCGCGGCACTGCGGCGTCGCGTGTGCGGATGACGCCGCGTACGCGTACTTCTCGGCGGCGCCCTTGAAATCGCGCGCCTTGTACAGCTCGTTGCCCGCCGCCTTCGCCGCCGCCGCCTCCTCCGCGCTTATCCCGTCGTCGAGCGGGGGTGGCTTGTCCCCATCACTCTCGCCTCGATTGCGAAACGGTTTCGAAAATCCTTCCTCCGCGTCCTCCGTCCCATCGCGCGCGTCCAGATAGTCGTCATCCGAGTCTTGGTCGCCCACCACGCGCAACTTTCCCATCCGTAGCTTTTCATACTCCTCTAAATAGTCCTTGGTCGCCTTCGACATGCCGTTGATGATAAAAACACCGTTGTCCTACGCGACCACAACTCCACAAAAGTTCGAGGTTTCGTCGTCGTACCTCCACGCACGGAGTATTAGTGTAGTTCAAGTGCAGCAGTTGTAAGCGTTGCCGGTTCGCGAGTAATCCTGTAAGCCAGGAATTGAGCCACGACTGTAAGCACCCGGGAGATAGAACTTGAGCTCAGCTGCACTGTACTGTACATCAGGACAATCGAATCAAACGCGCATTGTGTCCCCTAAACTGACGGAAATGGTTATACAAACCGCGTTTGCGACGCCACTCTGTCTCAATGGGAACGCCACGACACTTTTCGGGGTGTCCACCACGACAACACGGCCGAGATTCTACAGCCCCCGATTTCCGCGTTCGGCTACGCGCGGCGTAGTGGTCTGCACAGCGACACCCGCGGGTGCGCCGTCCACGGCAGAGGCGGACCCGGAATTAATCGAGACCAGTTTCAATCGACTCAAGCATCCGAACCCCACGCAGCGGCAGGCCGCGTCGTCGCGGCTCGCCTCGCTGGCTACCCCGGAAATCATCGCGCGCCTGGTGGTCCTGCTCAACGAGACCGACACCTCGTATCGGCGCGCCGCTGTGCAGGCGCTGGGCATGTGCGGCGAGCCGGCGGTCGCCCCGGTGGTGTCGGAGCTGCGCAGCACGACAAATGCGACGGTGCGTGCGAGCTGCGCGAAGGCGCTCGCGGCCACCGGCTTGTATCATCCGCAGATGCGAGCGGAGTTTCCCAGCGATGCGCTCGATTCGTTGCGCGAGGCGATGAAGGGCGCGGATCCCGTGACCAAGCTGGCGTCGGTGGGCTGCCTCGGCACACTGGGAAGCGACGCGGGCGAGGGCATGCCGGGCAGCCAGATGGCGTACGAAATGTTGGCGGGCATGCTGGAGGAGGGCTTGGATGTGGCGATTGGCGCGGTGGCCGTTGGCGCGGTAGCGCAAATCGCGCAGAATGGAAATGAAGAACGAAAGGCCGACGTGTTGCAACGGCTGAAGAGATTAGCCGATGGCAATGAGGCGAATGATGTCGAATCCGGCCTCGGGTATGTTCGTGAAATGGCGAAGAGCCATGTCGAACAACTTGAAGGAAAAGGCGCTGCTAGGGCGTAACCCCTCGTGGGCTCGTCAAATGATGGGTAGGTTTGAGGTCGGTGCAATAAACTTGAAAATGGAAAGATAACCCATGACGCTTATTGCCGATACTTGCCCAGGTGAGCAGTCGTAAACGCACTGCATTCAGGTGAATAATACGGAAGTAAGCAAAGAATCCCAAGCATCATGAACGTCGACGGCACACATAGGCAACTACACTAAGACAGAAAGGAAGGTTGACTAAAGAAGCAACGGAAAACTTTTCAGCACTAGCACTACAGTACTTCCCCGCGCACTAAGAAAGGCAACTAAATAAACAGAAACGAGAGCGTGGTGACGAGTGGTGGAGCGACTATTCCTTCTTGGCGGGGGCCTTGGGTTTGCGTGGGGCCTTGATGAGGGGCGAGTTGAAGAGGAGGATGGTGAGGGCGAGGATGTAGTGGCCGAAGAAGTTGAAGCCGCGGAAGGCGAAGAGGGCGCGATCGAGGGCGAGGGTGACGAAGGACATGATGAAGTAGTTGAGGGTGATGTTGGTGGCGAGGGCGGACAGGATGTCGTAGAGCCACTTGTGGGGGCCGGGCGTCTTGCCGTCGGCGCGCATGAAGCGTGGGCGTATCTTGCGGCGCACCTGCCGGTGCACATTGGTCGCCGCCGCGCACGACAGGAAGAACATGTAGTAGCCGGGGTAGAACCCGTGCCAGAACGCCGACACCAGGTACGTGAAGTACAGGCTCACCGACGCCGGCGCGCGGTCGTACACGTACCGCCGCAGCCACAGGTTCGTGGTCTTGTTCCAGCACTGGCTCGACGTGCGCAGCGATTGCGACAGCTCGTAGTCCACCACGCTGATGTTCTCAACGCGATCCCATTTGTGCTTCCCACTGCTTTTGTCCACCCCGTTGTACCCGATCCCGCCCATGCACGCGGCGCCCTCCGCGATTTTCCACCCAAAATAATACTTGAAGCGCACGCCCACCAACGCGAACCATATCACTGCGTATCGGTACAACCATGTGCCGGTATTGAAGAATTCCGGCGAGGTGAGCAGCGTCCCACACGGGAACTTCAAGTTGATCGCGGTGTGTGCAGCAAAATAGAACATCCCTTGCAGGAGTTTCGATACGCCGGCGGCGTAAGGGGGTGGTGAAGTCAGTGTTCCTTCAGCGAATGCCTTGTAATCGGCATACTCGAAAGCGGGGCCGATGGTGATGTTGCCCGGGAATAACATGAATGACAAAAATTCGAGCAACGAAGGAACTCGATCCACAGAACGAAGTTTCTGTTGCTCGGTAGCCGACGGATCATGTGCATCTTGAATATTGTACGCCAATCCCATCACTTTTTGTGTGGTCACCATAGCGATGAGAGTCCAGTCCAATGTCCATCCGAGGTAATCGGTTACTTGCCGATAAATGTGCCCGGCGGCGAGCATGGACATGGCGGCAATCGATACGGGCAATGCACACCTCGGCCCGCACACGTGCATCAGGAAGTAGCACACCAAGATGTTGGCAAAATTAAGCAGAGCTTGATAGCCATTCACGAATTGCAACATCCACCCTCCCACGAGCATCGAGAACACATGTCGTGTGTTTCCGCGTGGCAGCGAGCGCCACAAGAGCGCGAGTGGATAGGCCGCAAGGAGGCATAGAAACACGCGCACTTCTGCCGCCGATACTGCGCCGAGAACCGCTAGTCGATCGACAGCATCGAGAACGCCGGTGGGTGTGAGCGCCTGGTCGTACGGAAGCACGATATCGGCGAGATAGTTCACGGTCGACTCGACCTTCATCGCCATCGCGGACGGTGGGCTGGGGTGAATCCGAGGCAACGATCCCGTGATCCTCCGCTGCTCCCAACGAGTCGCAAAGTAGTGGTGGCGTTGAGATGCGTGTGCCCTTGATTGGCGGCCAACAAGGCGATCACGATGCATGCACTAATCGCAATTCGCGATCGTGGCCACCGGGGCAAACGTGCAAAGGGGAACGCCCACTTTTCTCGTTATTTTCGGGGTATTCCCGTGGAATTATATTGGAATACCGTGGAAGAGGGGATGGAACGTGTATGTTTTTTTTATTCGCAACTCGAAAAAGTAATCGCTAATCTAGGTGCACATCCCCACTCCTACACGTGTGGCTGCCGTTCTGCGTCGCCCATCCCGTCAGCGAAGCGCACTGGTTCATCGCCAACCCCCTAATTTCCCCGCCTCTCCTCGTCGCAACTTTGTGGTGGCCGCTTGTGCTCTTCTCATTTTCGCTCTGGAAGATTCCATTCGATTCATTTCTTCCCATTCCTCCTTTTTTCAACCGCTTTGATGTTCACGATGGGACGGTAGTCACTAACTCTTCACTTTCCACTACGGCGCTATTGATCGTTATTCAATTCCGACTTGTTGGTCTTCCCCTTTTTCTCCAACCGTTCCCCACTCTATGAACCACCAACGCTGTCCATGTTTTTTCGACATTCTGATTCAGCCAAAATCGTTGCCAGCGGGGTAGAACCAATATTCAGCGTGTGCTCATATGTGGACTATTACAACTAACTTATAAAAATGAACTATCAGGCATCCCACTCGCTGGTGCAGTAGAAATAAGACTGAACTAGGGTGCCGCTCTCTGCGAAACAATTCTAGTGGGGCGAAATGCTAGAGTGATCATGCTCGTTTAGAGAAAATTTTGTCCTAAAAAATACTGCCGTCGTCAAAAATAATCTCCATTATCTTACAAAGCTAAGTTGGCCTGCAACTCTCGGAAAATAAACTAAATTAATTTCCCTTCAGCGCACTAAAAATCATCAATCTCAACCTATTCTGTATACTTTGGTACTAGTGAAAAGATTCAAACACTTGCTGTTTCAGCTTTATTAACTCTTAACAGTTTTAACTTCGAATTCGACTAAAATAGGAGGAAAAGTATTTGAAAATTCGATGAATTCGGTGGCAAATTTCTTAATATTCTTCTAAATAATGGGTAAATGCAGCTTCCGCTCGTTTATCATGATCAAGATTCTAAAAAAGCTGTTTGAAAGCCCTATAGAAAGTGAATGAATTATTCTGGTATCAAATTAACCCAATTACAGTAAATTGTTTTAGTATCGAAAAATTTCAAGAAACTCATTCAGTACAGTGCTTTACATTTTCTCAATATTCAAATCAATCAAATTTTGTTATTTTTATGGATTTGATTCTTAATGGTAACTCTTATCGTCGTTTTATTTCAGCAAAAATTCAACGATGAGACCATCTTCACGAACTACATCTCTTG
>JAAUYH010099931.1_pt1 | contig 30954 bp, 29 predicted proteins | sample 7278061 | NCBI WGS metagenome assembly JAAUYH01 (sample SAMN14350203, study PRJNA611818) | marine sediment metagenome | isolation source: surface marine sediment (0.6m) | place: French Polynesia: Moorea | collected 2018-08 | reverse complement strand
TTTTTACATTTAAGCCTAAAATCAAGACAAGCGGTCGGAACTCGGTGAGGTTTCCTCACCTAGAGCAAGCCGACCAAGAGAGGGAGACAAGGAGGACAAGGAAGACAAGGGGGAAATGCTGATTTTTTCGTTTTGATTTTTCTGAGGGCGTAATCTTGAGGAAACCCCAGGATGTTGACCGCCCGAATCACCGTTAAACCCGCTAGGTTTAACGGGAGTCCTCAAATCAACATTTTAGATAGTTTTTCCCTTGCGGTGAGTTAGCTAAGAGCTAAGAGCTAAATCCAATCTTTTAGACAGTAGTAATATCCTTCTCTTTTATTGCCAATAATTCGTCAATTTTTTTAGTATATCGATCGGTAATCTTTTGAATATCATCTTGTAAAGAACGGGATTCATCTTCAGAGATTTCGCTATTTTTCTCTTGCTTACGCACAGAATCGATCGCGTCACGACGAATATTACGAAGACCTACTTTTCCTTCTTCTGCTAGTTTACCTGCCATTTTGACTAGTTGTTGACGACGTTCACTAGTAAGGGGAGGAATATTTAGACGGATCGTTTCACCATTATTATTGGGAGTTAAGCCCAAATCAGACATAGAAATCGCTTTTTCAATGTCACCCATGCTACCACGATCGTAAGGCTGAATGGTAATAGTTGTCGCGTCAGGGGTACTAATATTAGCCAGAGATTTTAATGGTGTTTCTGTGCCATAATAATCTACCGTAATTCTATCTAGCAAGGAAGTACTTGCACGCCCTGTCCGAATAGTATTAAAAGACCGTTGAGTCGCATCAATAGTCTTCTGCATATGTTCTTTAATTTCAGTTAACTTCACAGAAACCTCCCACAGTAGTACCAATAGATTCTCCTTTCGCTGCACGGACAATATTACCGCGCACCGCAAGATTAAAGACAACGATCGGAATATCGTTTTCTTTGCATAAGGCGATCGCCGTGCTGTCCATCACCCGCAGATCGTGAGTCAGAACATGTCCATAAGTTAAGCTTTGATAGAGATGAGCATCAGGATTAATTTGGGGGTCACAATCATAGACTCCATCTACTTTAGTAGCTTTAAAAATCACTTCAGCATCAATTTCTGCTGCTCTTAAGGCTGCTGTAGTATCAGTGGTAAAGAAAGGATTTCCTGAACCTGCACCAAAAATGACAACCCTACCTTTTTCTAGATGGCGGATAGCACGACGGCGGATATAGGGTTCAGCTACTTCCTGCATCGCGATCGCTGTTTGTACTCTGGTAGGAACATTCATCTGCTCTAAAGCATCTTGTAAGGTCATGGCATTCATCACAGTAGCAATCATACCAATATAATCAGCAGTTGCTCTATCCATACCAGCAGCAGAGGCTTTTACTCCCCGAAAAATATTCCCTCCACCAACAACGATGGCCGTTTGGACTCCACTATTGACTACATTTGCTATTTCTTGAGCAATTTCAGCGACAACTTTGGGGTCTATGCCATAGCCTAAGTTCCCCATTAGTGCTTCACCGCTCAGTTTTAATAAAACCCTCTGGTAACTCATCCCCTAAAAAGCAATTTTGTTGATTATTTTTAATTTATCTCCCCATAACATACCAGGTTTCTGACCTTAATAGATTTCTTGCATCTATCTGCGATCTAGGTAAACTCTAGAGTTAGTAAATATTTTTAGTAAATATTTCCTGTATGTAAGTTAAGAGAAGAAGTTTACGGTAGCAAGATATTTAATATCTTGATTAGCAATATTTTTCTGATACTTTTAACTTTAATTACAAAGAGTTCATTTTTTATTTCCCCGCCATTTAATTGGCTCACCAACTGGTTTAGTACTAGTAGGTGAAATTTCTGTACCAGCTAATAGTGCAGAAATACTGTTGCGAAAATAGGAATTAGCGTCTAAATCTATTGATTCAGGAGCATCATCAATTTTTCCCGAATAGCAGATAACTGCTTGGGAATTGATTAAAAAAGCTTCAGGAATTACTTCTGCTCCGAAAGACTTAGCAACATCTTGAGTTGGATCTCGCAAATAGGGAAAATTTAATTTTCTTTCTTGAGCGAAATTTTGCATCGCTTCAAAGCTTTCTTCAATAGTTCCTCCAGAATCATTGGAATTGATCGCGATAAGAGTGAACTCTTGGGATGCAAATTCAGTCTGGATTTTCTTAAGTTTGTCTACATATTCTGCAACATAAGGAAAACTGTTACCGATAAAAACTACGCCAATGGCTTGAAAATTATTGAGATAACGACCTAAATGATGTACTTGCTTGTCAATTCCTGGGATTTCAAAATCTGGGGCATAATCTCCAACACAACTTTTATTTACGTCCATGAATACTATTTCCTATAATGGTTTTTTACTAAGTAATCTAAGAGAAATAAAATTGAATCTTCACTAGAGATTAGGTTTGATTGAGGTAGTGATACCCTACTAATTTGTACACTAGTTTAGCTGCTGTAAACTGAGAAATTACTGAATCTTTTACAGGTGCTAATTCCATCACATCACAACCAATCACTTGATAACTCATAAATATTTGTTTGAGAAATCGGGTTAGTTGATACCAATTTAACCCTCCTGGTTCCGGAGTGCCTACTCCTGGCATTAAACTAGGATCGATTCCATCTAGATCGATGGTAATAAATACCTTCTTCGTAGGAATCCGAGAAATCGCGGTATCAATCCAATCTGATTGATAATATATATCTCTAGCCCAAACTACGGGAATATTTTTTTGAGCAATTAGTTGAGCTTCTTCTAGACAAATACTACGAATACCTACAGGTAAGGTTGGTAAACCCATATCTAAAATTCGACGCATTACACAAGCATGATTATAAATTGAACCTTCATAGCTATCCCGCATATCTCCATGAGCATCAATCTGAATCACTGTAAATGGTTCGCTCATTATTTGTTGATAAGCTTTTACTACTCCGGCGGTAATACTATGTTCTCCTCCTAAAGCAATGACAAATTTATCATCGGTAATTAATTTTGCTACTGTTTTGTTGGTAGTTTGTAACATTTCTTCGGGAGAAATAGAGGGATTTAAACTAGTATCAGCGATCGCGTCAGTAGTGTAAATTCCTGTGGCCAAACATGTTACTATCTTTAATTCATTATCATAGGCCTCTAATTGATCTGAGGCTTCAATAATAGCTGTTGGACCATGTTGACAGCCTTGGCGATAGGTAGTAGTTTTTTCATAGGGAATAGGCAGAATAACTATTTTGGACTCATCATAAGTTGTTTCAGCTTCTGAACCAATAAATTGTTTAGTTGTCATTTATACCTTTTATCTGTAGTAAAGTTCTCAGACTTTTTAAAGTGAGTATCGATTATTACATAGCTATTATCTTTCTCTCTCAAAAGGTTAACTGGTCTAGCCCAGAGGCAACAGCTTTTATTAAAGCTGATTTGTGACCATAATAAAAATAAACATAAATTAATATAAATTAACCTTGTAGCTATGTCATCTGTTTCTGCGATCGATACTTTTACTAGTCCCCAAACTTGGAATTGGCGAGGTTTTCCGATTACTTATCAAAGCTGTGGAGAAACTGGTGCTGCAGTTATTTTGGTTCATGGTTTTGGTGCTTCTTGGGGTCATTGGCGCAAGAATTTACCAGTCTTGGGTCAATCTTGCCGTTGTTATGCGATCGATCTGATTGGTTTCGGTGGTTCAGCTAAACCCACTCCAGGAGAAGAAATAGAGTATACTTTTGAGACTTGGGGAGAGCAAGTAGCAGATTTTTGTCGTGAAGTAGTTGGTAGTCCAGCTTTTTTGGTAGGAAACTCCATTGGCTGTGTAGCAGTTATGCAAACAGCTGTTGACTACCCCGAAATGGTTTTAGGAGTAGCAGCAATTAATTGTTCTCTAAGACTATTACACGAAAGAAAACAAGCAGAATTACCCTGGTATCGACGAATGGGTGCGCCTATTGTTCAACAAATTTTAAAAAACAAACTTATTGGTAATTTCTTTTTTCAGCAGTTAGCCAAACCCAAAGTAGTTCGCAAAATTTTATTACAAGCTTATCGACGTTCTCAAGCTGTGACTGATGAATTAGTCGATATTCTCATGAAACCAGCAGCAGACAGTGGTGCTGCTGATGTGTTTTTAGCTTTTACTCGCTATTCTCAAGGTCCTCTACCAGAAGATTTATTACCCCTTCTTAGTTGCCCGACTATACTTCTGTGGGGAACAGAAGATCCCTGGGAACCAGTAGCTATGGGTAAAGAACTAGCTAATTTGCCGACAGTAGAAAAGTTTATTCCCTTAGAAGGTTTAGGTCATTGTCCTCAAGATGAAGCACCAGAAATAGTGAACCCTATCTTACAGGAATGGATTGAATCACATTTTTCAGATAACAGTTAACAGTTAACTATTATCTGAGGGCTAACCAGTGAGGTTTCCTCACAATGTTGACCTCCCGAATCAGTTCTGTCAAAATATTATATTTCTACAATAGTTATTTCTTGCTAATATGGCTAGAACCATTAGACCAATTGCTGCCTGTTCTGTTTATGGTATTGCTTTTCGAGAAGAATGTTTGTGGGCGATCGATTCCCGCAATGGCTATCTACTAAAAATCGATCCCCTTACGGACAATACTACTATTCTAAATTCTCACAATTGGTCGGATTTTGTCGGGGCTACAGGATTAGCTATTGTAGATAATACTCTATGGTTTACCGTCGAGGAAAATGTTTATTTTTGCTCTCTTGAAGACCATAAGCTAGAACCACAACTGTTTATCCGTTTAGCTTATCCGGCTAATGGTATAGCTGTGTGGGAATCTACTATTTATCTTACTTGTCAGAAAACAGGAGACATTCTTGTACATAATCGTGATACAGGGCAAAAAATTACTTACTTTTATGCTCCTGGTATAGGCATTGAGAATATTACAGTTAGAGAAGAAGAAATTTGGCTGACAGATATCATAGAACAAACAGTATACTGTCTCGATCGCGCCACAGGAAAAGTTATTTTTAGTGTCTTAACTCCGTTTGAGTCCCCTACAGGTTTAACTTTTCACCAAGATACTCTCTATATTGCCTATGCAGATCGCGAAGTTTATATCCGAGATAATCCTAACGCTGAACCTAATCACGAATTACAATACCGCGATCGTACTTTTATTCATCCTCTCTACTTTCACTATTATACTGACGAGAACTATGCCCTCTCTAACGGTTATTTAGTAGAAATGTCTTATACAGAGGAACTTTTCCCCCTTTCCTCTATAGAATTAAAAGATATCGAGTGGCGCATTGCCCTACCCGCAGAAACCGATCGTCAAAAAATTAGAAAAGTTGAGGCGATCGGTATCCCTTTTAGGGAAGAAGTTCAAAATGGGCAAAAAATAGCTGTTTTTAGGTTTGAGGAACTAAATCACGATAAACGCTACATTTTTGGCTGGAAAGCTTTATTAGAAGTCTGGAGTATTAAATATCAAATAAAACCACGAGATTGTGAAAATTTACCTGAAATACCAGAGGATTTTAAAGCTCAATATTTAGTTGATAACGACAATTTAGCGATGGATACTGATGTTATTCGTCGTGCTGCAGAAGACGCTGTAGGTAGGGAAACAAATTTACTACGTAAACTCTATAGTATTCGTAATTATGTTTACGATCGACTTTCTTATGGCATCAAACCGCAAATAGACACTCCCGATCTTGTTCTCAAAAGAGGTGTAGGTTCTTGTGGTGAATATTTAGGCTTACTTTTAGCTTTGTGTCGACTTAATGGTATTGCTTGTCGTACTGTGGGACGTTATAAATGCCCTCCTTATCCTCAACAAAAAAATATTCCTCTGTTCCCAGATTTTAACCACGTTTGGATGGAATTTTATTTACCGGGTTTTGGCTGGCTACCTATGGAATCTAATCCTGATGATGTAATTGAAGGTGGTCCTTATCCTACTCGCTTTTTTATGGGTTTAGCCTGGTACCATGCAGAAATGGCTAAAGGCATTTCTTTTGAAACTCTCACTAGCGAAGGTAAACTCGTACCTAAAGAAACTGTTTCGATCGGTGAGTTGGCAATTAATCATGTACAGTTCACTATTCTGGAAGAATTGCAACCAGGTAATAAGTAGTTAGTAGTTAGTAGTTAGTAGTTAGTTTTGCTTGTGACTCCTGACTCCTGACTTCTGAACTCCTGAACTCCTGACTTCCCTAGTTAGTTTTTCTACCCCAGAAAATACAGAGTCAATACTAAGTAATGTAAACCTTTGTTACTAAAAGTTATGTTTTGCATAGAATTGGGTGAAACGTTGTGAGTAATTTCCGAAGGAGATAGATTTGGGGAGGACAAATGAAGGAAATATAAAGCAAATCTTAAGAAAAAGCAATATACTGTGGTTAGGTTTTCGTTGAACTTTAACTCAAAAGTCAGAGAGATTGCGCCGTACAACGACGGGGCTTCCTCCGACTTCGTGAAAAAAGGAAACCGAAAAGCAAACTTAAGCCAATATTTTTACTTTTATGTTCGGGGAAGTTAAAAAATCCAAGAGTATTTTTCTGGGACTTTGTACTCGACAGTAAATCTCAACTAAAATCTATGCAGCCAACCTTAACTAATCCAAATAAACCTCTTTTGGTTGTTGAAGACAGCGATCAAGATTTCGTTTTTTTGCGGAAAATTCTCACGAAGCTTGCTATTAATAACCCTGTCTATCGGTGTACGGATGGAGATGAGGCGATCAACTTTCTTTATTCTCAAGGAGATTATGACTCTACTTTTGTTCCTCGTCCCGCGGTAATTTTACTAGATCTTCATTTACCAGGAACAGATGGAAAAGAAGTACTCAAAAAAGTTAAGCAAGACGAGAGATTAAAAACTATTCCAATCGTAGTTTTCACTACTTCTTCCGATCCTCAAGATATAAATTGTTGCTATGAATATGGGGCAAACGGCTATATGCTTAAACCCACGGATTTGGCAAACTTAAAAAAAACGATTCAAGTTTTTGTGGATAATTGGCTAGAAGTTTCCGTGTTACCCCGCTAGAAAAACTATTTTTGATTGTTTAATCTATATCTAAACTAAAAGGCAGACGGGCATAAACACCTTGAGGATCGTTTAAGCTTTGGAAAATAGTTAAATTAGATTTAAACTTAAGTAATTCTACAGTCAAAGGATCGACAGAAGCTGTTTGCTCTAGAGCTTCTATTTTCATCAATCTATCTAGAATTTCGGCTTCAAAACTACGCTGTTGCGGATATTCTTCTAATTGCCAGTTTTTTCCTAATTTGGCTGTTTCCGCTGCATAAGCGATCGCAGCTTCTAATCCACCAATCTGATCGACTAATCCTATTTTATAGGCTTCTTTCCCAGACCAAATTCTGCCTTGAGCAATTTCATCTACTTTCTTACGAGGAAGATTGCGATATTGAGCAACTTTATTGAGAAAGAGATTGTAAGTATTAGTGACAGATTTTTGGTAAATTGCTAACTCTTCTGCTGTTTTGGGACGAACAGTAGAACCGATATCAGCAAAACGTCCAGTTTTGACGACATCCCAAGTTACACCGTGATTTTCACCAATCTCTTGAATATTAGTTAGTAGTCCAAATACACCAATTGAACCAGTAATCGTATTTTCTTCAGCAAAAATACGATCTGCACCAGCAGAAATCCAATAACCACCAGAAGCAGCAATATTCCCCATAGAAACAATGACAGGTTTATGCTTGCGAGTTAGTAATATTTCTCGCAAAATAACTTCAGAAGCAGTAGCACTACCTCCTGGACTATTAACTCTCAACACAACTGCTTTAACACTATCGTCTTCTCTTAGTTGACGAAATTCTTTGGCAAAGCGATCGCTACCAATTTCTTGAATATTGCCTTTGCCACCAACTATTGAACCTTCTGCATAGACAACAGCGATTTTGCGATCAACTTTTTCTAGGCTGGAATCTTCAGTGATAGTATTACTAGCATAGGTATTGAGAGCAATTTGCCTAACAGACTCATTTTCTTCTCCAGCTTTTTGTCCAGTTAATTCTTTGAGACTGGCGATCGCTTTATCAAAGTAGGCTACTCGATCGACTAAACCTGCTTTAAGGGCATATTGAGGACGAACAAAACCTTTTTCATCAGCAATTTTTTGCAAATCCTGGGCAGACAATTGACGACTTTCTCCTACTGTAGAAAGAAATTTAGACCACAAATCAGTTAATAAAGCTTGGGTTTGCTGACGATTTTCTGAACTAAGATTTTTTCGGGTGTAAGGTTCAACAGCAGATTTATAGCTACCGACACGAATTACTTGTACACCAATACCATACTTTTCTAAAGCTCCCTGAAAAAAGATTTGTTGAGAACTTAAACCATTTATTTCCATGACTCCCATGGGATTAATAATTACTTCATCGGCAATAGAAGATAAATAGTATTCTCTCTCACTCCAATTGACATCGTAGGCAATCACTTTTTTCCCTTTTGCCTGAAAACGATCTAAGGCGTTGCGTACTTCTGCCAAATTTGCATAACCGCTACTACCAACTCCTTTTCTGCCGTCTAGAAATATACCAACTATGTGTTCATCTTCTGCTGCTTTGTCAAGAGCATTGAGAACTTGTCTTAAAGTCATGGTATTAGTATTTCCGCCAGAGATAGCTTGAGCAATATTGGCAGGGGGTTGAGAATCGGCAATTTCAGTAGAGAGATCGAATGTAAGAATTGATTTTTCTTGAACTGTTGGTTCTTGTTGCTGAGAAGTTGTTGAAAAGAATAAAAAAACAAGACTACTAGTGCCGATCGCGCAAAATAGAAATAGCCCAGTTAAGCTACCAATTAAACTAGCAAATGTTTGTTTTATAAATTGACCCATTAATTTATAATGCTATATAAGTACAGTTTAGTAAAATAAGAACAACATAAAATCCTAAAATTTTAAGGCTATTTTATTGATATAAATCAAATTAGCCCAGGAATTTAAGTACAGAAATAAATTGGGGAAAATCTTTTTTCCTATCTTATGTCATGAAGTAGTGATTAAGTTTTTAGGGATAATGTTTCTTGATAATTTTATAGTTCCCTTAATTTAGATTTTAATAACATTTGCCTAAAGAGAATCTTGTCAATCCTATAGTTAGGATATTATAGTTGCGAATACTGCCAAGTCTTTTTTCTTTAGTCATTAATATTTTGTTATTCATTAGTTTTTACGAATAATCCTCAATTATTATCAGGATTGCTATAAATACTGTCAGGAAAAAATGCGAATTGATTGTAACCTCCAGATTTAACTAGAAAAAATGCATTCATCCTATTATTTTTACATAAACCTTCATAGTGGAATAGTATTTGTCCGCTAAATTTAACATGTTTGTTTAATTTTATACACTTAAGCAAATCTGACTGACTCAATTCTTGGTTATTAGCTTTGAATGCAATCCCAGGAGAAAATTTAGTAATTACATCTTGGCTAAAAGTCTGTTCAATTTTTTTGACTTCCCGACGATAAGCAGCAAAAGAAGAACGATATATTTGAGGATGAATAATATCAACTAATCCTTTGGTTAACCAAGCTTTAGTATCTTGGAGTAAATTATTTAAACAAAAAGGATATACAGCAGGAGATAGGGAAATAATTAGCTTAGGATTGACTATTTTTACTTGAGTATACAATTGAGCTAAGAAATCAGTTAAGATATCCGCACGCCATTTTACCCATCGTTTATTTTTGAAGTCTTGGGGTGGTTTTGTCCTAAAGTCCTCTTGATACTTCCGACTAGTAATACGATCATATCCCCCCACTATAGGTAGGGCAGGTAGGCGATCGCATCCTTGTATTCCCTCTACATCATATTTGGTGGCTACTTCTAAGACTAATTCTAGGATAAACTGCTGTACTTCTGGATCAAAAGCATTTAACCAAACTAAACCACCTTGTTTTACTATCTCACCTTGACGATCGATCGCTGCCCAATTAGGTTTTTTTTCTAAGATATGTCCACCATTGGCTAAATGAGAAGCAGCAAATCCATATTCAAACCAAGGAATAACTGCTATATTTCGCTGATGAGCTTCTTTAATTATCTCTGCTAATGGATCTCGTTGCTTGTGAGCGTAAAAAGGATCGATAAGAGGAAAGGAATAATTACTCATCACCTGACTGGGAAACAGGGTATATCCTCGATTCCACACTACAGGACAAACCAGATTAAATCCCGTCTTCTGCAAAAATTCCATCGCCTCAGCTACGTTTTGCTGGGACTCAAAAACTTGACTATGAGGACGGTTAGGAATCCAAACACCACGGATTTCTTGCATAGGTTTAGGATATGGGATTTCAGGAGTTACAGAAGTTCAGTAGTTCAGGTACTTATTTAACATTGCTAAAAAAGATAGCAGCTAAAATTATTAAACTTAATAAAGATAAAGGGATCAGTAAACTACTCAACTCAATCATTGTTTTCTGTATTAATTTTTTTAAATATCAGATAATTCTCGAATTAAAGCCAAAGAAAATATAGGTAGTCCTTTTCAATTGAATGAAGTATTGTCTAATAACTTGTGTACTAAGGTGACAAAGCAGATAAATCATCCTAAGAGCGTGGGTACTAACTACTAACTACTACATTAATCTCATCACTTAAAGTAAAATCACTATAAAATTCTATGGCTTTTCCTGACTTAGTAACGTTTTTAAAAGAAAGAACTGCCCTGAATATTTTATCAGAAGAAGTATTATCAGCGATCGCGCCTAAGCTAGAAGAAAAAACTGTTGCTGGTAATCAAATACTTATTACTGAGAATACAGAAGTAGAAGGTTTATATATTCTTCAGTCAGGTCAGGTAGAAAGTGAGAGCAAAAGTAAAAAACAAACTGTAAGTTTATTACCAGGTTCGACTCTCAATTTACATGCTTTGATTTTAGAGCAAACAAGTCAATATACAGTTAAAACTATTCATGAAACTAAGTTCTGGTTTATGACAAATGCTCAATTCAAAGAATTAAGTAGTCAGTATCCAGAAATCAACCAAACTTTCTCTCAACAATTAGCAGAAGAAGTTAAAGAATTAACTGAGCAACTAAATTTTGAACAGGAAAAACAAATAATTTTAAGACCATATTTAGTCAATAAAGCCAAACGAGGAATTATTGGTAAAAGTAAATATGCGGTTAGACTGCGATCGCAAATAAAAGAAGCTGCAAATAATAGAAAACCCGTCCTTATTTTTGGTGAACCTGGTTTAGAAAAAGATAATTTGGCTGCTTTAATTCATTTTGGTTCTAATTACCGTCGCGAACCTATTATTAAGTTAGATTGTGCCAAAATTCAAACTAGTGGTGCAGAATTATTCGGGAGAGCAGGAGGGAAACCAGGGTTAATTGAAGCTTTAGGAACAGGGACTCTAATTTTTAATAATATTCATCTTTTACCTTCAGAACTTTTACCAACAATAGCTCATTTACTAGAAACCAATAAATATCAAACTATTAGTCGATCGACAGAATATCCAGCAGAAGAAAAAATTGCTGAAGCTCGGATTATTATTATTACAGAAAAACCAATTCCTCAAATAAAATCGCTGGTTGACACTTCAATTAAAGTACCACCATTAAGAGTCCGCAAAGAAGATATCGAAGAATTAGTTTACTATCATATTAATCTTATTGCTCGTAACCAATGTATTAAGAAATCTCGAATTACACCAGAAGCTCTACGAAAACTACAAGCTTATGATTTCCCCAATAATTTGCGAGAATTAGAAAATTTAGTAGACAGATCGATCGTGCAATTACAAGGTTGTAATGATCTTACAGAAGAAGTTATTTGGCCCTCTCAAAGTAAGAAAAAACAATTTAGATTAAATTTATTAAATAAATATCGTGACTTGCGTCATTTTCTTCGTAGTAATTGGTGGCCAGATCGAATCAACTACGGTTTTACTTTAGCTTTTTTTGCTTTTATTGTTTTAGTTTTATTTTTAGGTCCACAAAATAGACAAGAAAACTTTGTTCTTAATTTTTTTTGGGCTTGGTGGTGGCCTCTAATTTTAATTGGATTTCCTTTTGTGGGTAGACTTTGGTGTGCAGTCTGTCCTTTTATGATTTATGGAGAAGTAACCCAAAAACTTTCTTTATGGTTATTTCCTCGTCAATTAAAAAAATGGCCCAGACAACAAGCGGATAAATGGGGAGGTTGGTTTCTATTTGGTTTATTTACCTTAATTTTATTGTGGGAAGAACTGTGGAATTTAGAAAATACAGCCTATCTTTCAGCCTGCTTATTATTATTAATTACTGCAGGTGCAATGATTTTTTCGGCAATTTTTGAGCGGAGATTTTGGTGTCGCTATTTGTGTCCTATTGGGGGAATGAATGGGATGTTTGCTAAACTTTCTTTAACAGAATTAAGAGCGCAACAAGGAACTTGTTCGGCAGAATGTACTACTTATCAATGTTATAAAGGTGGACCACAAAAAGGAGAAGGAATGGAAACTAATGGCTGTCCTTTATACTCCCATCCTGCACAACTAGAAGATAACAGAGATTGTGTTTTATGCATGACGTGTCTAAAAGCTTGTCCTCATCGTTCAGTAGAATTTAATTTACGTCCCCCTGGAATAGAATTATGGACTACTCATACCCCTCGTAGTTATGAAGTAGCATTACTATTTTTACTTTTAAATGTTGTCTTTTTACATCATTTACCAGAGATAGCAACTAAGCTCAATTTAGACTTACACTTAGAGCAATTTTCTACTCATGCTTTGGTATCGATCGTTGTTTTAGTTGCACCGATAATTTTACCCTTATTGGCTCAAACAACTATTAAGTTATTAATAACTACCAGCAAAAAGCCTAAGTATCCTCAATTTATTGAATTAGCTTATGGTTATCTACCTTTAGTTTTAGCTGGTAACTTGGCACATTATTTACATTTGGGGTTAACAGAAGCAGGACGTATCTTACCAGTTACTCTCGCAACTTTTGGTTGGCACAGTCAAAATTTACCTATTTTAGTGGCTCATCCAGCAGTAATTGCTTTTTTGCAAGGAACTACTTTAATTTTTGGAGTTTTACTATCGATCGTTTTAACGCAAAAAATTGCTCGTCAATCTTTTACGTTACTAATACCACAACATCTAGTAAGTATATTTTTAGCAATTACTATGGGGCAAATCATTGTTAGCACCTAGATATATGAGGATACAAAAATTCATAATTTTGGTAAAGAAAAAGTTAATTTTTTTATGTTTTAAGTTTCAAATTATGTAGACTGCTATCAGTAAAATTACTAGATATAGAATCGCTTTCTATTGATAAATTATGATCGATTCTTGACTTTGTAGTTGATATTACTTAGTTGACCAAAATTTAATCAGTAATATCTCTAGATCGATTTAAGGGAATCTGTCTAAATATAGAGTTTTCACTTATTTACAAACATCAAAATTAATTGTAACGTTTACTTTACTTAAGTACCAGGCTTAGTGGATTGTTGATTATGCAGGCTCAATTTATTGACTTTTTACAAGAAGAGTTAGCTATTTCGGAGGACTCTATCAAATTAGCTTTGAAAAATAAAGAAAACAGTTTCATCAAATTTATCCTTATTCTCTGGCAGTGTGGTTCAATTACTCTGAAGCAGCTAGAGAGTATTTGTAACTGGCTAGAAAGCAAAAATATAGCTTTAGAACAAGCTTTATAAGATAAGTTAAGTCTAATTATTAGGTCTGTCTTGAACCATAACTTTACAACCCAAGGATGAAAATAAGTTTATCCTGATTGCGGAATACTTTCACCGTAAGCTTTGTCTTTTTACGACATAGTGACTGTGAATCCTGAGTTATATTTTCAAGACTGGTCTTATGGCTGCTAAATTAGATACCAATTTTTCCGAATCTATTTCTTCTCCAAAGATATCTTTATCCTATTTATTTTGGAATTTTCTTAAAATAGGTAGTACTGCTTTTGGCGGTTTTATGGCTGTAGTTTCCGTAATTGAAAATATCATTGTTGGGAAACGGAAACTCTTAACCCACGAAGATATGTTAGACGGTATTTCTTTGGCTAGTGTTTTACCTGGCCCTGTTGCTGCTAATGTGGTAGCTTATGTTGGTTATCGCCTGGGTGGGTTTTTCGGTTCTTTAATGACAACCATAGCAGTATTATTACCTTCCTTTTTCTTAGTTGTCGTCTTAACTATTGTCTATCTGCAAGCAGGAGATATTCCCGCAGTCAAAAATATCTTGGCAGGATTTATTCCTGCTGTAGTAGCAATTATAATGAGTGCTGCTACTCGTATGAGTCAAAAAGCAATTAAAGGTTGGCGAGAAATAATTATTGCTGTTGTCGCTGCTATTTTGCTGAAAACAATCGGTGGATTCTATATTACCTTAATTGTTATTTTTGGTGCAGGTTTAATTGGTTGGTTTTGTTTTCGGGGTAAAGTAGCTAAGAATTTAGCAGAAAACTCTACTCAAACTAGCCATGAGCCTCTGCAAATCAAGAAAATAATTATTCCTGGGCTGATTTTGGCAGTAACATTGTTATTATCCCTAATTCCTCTACCTTTAGGACAAGACAGTCTAGCCAAACTATTTATTACTTTTTCAGGAATGAGTTTAACCCTATTTGGTGGTGGTTATGTATTTATTCCCATGATCCAAGAAGTAGTAGTAAATAATTATCATTGGGTAACACAGGAACAATTCAATAATGCGATCGCGATAGGACAAATTACCCCAGGGCCAGTTTCCATTAGTGCTGCTTCTATTGGCTACGTAGTTAAAGGAATTGTCGGTGCAGCAGTGGCAACTATCGGGATTTTTTTCCCACCAGCATTACTAATTATAACCATGTCTCATTTGCTAGAACATATTAAAAATTCTGTGACTATTCAAGCAGCACTGAAAGGTATTCGTCCTGCGGTAATTGGCATGATTTTTACAGCAGCGATTGTCGTTGGACAAACTGCGCCGTTGCATTGGGCTAGTATACTTATTTATGAAGCATCTTTAGTAGCTATCTGGATATTCAATTTAGAAGTAGTCTTCATTATTCCTCTTGCTGGAGTTGTTGGCTTATTTCTTTATTAGATTTTTTGGGAATAGGTACAATTCATCCAATTTTTTACTCGTTTCCAGACAAAATTCAAAAGATAAGGATCATTAGCATCAAACCACTCTATTTCTGGATAAGTTTTAAACCAAGTTTGCTGTCGTTTAGCAAATTGACGGGTATGAACAATTGTTAGTTCAATTGCTTCGGCTAAAGAAATATCTCCATTTAGATACTGCTTAATTTCTGCATAACCTAAAGTATTTAAGAGGGGTAAATCTTGTCCATATTTTTGACATAAACTTTCCACTTCTTCAACTAATCCTAACTCAATCATTTTATTAGTGCGTAGGGCAATTCTTGTTTGTAAAACATCTCGATCGCAATCTAAGCCAATATGTAAAATAGGATAGTTGGGTGGGTTTTCTCCTTGTTGAGCAGAAATAGGAGAACCCGTGACATAAAATACTTCTAAGGCTCTTATCGTTCTCACTCGATCGTTAAAATGAATTTTTGTAGCTGCTGCGCGATCGACTTGAGTTAAAAAAGCATATAGTTGAGTTTGTCCTAAAGATTCTAACTGCGATCGTAATTCTGGGTGAGGTGATACTCTGGGTATTTTTAAACCTTTAGTAACTGATTTAAGATATAAACCTGTACCTCCCACTAAAAGAGGAGGAAAGGCATTATTTAAGGCTAAATTCTGAGTTATTAAAGCTTGAGCTTGTTCTTGATATTCTGCCAAAGTTAGAGTGTCAGTAGGGTTGCAGATATCGATCAGATAATGAGGTACTAAATTTTGTTCGGCAATAGATGGTTTGGCTGTACCAATATCAAACTCTCGGTATACTTGGCGAGAATCAGCACTAATAATAACCGTATCAAGACGCTGTGCTAGTTCTAAAGCTAACCCAGATTTTCCCGTAGCCGTTGCACCACAAATAACAATTAGCATAAAAATATTAAGAAATTTTTACTAAAGTTTTTATTTTTAATAACTAAAATAGTGTGTAATTACAAACAAATCAACTTAGCCAGCTAAGCTGAACGATACATTTTTTATATAGCTTATAGTACTATGCCTAAATCATCTCAAAAAGATGAACAATCAAATGAAATAATTAAAGAATTAGAAAAATTTATAGATAAAACTGGATATGATTGGCTCAAAAGTAATAAAAAAAGTCCATCTAATAAATCTGTAAATATTCTTTTTAATGAACGGAAGTTGGTTGCTTATTTATTATTAGTGTATATTATTTTATGGTTATTTTTGATATTACTTGTCTATTTGTTATTTTATTCTGACGTATCATCTTGGAGAAATTATGTAGTTTTAATTTTGATGATGATTATTTTGTTTATGATTGGTCTAGGATTCATTGATAGCATCTTTTTAATCTTTAAAAGAAAAAAGCCAAAAGAATTTATCAACAAAATAAGAGAAGTCAGAATAGATGATTATTGGGATGTAATTAAAAAGTTGGGCAATAACATTGATTTAGCATCACTTAAAAAAGAAAAAATCAAAATTAAAGTAATTCTCAATAAAATCAAAAAATCAGAAAAAAGAATGGAAAAATTCAATTATATATTCGCATTATTGTTTATCCTTTTAATTGTATTTGTTTTTGGAATACCAGTTCATAGCTTAGATAAAAATTGGATTGTGAGTATCTTAGGTATAAGTGGAGTAATAGCGATTATTACAGCGACTTTATCACTTATTAGGGAAGTTAGCGATGGCTATATTATTATTTACGAAAAATGTTTATTTATCTTACAAGAGGCGGAAGTCCTAGCTAATGCTCTTGAGGAGCAGAGATTTAGAAATATAATGATAGAAAATAAAGCCAGAGTCAGAGAATAAATTCATTGGTGAATTATCAGGGAAATTAAATAGCTCTGATATTTATTTCCATGTATTATCTACAAGTGCTATTTTTTCTCAGAAAACATCATAATAAATTGTTTTGAATAAACTATCTAAGTTCAAAAAAACTTTGAACTTTGAACTCTGAACTCCTGAAACTCCTGAACTCCTGAACTCCTACTCTAAGCTATATCTCTAACCAAACCAGATTCTTGTACAGGAATAAGTAAAGTAAAAGTAGTTTGATTATCTTGACTTTTCAACTGGATAGATGCACCCAAAACTTCTGTCAGATTTTGTACTAAGTTTAGTCCTAAACCCTTTCCCTTTCTAGACCCAAAATCTTTACCAGGAAGACGATAAGATTGCTCAAAAATTCGTTGTTGTTCATATACAGGAATTTCCACTCCTGTATTACTGACACTAAGCTGAATCATTTCCTCAAATGTACTAACAGAAATATTAATTGTTCCTCCTTGGGGAGTATATTTACAAGCATTATTGATTAATTCAACTACAATTCTTTCTAAAGTAAAAGAATCAGTTTTGATTAGAGGAATATTTGCTGCTATGTCAAACGTTAATTTTTGCTGTTGTATATAAACCCTATCTAGGAAATTTTCTATAATTTTAGGAATCCAACTTGACAAATCAATCCATTTAGAGATGCTTTTTGTGTGGTAAATATCTGTATGATAGAGAGCTAGTAATTCATTAACCAGTTGAGTTTGTCGCTGACAAGATTGCTGAAAAAGATGAAAAACTTTAGGTAATATGTTATTTTTGGGCGTTATTAGCTCTTTTTCTAGAATATTTTCGAGAGTTTGAGCAGCAAGTTGAATGCTACTAGTATAACCATGCAATTCATGGGAGATAGCTTTGAAAAAGTCATCTTTTTTTTGATTTGGTTCTTCTAATTCACTAATTTGTTGCGAGGCTTGTTTATACAATCTAGTTTGATAAAATGCGTTTGCACATTGATTAGCTACTTGCTTGACTAACTGAATTTCCCATTCCTGAAACATCTTTTCTTTGGGTCGAATTAACCAAAGATTACCTAAAATGCCTTGTTCATTATAGATAGGGCAAGCTAATCGAGTCATTTGCAGTTTTTGTGGATTAAACACAGAGATTCTTTCTGCAAATTGCAAAAGCTGCTGATTCAATAACTGCTTATACACTTGAGGAAAATCAGCAATATCTCTAACTTCTCCTTGGTCTAGAGGTAAAGTTGTAGTGTACTCATACACTACTGTGGCTGTAGTTTTGGAGGAATCGTAAAGTTCAATTTGACAGTGATTGACTTTGAGGATTTGTGCTAATCCACGGGTAGCAGTTTGCCAAATTTGTCTTTCATCTGGACTTTTAGATAATTTCTGAGGTGTGTATTTTGCTAAAAAGTTATAGTTAAGAGCCTGTCGTAACTGAGCAGTTCGTTTTTGTGCCTGTAATTTCAATGTCATAACGATACTCCACTCTTATTAAAAACGTGATTTTAATTAGGTAACTAGTGAATTTTCTAAATCTAGCTCAGTATATTCAAGCTCAATCTGGCTAATACTGCTTACAAGAAAATCACCGATATTTCGTCATTTATCTAGCTAATTTCCCCTTTATTTTCGGAGTACCAATGCTAGTTAACCAGAGTTATTTCACGTAAATTTTAAGTGGAGTATTGTTTTTATCTGTATTAATACTTAGGTATATAAACCAGTTAGGTTTATTTATCCATTAGTGTTCGTGAGAGGGATCAACGATTGAATACCTCAAATCCAAGAATAACCTTATAAAATGGACAAAATTCAGTTTTTAAGCACATTATGGAGTTAAAAGTTAGTTTGCCTACCCTATCCTCTAAGTAGTCGTGCAAAATTAATTGGATAGTTGAGATAGGGTTTAGGTGTTAGGTTTTAGGTGTTAGGGAAAAATGGAATGTACAAATAATTTTGTTTAGGTACTTAATGACTATTGATTCCATAAAGTACGCCACCAAGGAATAGGTTGAGATTCAACAAACTCAACTTTATTGCGAATATCATTAATATTCCAGCCTGTTAAGCTAGCCAAAGTTTGCACTTCTCTTTCTTGCCTATCTCTTACAGAGCGTTTATATTCATTAGCTGCACTACAATTCATTTCCCCAGTGTAAGGATGGCGAATAACGTAACGTCCTTGAAATAATTGTCTATTGCCTGTTGCTTGAAACTTCAAATCTTCAGGAAATTTATCTCCTGTGTAACGGACATGAAGACGGGTAATAAAGACATTATTACGAGGACTGCGGAGATTCCTAGAAGAGGAATTTAACCAAAATACACCAGCTTGTTTTAATTCTTCCCTATTTAAAGGTTCAGCACTACAAGGATCGCAACTACCCATATCCCAAGCATATTCTAAAAAAGCCACTTGTTTATTTTCTCGTTCATAGGATTTCTGGAACATTGAAGTATAAAAATTCTTAAACTCTGCCTTGACAAATTCAGGAATATCTCGATCGGAAGGAACTTTGACGGTGCGATAGTTGGTTAGTTCAGTTTGTCCTTGAGGAGAAAGAAGATAAACAATTAAATCTTGTTCCTGTTTCGCATTTACCATGCCTAAGCGAATTGGTAACATATACTTGGGTGATTCATAGGCGATCGATATTGGTCTAAGTTTCTTAAATCCTTGCTGGTCATATTCTGTCAAATTCACCTTGGCTACAAAAAATTTCATGTTTTGGCGAATATAAGGTTGCAAGATTTCTTTTGCACCTGGAGGAATTTTGTAACCGTTGTGCGTTAGCCAAGTTTCTAAGCCGTCAGATTCTTTGGCACTGAGAATAAGAATATCGTATTCACCAACAGTAAATTGTTCTTCGATAGTCACTCCTAAACTTCTTTCTTGCCGAAGTCCACTTTCCATACTTGCTGCTTGTGGCGCAGTCTTGAACATTATGTCTTCGTCAAATGCTCTTATTTCACAAGGATTAGAGTCAAAATACTCTACTAATCTGGGTGCGCTAAAACTATCTAATCTAGATAATATTTTCGGATTGCCAACATGAACTTGTTCTTCTTTTAAAATTACTGGTACTGGCACAACTAACGCAAAATCTTTTACTTCACCTTGATAGTCATTTGCCATCGTCAAAACAGTTCTTTCTCCATCTCTAGAAATAATTACTTGAGAGGCTTGATTATATAGATTAGTATCTGCTTTAGCGACATAAAAACCGCAGAAAGCCTGTGCTGGTTGCATACCAACCATAAAAATAGTTATTGCCAAAAAGCAAGACCATAAAATACGTAGTGGTTTCATAATTTTGTATGTGTAGATGGGGAAGATTATACAAATGAGGAAGATAGAGGACAGGAAAGATATCGGACAGATGATACCAATCTCTAATCCCTAACTACTAACATTCTTTTCCAAGTAAACCTAGGCGCAGACCAAGCGCGATCGAATAAAATAGTAAGGGGAGATATAACAAACAATGCCCAGAAAATAGCTGTAGATAGATAGAAATAATCTTGCAAAATGAAAGTAACTACAGCAATGCTAACTGCCCAAATTAGACGACTAATAGTAGCATTAGGAATAGAGCGAGGGTCAGTCAACATAAACAGAGCAAATAATAATAAACTGCCACTCATAAACTGATGTTGCCACACTTCCCAACCCCAACCCAACCAAAAATTACGCATTGCTTCTAAACTGGCGTAACTTAATAGAAAAGCAACAGAAGTATCCCAACGACCGACTTTTTTGAGGACAATACCTCCCATACCTGCAAATAATAGTAAATACCACCAATTTGTTCCCCATTGACCAGGAGAAACCCAAGCATCATTAGTAAGTATTAGAGCAGAAATAATACCAAAGTTAGCAGGATTAAAAAAATGCTTGTTATGGAAACGAAATAAAAATTTACTAGCTATTGCTAAACAACTTGCGATCGCCATTGTTGTATAATTATTTCCTCGGAGTAATAGGCACAATCCCAAAGCAGTTATTAAAGCACTCTGTAAAGAAGAAATAACTTTAGGATTAAATATATTCTCGATCGATAGTTGAGTATTATTAGTTAAGCAAATGTGGTCATTTTTTTTCTTGGCATATTCAACCAGAGCCGATAAGCACCATTGAACTAGAAGACAACTAACTATTACTACAGCAATTAAATCAGGGCGTAGTGTCCAATCTCTTGTGCCAATACCTAAACACAGAAAAAAAGACAGAAACAAAATTTGATAAATGCGAGCATCATCTAATATTTTAGGCGATCGCGCTAATGTATATATATCTTTCATGGAAATAACTATAACTTTCTACCAAAATACCTGTAACTAGGAATGATTCCCTTTATTTCTCTTCTAGTATGTCTTCTGCTCTAGATAAATATTGGTAACGTTACCGTTCTTGTAACAGAAAAATTTAATGATAATTGAATAAAAGTTTAAAAAAATCTATAGCAATTCTAGTTCATCAATGGACAATTGATAGTTGACAATTGGTCAATTCAGTTTAAGACCTCTTCATTTATGAAGAAGTAAGAAGAAAAGATCTTTCCTATTATTTCAATCCTCTTCTTTTAAGGAGGGGTAATTGTTCATTGTCCATTGTCCATCATCCATTGTTGAATAGTTATTTTCTATGCTCTACTAACTCCTTCTCCGAAATATTGACATATTGCTATAGATATCAGTGTTAATAGTCAATTTTAATAATGATAAAAGAGGAAATTTGACTTTTGGTAGCTGCAAATAAGCAATTTAGCTAGAGTTACTTTAGTCAAAAATCTTTACAGATTTACAAAAATAAAATCTTTATTGAGAAAAAAAGTTTTAAATTTAGCTAACTATTGCCAAAAACAGTTTTGACTTTTTTATCAAAAAAATCCTAATTCAGAAAAAAAATGTGACAATTTAGATATTTAACGGTATATTTTTTATAATGTCAATTAGAGAAGACATAGTGTAACTGTCAATCACAAAAAAAAGAGGAAAATATAGACAATTATGAGCGAAATGGCAACTGCTCCATTAACAGGAAAAGCCTTACTTCAAAAAGTAAAAGAGTTATCTCACTTACCTAGACGAGAAACAGCTAAACGATGCGGTTATTATACAATCACAAAAGATAATCAAACTAGAGTAAACTTAACTGACTTTTATGATGCTGTTCTGGGAGCTAAAGGTGTTCCTCTCGATCCAGAAGGTGCAAAAGATGGTCGTGGAAGAGAACCTACTTATCGAGTAAGTGTTCATAAAAATGGTCAAATTGTGATCGGTTCTACCTATACTCAAGCTATGGGATTAAAAGAAGGTGATAAATTTGAAATCAAATTAGGTTACAAACACATTCATCTTAAACAAATTGATGATGATGTGAATGGAGTTGTCGAAAATTGATACTCCATCCAACAATTTAGGTTACATAAATCGCCTTTGATAACAAAGGTGATTTGTATTTATTTACATTTGCTAGATAGTTTCTTCTGATTTGTTTCAAGTAATTATTTTTTTGATAATCTGGGGTGCTATCTGGTTGCCGATCGCTATACCTATTGCTCTAATAATTGATTGGCAACCAGGCAAATCGATCTCAATTAAGCAGAAATTAATTTTCCTTGCTTCTCTTTATCCGATCGCTCCTGTAATTATATGGCTTGTCACAAAAATTGAAAATACATCTTGGGCATATTATGGATTAAATTGGCAGCCAAGTATCTTTTTATCTTCTACCATAGGATTCGGTCTAGGAATCATTAGTTTAACAATTATATTTATCTTAGAATCATTCTTAAGCTTAATCAAACTGGAATGGTCAAATACTAGGCGTTTATTACCAATAACTTTACCTGTTTTAATTTTAGGACTGGGAATTGCAATTATAGAAGAATTAGTATTTCGTGGTTTTATCTTTAATCAATTAGAGATAGATTATACTTATTGGCTAGCAGCAATCATATCTAGTCTTATTTTTGCTGTATTACATTTAATTTGGTCTCCAAAAGAAACCTTGCCTCAATTACCAGGATTGTGGCTAATGGGAATAGTATTAGTAGGAGCGAGACTAATAGATAATGGCAATCTAGGTTTAGCTATTGGATTGCACACAGGTTGGATTTTCAGCTTATCTTGTGTAGACTCGGCAGAATTAATTACCTACACAGAAAAAAAGCAAACTTGGTTAACAGGAATTAATCAACAACCTTTAGCTGGAGTTGCAGGTATCTTCGGTTTGTTGATAACTGCAATCGTTTTATGGTTGTTTAATCATTTCTTGGGAATTTATCTTTAAGAGTTTGAATTGTAATCTAACAAGGCTTTAATCTATATCATGAAACTTGTACCCTTGAACTAGGAGCAAATTAAGATTATTACTTAAATGTATAGTCAAGTAACAAGTAAACCCATTGCAGATATTTTAGTCATTGATGATACACCAGAAAACCTAGCTTTACTTTCCCAGATGCTGACGGAAAGAGGGTATAAAGTGCGTAGTGTCACTAAAGGTTCAACTGGTTTACGAGGAGCGCTCGCAGTACCACCAGATTTAATTTTACTAGATGTTAAGATGCCTCAAATGAATGGTTATGAAGTGTGCCAGAAATTAAAAGCGGATGCACGTACCCAGGATATTCCTGTAATCTTTATTAGTGCTTTAGGAGATGTGCTTGATAAAGTCAAAGCCTTTCAAGTAGGTGGGGTAGACTATATTACTAAACCATTCCAAGTAGAAGAAGTTTTAGCTCGTTTGCAAACTCATCTGACGCTCTGCAAACTGCAAAACCAACTGCAAGCGCAAAACGCCAAATTACAGCAAGAAATCAAAGAAAAAACTGCTGCAGAGGAGAAATTTGCCAAAGCCTTTCGTTCCTGTCCTAATCCTATCGCGATCGCGACTTTAGCGGAAGGACGTTTTGTCGATGTTAATAGTTGTTTTCTGGCTATGAGTGGCTATACTCAAGCAGAAATTATTGGTCATACTATTGCAGATATCCATTTAGAATCAGCGATCGCAGCTTATGCAGATATAATCAAACAATCTCAAGAAAAAGGTTTTGTTCACAACCAAGAGTTTCAATTTCGGACTAAGGATGGGGAAATAAAAACAGTTTTATTATCAGTAGAATTGATTGAATTAGCTGGTACTCCCTGTACTCTGAGTATTATGAACGATATTACCGAACATAAACGCCTAGAAAATGAATTTATATCGCTAGTATCTCATGAACTACGTACTCCCATGACTTCAATGATGGGAGCATTGGATTTATTAAGTTCTGGTCAATTAGGTACTCTGACAGAACAAGGTCAACAAGTTCTTGATATTGGCATTAAAAATACTGAACGTCTTATTCGTCTGGTTAATGACATTTTAGACTTAGAGCGAATGAAGTCGGGTAAGATTACTATGCAGCAGGTTAAATATAATATAGTTCAACTCCTGACTCATGCTATAGAAACCATGAAACCTATGGCAAAACAAGCACAAATTAATTTAAGTTTAGAAATAGCCAATCCTCAGCCTATTAATCTATGGATAGATCCTGACAGAATATTACAAACTCTAACTAATTTACTTAGTAATGCCATTAAATTCTCTGAACCAAATCAAACTATTTACGTAAAGGCGGATAAACAATCAGATTGGTTACAACTTTCTGTACAGGACTCTGGTAGAGGAATTCCTGCTAACAAACTCCAAAACATTTTTGAACGTTTTCAACAAGTAGATGCTTCTGATTCTCGTCAGAAGGGCGGTACAGGTTTAGGTTTAGCAATTTGTCGCCATATTATCGAACAACATAACGGCAAAATTTGGGTTGAAAGTGTTTTGGGTAAAGGTAGTACCTTTTACGTTAATTTGCCTTTAAGTTACAAATAATCACAATCGATCTAGAGAAAATCAGTATTTTCACTTAAAGACGGACAAAAATAGGTAAATTCGTATTGGTATTTTAATGAGTAAGTAGGAGAAGCTTGTGAGTAACTCTATCATTGACTTAGTGGATAATTTACCCACCAATAATATTACAGTGAAAGTCTTAAAATCACTAGATTTTGTTTTGCCTGGAAAGTGGGGAAACTTGGTTGGTTTCGACAATAGCATTAGTGCTATTACAGGAGTAACTACTACTCAAGATATTGCAGAAATTCGCGATCGCGCTATAGATCTCTACGATGATAAGAAAAACGGATATCAAACAGCGATTTGGCTGTATCAAACAGTAGATAGCGCAGATAAGGCGATCGCAGCAGCAGCACTTGCTGATAAAATTGGCGATACTTTCCGTTTTATTCCTTTCCTAGATAAACTTACTCCCAAAGCTGATTCTGTTCAAAGTGTCGATCTAAAACTAAAATTAGTTGCGGAATTGATTGCCTACAGTAAAATCCATGGCATTGCTCTTAATCCAGTCAAGTTTGCTACTTCTTTAAAAGAGAACTATCATCATGAGGCACTATTGCGAATGGGAGCCTTGATCTGTATTGATGGCATAATTCCTCTTGGTGCCAATTTCGTTTCTACAATACGTACAGACCTAGACACAAGTAATACCAATTTAGTTGGCACTCCTGCTTTTAATGTTGTCAATGATTTAATTCCCGTTGAAGATAAACAAGGATTTGTTAATGAAAGTTTTGATGCTGTGGGGGACTGGATGAATAATGTAATTAATTCTTTCCATTTAACTCGCAATTCTCTAGTCGATCGATTTGGGGGTTTTATTGAAATTGCTGATGATAAGTTGGATTATTTAGCAGCATTTTTAGACGGTAGTACCAATTTTTTCGAGCATACTGGTATTCAAACTGTTGCACGCCAGTTAATTAATCGAGCTTATCAAGAGATGAGTTAGATTCCTAGTTCAAGCGATCTTAAGGAAATTGCATAAAATATCTTTACAAGCTTATTGACAATATTTTGCAATTAACTCAATAATTGTATTGTCTGTTTTATGGATTAAGTTTATGGCGATCAGCGAAGCTGGCACGCCAAGCGCGATCACGAAGTGCCAGGCTTTGCCTGATCGCTTCTTCTTCCCCCATAACCAATACTTTTATGACTAAAAAGCGAAAAAAATTACCTTTTTGGTGTCGTCCGACCTTTTCTCCAGAACAAGGCGTATTATTAGTCTTATTTGGTTCTTTTCTGACTGGTACAGCTTTGGCACAAGAGTGGAATCAATCAACAAACTTAGCTTTAATCTGTGCTTTTTTTGCTTTACAGGTAGAACATCCTTACATAGTTCAACTAAAACTCAGAAAAAACTGGCAACCGCGATATCTGATTTGGGGAGGGATATACGGAACAATCACCATAGCTTTAGCTTGGTATCTTTGGTTGCAGTCTCCAGTATTATTATGGATTTATCTTTTAGCCATAATTGGTTTGATTGCTGATGGCATCGCAGTAATCAGAAAAAGTCATAAATCAATTGCTAATGAAATAGTTATCTTTGCGGTTATTTCCTTATCAGCACCTTTAGCTTATGGCGCAACTACGGGAAGTCTTTCCCTTGAAGCAATGGCAATGTGGATGTTAAACACATTATTTTTTAGTAGTGCCATCTACACAATCAAGTTACGGAGGAAAAGAACTAGCTCATTAAAACCAGGGATAATTTATCATCTTGTGGCAGCTTTAATTTTGGTAGGATTGTACGGTTTAAATTATTTACCTTTAATTACTGCTTTATCATTTACTTTAGCCCTAATCAAATTTGGCATAATTAATTGCGTACTGGAATGGTATCGTAAGGCGAGATTTCAGTCGATCGCTATTTTTGAAACCAGATTTGCTTTAATATATATCGCGATCGCTTGTATTAGTGTTCTTCCTGCTCATTTACCTCCTAGATAGATAAGCAGGGAAAGTTTCTTTACAGTCTCTCTACTTTTATGTTTAACGAACTTCTATACTTTTACTAAAAGCGACTTCTAAATCTTCTGCATTATATTCAACTGCACACAGTTCACCATATCTACTATCCAAGCGAAATAATTTACCGACAGATTTATTTTTTACTTGTGATAAAGCCTTTTGAAAAGCATCAATACAATCCCAACTATGAGTAGTTGCAAAGACCTGGACATTTAATTCTGTTGCAGTTTCAATAATTAAACGCCATATATCTGTCTGTGCTTTGTAATGCAAACCTGTTTCTATTTCATCTATTAATAGAACGCCGTTTTCTGCCGTTACTAATGGCATGGCAAGAGTGAGAATACGGTATATTCCTTCTCCCATTTTACTCAGGGGAATAAGGTGATCGTAATTCTTTTTTTTGATTCTGATAGGCTCTATACTTTTATTAATTAAAAAACCTATTCTTTCAATATTGGAATCAATTATTTGTAAAGCTTCAATTACCTTATCTTCTTTATTGGTAAGATTTATTTTATCCCACATAAAAGAAATTTTATTAAAGTCGATTTTTCCAGTAGGTATGAATAGATTTGACTCTCGATCGAACTTATCATTAATTAGAAAAAAATCATTACTTTGATTGTCTGGCTTAATATATTTTGCATCAATAAGATTAAATTTGAATTCTTTGTATTGAGATACACTATCCCAAATATTATTGATATCCTGAATATTGTTAGTTTCAACACCAAGCAAATAAGATTTATCTTTGAGAAAAATCAGTAATCCTTTTGGCTTTTGTTCTGAATTAATGAAAATAGATTTGTCTGCTTGATACTGATAAAATAAATTTTCTGGATCGTAATAAGAGTAATTAGTTAAATACCAATATCCTAAATGATTATTGACTATTTCAGATAAGGCTTGGCTCCTATCAAAATTCACCAATAAATAAATAGCTTCAAGCAAGCTGGTTTTACCACTATTATTATTACCAACAAAAAGATTGACTTGTTCTAAACCATCAAGGTGAAAATATTCAAAACAACGATAGTTTTGAACAGTAAGATCGCGTAACATAATTGCTTCCGTATTTTAATCAGCTATATATTTACTAATCGGAATTATAGATACTTTTCGATATAAATAGACTAATCTCTATGGTTAGAGCAAAATATGCTTTGTTTATTTCTATTTTAACAGCGATCGCCTATGGCAATAACTTAAATTACCTAAGATTTAGTTAAGAAGGATACTTGAACTTTATAGTAAAAAAAACTGATGTAGATAAATCTTAGAAAATGGGAACAATAATAATAACAAATACCTAAGATTTATTCAAAGTTTTTGCTGTGTTTCGTCTTAATAACAAAGCGTTTAATATTCTAGCTTTAGAAATTGAAAAAGCAGCAGAAAAAGATTCTATTGCAGGGGAAGTAGCTAAAGAGATTACAATTAAAAGAAAAAATCCTTGTCTAGCATTTTTTCTAGTGGAATCGGCTCATGCTCTGGAATATCGAAGACTTTGCTTCTAGCCTCGATTGCATCTCGATAAATATCCAAATAGACTTCAGCCATATAGTTCTTCAAGCTAGGACTACGCTTGAGCAGTCTATTAATCTGATTGCGGAAGTTAGTCGCCTCCCCTTGCCAGTGCTTGTAGTTGCGTTCTTTTTCTGCTTCCCAGTACTTGAGTTTGAGGATATGTTCGATTAATCGCTCTAAATAACTTTCGAGCGATCTTTTTTCCGATTTCCCCATATCCTCTATTTCTTCTATCAAATTGTCGTAGTCAAGCCTGGTAAATTGCCTTGCTCTTAAGGCTGATGCTTGTTCTCGCACCCATAAATTAAAATCGCCTTCATATAGTTGGTTTTTCATAAAACTGACAGAGCTTCCGTTGCTTTTTCGATCCTATCCGCTACCAATCTTTTTGCCTCGATCTTACCAAACTAATTTAGGAGGTAATTAATCGCTAATCAGAAAGCTAGAAAACGCCACAGAAGAAGTAGTAGAAAACCCACTATAGATACTAAGATATTGGGATAAAAAAACAGTAATGACAAACTAATCAAGAAAATTCTTTCTGGCTTGTTAATTACTCGACCAAAATAGCCATATATAGCAGAAGCAAGGGCAAAGAGTCCTAATAAACCAAAGACAAATACTGTTAACTGTTCGCTCCAACCACCATCAATCAGAGGAGTAAAAGCAAATAACAAAGGTATTAGATACAAACCTTTGGCTAACTTAATTGCTTCTATGGCAGTAGCTGCTGAAGAAGTTTTGGCAATTCCTGCTGCTGCATAAGCTGCTAGACAGACGTTTAGATGCTCCCTAAATTTTGCTGCTCGAAAAGATTGCTCAGGTTAATATTATCTCGGATCGCAAATTATTAAATCTGTGCAGTTTTTATTTTTTAAAACTCACCGTTTGCTTTAATAAGTATTATGATTGCTATCCAAAGATTCACAAGATTTTACCAATGAATTCTGCCATTGATTTGCAGCAAAAAACTGCTTTAATCCATGAATCAGTACCCACTAAAGGAATTACTTGTTCAAATCGAGAGAGGGTATTACGTTTAGCTAAAAACTTAAACATTAGGAGAAAAATTGAATCTTCTTGGGGTACATTTGTTGTTATTGGGGAAAGCGAACTAATCGACTCAGAAATTTTTATTGCCTTGGCTCCGATTGGCTCAGGGTCAGGACTAGTTTTTACCGAGCTTTATTACCAAGGAGCTAATTTTATTGTGCGATATGGCTCGGATGATGTCCCTCAACCAACAGAAGCCGAGAAAAAACTGGTCAAAATCATTGATGAAGCTGATAATCTTTACGGCTACTCTAAAGCTATTGGCATTGCATCTTCGTTGTGGGGAAAATCAATTCCTGCATCTTCCCAGTTAGTCGCTCAACTGAAGCAAGCAGTTACAGCCCGCCATCTCAGTTATGAAGTACGCCTCTGCCATCATCTTGAGGCTTATCATGCCCTGAGAAATCCCCAACTTGCCTTTGCTAAAAGGGGTCTCCCGCTAGACCGCATAGCGGTTAGCGGCGAGGCGTGCCGTATAAACGCCTGGGGAGACCCCAGGCGACAGGCACTTGGGAATTTTAGCACGATTAACTAGACGGGCGCGATTGATTCTGCACATACTTTTTCAACTGCTCGACAGTTACACCACCACAAGAAGCTACAAAATAGGATGCAGTCCAGAGAACAGGTTTATAATAAGCATTCTTGATTTGTGGAAACTCTTGACGGAGATAGCGACTAGATACGGTTTTTAGATTGGCAATTAGTTTAGTTAAAGCTATATCTGGTGGATAGTCGATAATTATGTGGCAGTGGTCTGATTCCGCATTGAACTCCTTGACCCTGGCTTTCCATTTAATACAAGTCTCAGCAAATATCTCTTCAAGTCGATTAATCATATCTAAAGTGAGAATTTTTTTTCGATATTTAGTCACCAAGACAATGTGTGCATTAAGAGAGTAAACAGACCTGTTAGCTTTGTGATATTTATCGTTTGGCATAACACGATAAGTGATACAATAACCCTATGTTAATCACTTATCAGTACCGAATCAAACCTAGCGACGAGCTTAGGGCCATGATGGAGACCTGGCTAGAAATGTGTCGTTGGCAATGGAATAGGTGCTTAGGAGAAAGATTAGACTGGTTAAGGAGAACTAGATGCCAGATAGATAGATGCAGTCTACATTCTGAACCGATAGGAGAAATACCAGAGCGGGTAAATTACTACACTCAGCAAGCTAGCTTACCTTTATTGAAGAAAGAGCAAGCGGAGTACAAGCAGCTTTACGCTGAATGCTTACAAGATGTACTGCGACGATTAGATAAAGCTTGGAAGAGATGGCTAGTCCCAGACAGCACAGGGAAAAGAGGTGGTCGCCCTCGTTTTAAAAAACAAGGAGATTACCGCTCGTTTACATACCCGCGTGTTAACTGCTCAAAAGCAGGAGTAAAGCTAGAAGGAAATACTCTCAAACTCTCAAAAATAGGAGAGATGAGAATAGTCGTTCATCGTCCTATACCTGATGGTTTTAAGTTAAAAACTTGTATCATTGTTCGCAAGGCTGATGGTTGGTACGCTTGTATCTCCGCAGAAGATAAAACAGTGCCAGATATTATGCCTGTCGAT
>JAAUYH010064745.1_pt1 | contig 30954 bp, 32 predicted proteins | sample 7278061 | NCBI WGS metagenome assembly JAAUYH01 (sample SAMN14350203, study PRJNA611818) | marine sediment metagenome | isolation source: surface marine sediment (0.6m) | place: French Polynesia: Moorea | collected 2018-08 | reverse complement strand
GGCGCAGGGTTGATTTTTATGAAAACACAATAACTTATGGTCTGCAACCTAACCCACCATTTTAGGTATGTAGTCTATTATACTTTTTACCCCACACTGTCGGGAGAGCCTCTATAATTAACCGAAAATATCATTAATAGTTAAAGTAATATCAGAAAAAGCTAAGGGAGAAATAGACTGAATATTGTTCTGTTGTTCTAAATAAGTTTTATCTTGAGGTTGTCGATAAACTTCTAAGGTTTTGTTATTCAAATTAATGATCCAAACTTCATTAATATTACTTTCAGCATAAAGAGGTAACTTGATTTCTTGATCGTATTTGATGGTACTATCAGCAACTTCAATTAAGAGATAAATATCTTCAGGTTCAGGGATTTTACTTTCATAAAAATCAGAACGCGGTTTTAAAAGAACAATGTCAGGTTGAGGTTCCGAATAATTATTTAGTCTGATAGAATTTTGTACACTAACAATAGCTTTATTTCCAAGTAATGGAGGAAATAAGTTCGTTAAGCGGTTAACAGAAGCAGCGTGTTTTCTTCCAATAGGTGACCTGGCAATAATTTCTCCTCTGATTAATTCTACCCTATCTTCTGGTGTTAAAATTCCTGTTTCTGCCATTTTGTGGTATTCATTAACATTAAATTTTCGGGTGATGACTTGCATAAACTCAACTGCCGTTTTTATTAAATAATAAATCAAATTACTGGAATTATTTATCAGTGTAACATTCCCATTCTAGTACAATACTGTTAACCTTATTAAAAGCATTATGCCAACATTTAGATGATATTTTCTTCCCTAACTATCCTAGTGAACACAAGCAGTGTAGAATAAACCATTAACTTACTTATCTTAATCATAAGACAGTTTTATAGCGTCTCTCATAGACTTAATTCTATGAATCTGTTTTAATAGAGGTAAGTAAATCTATGTAAAACTTATCATCGAAAAATACAAATGATAGAAGCCTTAAGTCAAACGATTTGGCTAGTTCCTTTGTACGCATTGATCGGGGCCATACTTGCAATACCCTGGTCCCCTGGAATTATTCGAGAAACCGGTCCAAGGCCATCGGGTTATGTTAACCTGTTGATGACTTTTATTGCCTTGACTCATAGTTTAATTGCTTTAGTAGAAACCTGGGAGAAACCAACTACTTATTTATCCTTTTCTTGGCTTCATGCTGCTGATTTAAACATCACGTTTGACATCGAAGTTTCTACCATTACTATTGGGGCATTAATATTAATCACTGGACTCAATTTATTAGCACAAATTTACGCCATTGGTTATATGGAAATGGACTGGGGATGGGCAAGATTTTATTCTTTACTTGCTCTATTTGAAGCAGGAATGACAACACTTGTGTTGTGTAATTCCCTATTTTTTAGTTACGTTGTTCTCGAAATTCTCACATTAGGGACTTATTTATTGATTGGTTTATGGTTCAATCAATCATTAGTTGTCACCGGCGCGAGAGATGCCTTTTTAACTAAACGGGTAGGGGACTTGATCCTACTGATGGGAGTGGTTGCTTTGTTACCTTTAGCCGGAACCTGGAATTATAATGAGTTGGCTACTTGGGCGCAAACCACAACTATTAGCCCAACGACAGCAACGTTACTCTGTTTAGCCCTTATAGCGGGTCCCTTGGGCAAATGCGCTCAATTTCCCTTACACTTATGGCTAGATGAGGCGATGGAAGGCCCGATGCCGGCCACTATCCTACGAAATACCATTGTCGTCTCCACTGGTGCATGGGTATTAATTAAATTACAGCCTGTTTTGGCCTTGTCGGCTGTGGCTTCTAGCTTTATGATTGGGGTGGGTTCTATCACCGCTATTGTTGCTAGTTTAATCGCTATTGCTCAAATTGATATTAAGCGATCGCTGTCCTATTCGGTAAGTGCATACATGGGTTTGGTCTTTATCGCTGTGGGAACCCAACAAGATACAGTGGCGTTAAAATTATTATTCACTTATGCGATCGCCATGTCTTTATTGGTGATGAGTGTGGGGGGTGTGGTATTAAACACCATTACCCAAGATTTGACCCAATACGGCGGTTTATGGTCCCGTCGTCCCCTTTCTGGCATTTGTTTCCTAGTTGGGTTGGCTTCAATGGTTGCTTTTCCGCCTTTGGGCTGTTTTTGGACATTAACAGAAATGGCTGATAATCTTTGGTTAACCCATCCTCTGTTAGTCGGGGTGATGCTGGTGGTCAACGGGTTGACAGCGTTTAGCCTTACCCGTGAGTTTAGCCTTATTTTTGGAGGAAAAACTAAACGGATGACCGTGCGATCGCCGGAAGGGTTATGGGCGTTAGTTTTGCCCATGATGGTGACGATGGGGTTTGCTTTACACGTTCCCATTTTATTATATCAATGGCAGTTATTACCCATCTGGCAAGCCTTGAATGTGACGGTTGCTGGATCATTAACGCTGACGACTTTGATCGGCGCAGGAACGGCAGCTTATCTCTATCTTAATGATGATATTCCTAAACCGATTCAATTACCATCAAAAGCATTACAAGACTTCTTCGCTTACGATCTTTACACAGAGAAGTTCTATCGGAATACTATTGTTTTTGTAGTGGGTTTCGTTTCTCAAATAATTTCTTGGTTTGATCGCTATTTAGTTGATGGAGTGATTAACTTGGTAGGGTTAGCGACTATCTTCGGAGGAGAAACCTTAAAGTATAATGCTTCTGGTCAAACTCAGTTCTACTTTTTGTCAATTTTTCTAGGAGTTATTCTCTTTGTTGGCATGATTTTTTCCAATTTTATTTTTTAATTAACTGAGATTTCTATCATCATTGAATTAGGATAAAAAAATGCTGAGTTTTTTACTTTTGTTTCCCGTAATAGGAGCAATTATTATTGCTTTAATCCCAGGAAAATTAGAGTCTTCTCGTTTAAGACAAATTACTACACTTTTTGCCTTAATTATCTTTGGGGCGACGGTTTGGTTATTAACTCAATTTGATTTGAGTGATCCAAGGTGGCAATTTTCTGAATATCTACCCTGGTCTGATTTCATCGGATTAAGTTATAGTTTAGCAGTTGATGGGTTATCTTTACCTCTCATTGCTTTAAATAGTCTCTTGACAATTATCGCAATTTATAGTATTGGAGAAAATGTCGAAAGACCGCGTTTGTATTATGCGTTAACATTATTAATTAACGCAGGAATTACGGGAGCTTTAGCCGCACAAAATCTCCTCTTATTCGTCATTTTTTACGAGTTAGAACTAATCCCTTTCTACCTAATGATTGCTATTTGGGGAGGGGAAAAAAGAGGCTATGCTTCCACTAAATTTTTACTCTATACTGCGGTGTCAGGACTGTTAGTTTTAGCAGCATTCCTAGGCATCGGTTTTCTCAACGGTGCCAGCAGTTTCGACTACGGAACTATCACCACAGAAGGGTTAGAATTAAACACCAAACTGATACTATTAACCGTTCTTTTAATTGGGTTTGGTATCAAAATTCCCTTAGTTCCATTGCATACATGGTTACCTGACGCTTATACAGAAGCCTCTCCAGCCGTTACCATCTTATTAGGAGGAATCTTAGCAAAATTAGGGACTTATGGCTTAATTCGCTTTGGTTTACAACTATTTCCCGATGCTTGGTCACTCGTTGCCCCAGGATTAGCGATTATTGGCACAGTAAGCGTATTGTATGGGGCTTTAAGTGCGATCGCACAAAAAGATATTAAACGCATGGTTGCATACAGTTCCATCGGTCACATGGGTTATATTTTAGTAGCAGCGGCCGCAGGGACTCAACTAAGCACGTTAGGGGCAGTAGCCCAAATGGTTAGTCATGGCTTAATTTTAGCTCTGTTGTTCCATTTAGTGGGTATTGTCGAACGAAAAGTGGGGACTCGTGACTTAGATGTACTCAACGGGTTAATGAACCCCATACGCGGTTTACCCCTCACCAGTGCATTATTAATCACCGCAGGAATGGCTAGTGCTGGAATTCCTGGTTTAGTAGGCTTTGCTGCTGAATTTATTGTTTTTCAGGGCAGTTTTGCTACGTTTCCTATTCCTACCTTACTTTGTGTCATTGCTTCTGGTTTAACTGCCGTATATTTCGTTATCTTGCTGAATCGAACTTGTTTTGGTAAATTAGACAACGAAAAGAGTTATTATCCCCCCGTTTTGCCCTCTGAAACCATACCGGCTTTAGTTCTCACCCTCATCATCTTCATTCTTGGTGTGCAACCCAACTGGTTACTCAAATGGATAGAACCGACAACAGATTTATTTGTCGCTAAAGTTCATCCCATAGAACAAATAGCCGTTAACAAACCGTAGGGTGGGTAAGTCAAGGAGGTATGTAAAATAACAATAAACCTAAAATTCTTGTCCACTTTACCAATGGAATGAATAAAACCAACAACAGATTTATTTGTTGTTAATGTTCATAAAGTTGAACAGTAAATAGTACAACTATAAGACCGTAAGGTGGGCTGATAAAGACGTTATTTCACATAACAATAAAGATAAAATCTTGCCCACCCTACCAATCAATCTTTAATAACCGATAACTAACATTTACCATGACACAGGCAACCCTTAATCCTACGGCAAAAATTCCCCCATCAACCCATCCCTTTGCTGATGTTATTCATCGCTTAGAGTCTGGGGGTTCAATGTTACCAGATACCCCAGAAAACTTAATGCAAATTATCGGCATTTACAAAGCTTATGCTGTGCCGATGGACTTTTATTGGCGGGACTTATTATATATTGCTGAAAGAGTCTTTTTAGAACCCCTTCCCTTCTTTAAATACTTCCTACCACAAGAATATTTAGAACTCCATAATCACTATGCTGGTGAGGATGCTGACTTAAAAGTTTGGCGAGGAAAAGCAACAGCGCACCCTGAACTATTAGAGTTTATAGAGAAGGGAAAAACAGGCAAAATGCCCAAGCTATTTCATCATCTTAATCATGATCGCATTAATATGGAATTTGCAGAATCTTGTATGAGAGCCATGTTGTGGCATGGTCGAGATATGGGGTTAGGTAAGTTTGATGCTTACTTAGATAGTGATGAATATAAAGCTAATGCAGATAAGGCCATTAAAGCCTATTTTAAGAATAATCCTGCCATGTTAGGGTTGTATAAACTATTTCCTGAAATGTTCTTAGAACAAGTCAGACAGTTATCTTATTATTCCAATTTAGGACTGTTTTGGGAAGTGATGGCTCCTGTCTTTTTCGAGATGTCTGATATTTACGATGAAGGAGGGTTTAAAGGGGTTCCTGATGCCATGAATTTCTTAATTAATGGGATTTTTGCTGTGGCTGGTCGTCCTATTTATCATCATGTTTATATTGGAGATGAATGTTATGAAATTATACCCAAATCTAAAGGGTTTATGTGGCTTTATGAAGCAGCCTTACCCTATGTAGAAGCTATCTTTTATCGCACTGCACCCTTTAGAGGAACCAAGTCTTATAACGCCCAAGCAAAACAAGTTCCTGAAGAGCAAAAAGACTTCCATTATGGCATTTTATACGCCGATGTTTTTCCGGTAGGAACCGCAGGTATTCCTCCTACATTATTAATGGATGATATGTATCACTTTTTGCCTGATTATCTACAGGAATATTATCAAAAACATTGTCGTGGGGAAAAAGATATTTTGATTCAATTAGGAATTACATTTCAACGTTCCATGTACAATGTTACCTCTGCCGTTATTCAAGCATTAAGAGCAGCTTTACTCTATCCCTTAGACGATGAAAACCCGAAACATTTACTCAAAAACCGCCAATTTTTTGAATCACAAATGGATAGATTTTTACGTCCAGAAGCCCGTTTAAAAGACATTCAAACTCAAGACTATCGTTAAAAAAAGTATGAATGATTATAAAGAGTTGTTAGAAATTAGATTAATTTCGATTATTGCCATGAGTTTATCATTTCTACTTTACTTGATAACATGGTTGTGAGGGAAAACTGACACGAAATAACACTTTTGAGTAGAGACGTTTGATGAAACGTCTCTACTACATGATTGGGAAAATTAGTAACGATACTAGAAAAATAATTCTGATTACGCTATGGTAATGGTCAAGATATAAATAAATTTTCTTGTCAATGATTAGAGTGTATACAGATACATCCGTCTTTGGGGGTGTTTTTGATGATGAATTTAAAGAAGAAACTCTTGCTTTTTTTGATTTAGTTAAAGAAGGTAAGTTTCAACTGGTAATATCTTCAGTTGTTTCTAGAGAAATTCAACCAGCACCTGAAAAAGTTAAAGATTTCTTTATTGATATTTATTCCCCTTTAGAGGTAATTAATTATGAAGGTTAAACAGTTTGATTGTGTTAGAATGAAACACTCAGGAAGTGAAAAAATTTATGAAGAAATTAACAACATGGATATTGAAGAAGAATTAAGATACTGGCAAGAAGCCTCAAAAGAATTAGTCCGCATGAAAAAGGTAACAGGGAAAAATATTAAGTAAAAAATATAGAAGATAAATATATGGAACCTCAATATGCTCTCTCTAAAATAAAAAGTAAATTGTAAGATGCGTAATGCCCACCTTACTTATGTTTCTTTGGCTAATTTTAATAGTTCAAATATAGCTTTTGATTAATGCGAAAACCAGCCTTAGTAATTAAATCATCCATTAATGGTTGAATAGTTGTGATTAATCTTCTTTGTTTAGCAATTAATAAAATACCTAAAATTCCAATAATATTTAATCCTAAACTAATTGCTTTTTTTCTACCTGGATTTTCATCTATAATTACTCTATCAGAATTTAAAGAAATAGCTAAAGCGATGGTTTCTGATTCCCCTGGATGTAATTCTTGTTGTAAATCATCCAATAATGATTTATCTTCTAGTTCTTTTTTTTCTATCCAAGATAAGGTTTGTACTTCAAAGGTAGGCAATGCCTACCCAAATAAACTTACATAATAACAAAATCATGATCAGTTAAACTATTGGTATCTATTCCTTTTACAACAGCTAAAGTTTGATCGCCATAGTTAATTGTTTGACCAGAAAAAGTTAAATCTTTATAGGTTAACCCTCCCGATAACCCAATAAAATCTTGACCATCCACAAAGTCAGCAATAAAATCTTGTCCATTATCTGCTGCAAGAACAAAAATATCTGACCCTCCATTACCAAAAAGAAGATCATCACCCCCTTGACCATCAATGATATCATTACCGTCTAAACTAACAATTTGGTCATTGCTGGAGGTTCCTGTTAAAACATCTTGCTCAGGGGTTCCTCTGATGAAAGTTGCTAATTCGAGAACATCACTATCCCCATAAGTAGCTACGTTACCAGTAATATCACTTTTTTCAACTTCTAGGGTTCCATTGAAGGAAAAGACTCCACCCCCTTGATTATACGCATTATTGTCAGTAATTACACTATCTTCAATCGTAGTAGAACCATATATATTAAGAATTCCGGCACCATCAATTATAGATGTATTATTTTTAATAATTGTATTTTTTTCAATTTTTAGGTCACCGTTTAAATTATAAATACCCGCACCCATAAAGGAAGTATGACCACTAATGATAGTATTTTCAATTTTCACTTCTCCTGCGTTAGCAATACCGCCACCCGCAGACGCAAAATTGTTTTCAATAACGCTATCTTTAACCTCAAGTTTTCCTGTATTAGAAATCCCTCCACCACTGGATCTTAAAGCAGTATTCTCCTTAATTATACTGTTCTCAATTTTTAATTCACCATCCATATTGTAGATACCACCACCACGAATTGTAGCAGTATTACCCGTAATAATACTATCTTTAATGGTTAATTTTTCTTTATTAAGAATAGCTCCCCCAATATCTTCAGTATTTCCACCAGTGATTGCTAGTCCTTCTAACTTAACATCTACTTGAGAATCAACGTCACCATCATCGATTAAAAAAACGCGATCAATCCCTTGAGCATCAATCGTTGCACCGTCTGAGTCAGATTTAATTGTGAGCTTTTTATCGATGAGAATATTAGCTTCTTGATGGAGGTTATCGTCTCCCCCTGTCACAATAATTTTGTCCCCTTTCTCAGCAGCAGCAATGGCCTCAGCAATGGTCAAGAAATCACCATTACCACTATCATCTACTAACCAATCAGCCATGATTAATTACCCCCATTAAAAAATTGTTTTTTATTAATCTTTTAAAGTATTGAAAATAATCTTAAAATTGTCTGTGAGTTTGATCACATCACCCTAATTATCTTTATATAGTTGTTTTGATTCAGTTCATGAGTTATTGATTATCTTAACAATAAGAAAAGATTAAGAAGTTAATAACATTAGTGGAGTTTTCTTGCTTGGGTTGGGGAAAATCTAAAACTAAACTATAATTTTTTCTTGATTTTCAAGTCATTAAGCTACCATTACTGGAGTTTGCTCACAAAAATTAAGTCCTAACCATTGATTTATGTTGGAGATTCTTATGACCGTAAAATCAGGTTTATTGAAAGTTTTTCTTAGTGTTTGTATTCTCACTAATCTATCTGAAGTAGCTAATGCACAACGTTATCATTTGACGAATTACGATTTTGATAATCGACCCAGTTTAGGACAAGTTCCTAACGAAAATGGGGAAGAAATGGACATTTTTTTAGGAGGACTTTCTGGGTTATATTTTGAAGGATTTAATGGCAATAATTTACGATTTGTTACTCATCCTGATCGCGGACCGCTTCCTTTTCCTCTTCCTAATTTACAGCCTGAAATTGTACGTTTTGATTTAGATATAACTAGCAATAATATTACCATTATTGATCGTATTAATTTGTTTAAATCTGATGGAGTAACCCCTTTATCTGTACTTCCTAATTTACAAGCAGGAGAACAAGGAACCGCTTATACTGACCAGTTTGGAGTCGATTTATTGGGTAATTCACTTCCTAATGATCCTTTGGGTGCAGACTTAGAAGGAATTGTTATTGATTCCCGTGATAATAGTTTTTGGATGGTGGATGAATATCGACCAGCAATCTATCATTTTGATGAATTAGGAACATTATTAAATCGTTTTATTCCGATGGGAACAGCAGCAGCAGTTAATGAACCTTTAGGAACCTTTGGAACGGAAATTATACCCTCAGTTTATGCTCAAAGAAGAGCAAATCGAGGCTTTGAAGCAGTGGCCTTAAATAAGGATACAAATAGATTATATGCCTTTATTCAAACTCCTATTGATAACCCTGATACACCAGGAAATACAACCTCAAGAAGTAGCGATATTTTGCGTATCCTAGAACTGGATATTAATAACCCCACAAATCCTTTAATCAGTGGTGAATTTGTCTACTTATTAGAGAATGATTTGTATGATACGAATGTGGATAAAATTGGGGATGCAGTTTGGTTAGGAGATAATCGTTTTGCTGTTATTCAAAGAGATTCTTCTCTAGGATTAGATGCGAATAAATTGGTGTTTCAAATTGATTTATCTGAAGCAACTAATTTAGAAACAGATGTTTTTAATTTAGTCGAAAACAAAACTTTAGAAGAACATACAGCAGAAGAATTAGGTATTGCAGGTATTATTCCTGTTAATAAAAAATTCCTATTTAATTTACCTGAGTTGGGTTATTTAGCCGGGGATAAACCCGAAGGGTTAGCTTTAATTCCAGGAAAAAAACCAACTTTTGTTGTCATTAATGATAATGATTATGGGTTATTAGATGATTCAATTCCTAATGATGGTCGTCAAGATTTTAATCCTGAACCGATTCCTGTTGTTGTAGGGGTTATTACCCCTGTCCCTGAACCCTCTAATCATGGTTTATTAGGAGGAATTTTATTAATGGGAATTGGCTCTATTTTTCGTCGTTTAAGTGGGGTTAATAAGATGTGTTAATCCTTGAACTAACCTTTCAATTCCTATGGTTGCTGTTTCTTCTTTTAGCGCACCGTAAGCAATTCGTAAATAGCAACCTTTTTCCATACCAAAAGTTCTCCCAGGAAGTACAGCAATTTTGTAGTTTTTGATTAACTTTTTGACTAATTCAAAGTCATTTAGCTCAGTATTGACTTTTAAGAAAAAATAAAAGGCTCCTTTACTTTCAACGATGGTACAAATATCTTGTAATTCTTGAAGATGATTGATAAAAATATCTCGAACTTTTCTAATATCTTCGAGATACTTGTAACAGTAGTTTTTACCCACAGTTAATGCACCTAATGCTGCATATTGAGAAATAACAGGGGGACAAATTAAAATGGTGTCTTGAATTTTTTTGACTGCTTCTAGTAAATGATAAGGAATAACCATATAACCAATTCTCCAACTAGCAAAACCATAAGCTTTAGATAAACTATATAAAGAAATGGTATAAGCATCACTATCTATGATTGAACTGGGAGAAAAATGTTTAATTCCATCATAAGTAAAATATTCATAAGCTTCATCAGAAATATGAAAAATCCCCTTTTCTCGACACAGTTGATTAACTTCTCTCAAACTTGACTCAGAATAAATAACTCCTGTAGGATTATTAGGGGAAATTGTAACAATAGCACGAGTTTTTGAGGTAATGGCTGCCTTAATTTTATCTAAGGAAAGTTGATAATTATTATCAGTATTAACTAAAATTGGCTGGCAATTAGCCATAATGATTGCCATTTCATGATTAAAATAATAAGGGGTATTAAGAATGATCTCGTCCCCAGCATTGCTAATAGCTAAAATAGCATTCATAAAGGCCATATTTGAGCCAGATGTTACCATGACAGAGCGATTTCCCTTAATATTAGTTTGATTATCTGCTTGTAATTTTGTAACAATTTGCTTAATTAAGGGATGAATCCCTTGAACTGATTTATACTGATGATTATGAAGCTCACTTAAAAATTGTTTAATTCCTTCCATAGCTTTCGGAGGAGGTGGATAATAGACGACTCCTTGTCCTAAGGAAATAGTTCCAGGATTATCTTGTATCAGTTCTCCCACTATAGGAATTATGGGAGATTGTACCCTATTCATTCGTGAAGTTAAATTAGTCATTGATTACATTTATTCTTACTAATACGAGTAGTAGTTATGGCTAATATTAATAATTAATGATTCAATCACTATCATAGCTTGATTATAATGGAAATTGTCAAACAACTTAAGCAAATTATTATTATTTTGTTTATATTTGCGATGGTTAATGTTTGTTTATTATATTTTCAAAGTTACCAAATGACGAAAGATGGACGGGTAGTTAATTTTTCAGGAATTGTCAGAGGAGCTAGTCAAAAACTAATTAAAAATGAGTTACTTAATTATCCTAATGATGAGGAAATCAATAAAATTGAGCAAATTATTCAAGGATTAAGCAAAGGAGACAAATCTTTAAACCTTCCTGTAGTAACCTCCAAAAATTTTCAAGCCAAAATCAATATTGTTGAACAAGAATGGCAAAATTTAAAGAAAAAAATAAGAGAATTTAGACAAAGAAAAATAACAGAAAAAGAACTCTTACTAATAAGTGAAAAATTCTGGATAGTAACCAATGATGCAACTTTTTCAGCAGAAAATCATGCGGTTAATAATGTTCAATCTCTTAGGTATTTATATTTATTACTATTTGGTATTAATCTTGTCGTCTTAAGTGTTATTTGGAAAATAACCAGGAAAATATCTAGAAATATTTTAGATCGTATTCGAGCAGAAATTTCTCTAAAAAGTTCTGAAGAAAAATTTCAGCAATTAGTTAATAATATTAATGAAGTTTTTTGGATGACTGATATTAACGATCAACAAATTCTTTATGTAAGTCCAGCTTACGAAAAAATTTGGGGCAAAACTTGTGAAAGTTTATATTTAGATATCAATCAGTGGAAAAAGTCGATTTATCCTCAAGATGTAGTTCGTGTTAACAGAGTGTTAGAAAATTTTTTAATTAATCAACAGGAAACCTTTGATCTAGAATACCGTATTATTACTTCTAGCAATAAAATCTGTTGGATACATGATCGAGGTTTTGTTATTAATAATGGTCAAAATCAACCCTACCGGATTGCTGGAATTGCTGAAGATATTACCCAGAAAAAAAATATAGAAAACCGTCTAAGACAAGAATTAAAACGTACGCTATTATTGCAAACAATAACGAATAAAATTAGGGCGAGTTTAGAAATAGAAACCATTTTAGACAAGACAGCGAATATTCTCGCTCAAAAAATGAATATAAATAGTTGTTTGATTTATACTTATGATAATAATGATCATTTGAAATTCAATTTAATTGGTAAAAATAGCAACAATACCATCAAACATTATGATTTTTTAAATGAGTTGGATAAAGAGCATCTTTATTTAAAAAATATCATTAATAAAGACAAAGCAACAGCTATTAATAATATTGACCAAGAACCTTTACTAATATCTAGTAAACATCTATTAAATGCAGAAAATATAAAATCAATTTTAACGGTACGAACTTCCTATAAAAAACAGATCAATGGTGTCATAGAATTGCATCAATATCATAAAATTTATTACTGGAAAGCAGAAGAAATCAACTTAATTGAAGCAGTTGCATCTCGTTTAGGAATTGCTATTGCTCAAGCTACTTTACTAGCAGAAAACAAACAACAGTTAGAAAAATTAAATCAACAAAATATACAACTACAAGAAAAAACCAAACAAGCAGAAGCAGCAAACCAAGCGAAAACTAACTTTTTAGCGAATATTAGTCACGAAATTAGGACTCCTTTAAATGCAATTTTAGGATTTTCTGATTTACTCAGTCATAAAATTACTGAGCCAGAAAATTTGAAGTATATTCAATCTATTATCTTCAGTGGAAGGAATTTATTAGACTTAATTAATCATGTTTTTGATATGGTTAAACTAGAATCAGGAACTATAAAATTACAATATGAAGCAGTAAATTTGAGAGATATTATTAGACAAATCTCTCTTGAATTTAGCAAAAAAACTAGAAGAAAAAATATCGAATTTATAATTATTTTAGATAAAAATATACCAGATATTATAGAATTTGATAAAATGAAAATATATCAAATTCTTGACAACTTAGTAGATAATGCTATTAAATTTACTATGCTTGGGTCAGTGACAATTAATGTTAAGGCTAATAATTTTAAACAGGATTATATCACCAAAGAAGAGCAATGTTCTCTTACAATTTCAATACAAGATACAGGAATTGGTATTTCTGAAGAACAAAAGAAAATTGTTTTTAATCGATTTACTCAAGTTTCTGAAGAAATCAATCGAACCCACGAAGGAGTAGGACTAGGTTTAACCTTAAGTCAAAAACTCATCCAACTATTAGGAGGAACTATAAAACTCGATAGTCAGTTAAACAAAGGGACTACTGTTACGTTATACTTTCCTAATATCAATATTATTCAATCCTCTTCCCAAAAATCAATTAACTTAATAACAGACAACCCATTAAACCCTATTGATCAACCAGAAATGATAGACTCATTAGAGATTAATCTAGAACAATTATCAGAACTTTTAGAAAAGCTTTATAATTATCAGGAAAAGTCTTGGCAAAAACTGAAACAAAGATTATCAACCAAAGAAATTAAAAATTTTGTTATCTTATTAGTGGATTGGGGAGAGAAATATAAAGTTTCAGAATTATTAATTTATGCCCAAAAAATCCATCATGCTCTAGATGAATTAGACTTAGAAAACCTTTCACAACTGATCGCCGATTTTCCTGAGTTAAGAAATACTTTGTTAAATAAATTATATTAAAATGCTAAACTACGGCTAAATTGAATTACTCTGTAAATTGTAGGGAAATTTTCTAGAGATTGAGCAATTGAATGATGGATAAAGACAACCAATTTGCCTTATTAGTGATAGGATTACCCCTATTAGGATTAGTCTATTGTGGCTTAATTATTGCCTTTTTAATGAATAACGCTTTCGGCCGTGAACATCCTTTAATTACGGGATTTGTGGTCATGGTGATTCCCTTTTCTACCGCAGCTACTATCTGGATTAAAGCTTCTGCAAAAGCCTATAAAGAACACGAACTTAAGAATCATTCTAGAAGTCTTGAATAACCGAACTGATGGACGGGTAGGGATAGTTTATTGATTGTGTTGAGTAGTTGCAATAGAAATGACTTGCCACAATTGGGAAAGTTGTTCCTTGCTATCAGAAATTAAACAAGGAAATACCGATAACCCTTCGATGGTATTAGCGGCTTGCGCACTAGCAACATCTAAAATGACTAAAGGTAATGTTGACAGTTCTGGGTTCTGGGCCAGCGATCGCAGATAATCTTCAGCATTATCTAAAAACTGTCCATCAAAAACAATGACATCAATATCCCAAACGCTGACTAATAACGCTCCTTGCTCAAGATCATCAGCTTCTAAAATACGGTGATTAAACTGAGATAACTGAGCAATTAAACTCCATTCTAATTGTGATTTTACAGGGTAACTGGGTTTATCCCCTTGAGATAGATTAGGAATTAAACTAAGAATGGTTAGAGCCGAAGTTTCTGGTTTAATCTTTGGTTCAAAGGGTCGTAAACACCGTTCAAGGGTGGATAAATCAGTGGGAACCTGGATAAATCCATCAGCACCACCCTGTTCCCCTAATAATTGATTACCTTGGGTTTGTGTGACAAAAACTCGAATATTTTGGGTTTGGGGATCAGATTTTAGTAAGGTTAACACATCCCATCCTGATAAGAGGGGTAACAAAGGATTCAAAAAAATTGCATGAGGCCCCAGTTGTCGGGCTTTTTCTACCGCTTCGGTTCCTGTACGGGCAATGATGACACGATATCCTAATTGCGTTAACTTATCCATGAGGGCTTCAATGGATTGGGGAATTGCGTCAACAATAAGGATGAGAGGATTAGACGTGTGAGTATGAGTTGATCGCTGTTCTCTTTCAGGAGACGGGGGTAACAGTAAGGTAAATTGACTTCCCTGACCCGCTTTAGATACAAAAGAAATATCTCCCCCATGCGCTCTAGCTAAACGTTGGGTCAACACCAACCCTAACCCTGTTCCTTCAAATTGTCGGGTTAAGGGATTTTCCAGTTGTTGGAACTTTTGAAAAATTAAATGTTGAGATTCTTCCGGAATACCAATTCCTGTATCCCATACGGTAAAAGCCAGCCAATCTTCCCAACGATTGACTTTTAATCCAAATTTCCCCCCAGTTTGACTAAATTTCATGGCATTATCCAACAAATGTACCAACATTTGATGGAGTCGTAATTCATCGGCTAGTAAATATTGTAATTCCGGTTCGATCTCTAACTTAAAATCTAAAGGTCTATCCGTTTTGCTCTGATATTTCTCAGTAATGGAATGATAAGCTCGTTCACAAATATCTTTAATATTCACAGGAGCAAAGGATAATTTTAATTGTCCTGTTTCTAAGCGGGCCAAATCCAATAAATCATTCACCAAAGTCATCAGTTGACGACCACTGCGATAAATTAGCTGAGCATAATGAACTTGACGAGGGTTCAGAGACCCTATTTTTTCTTCTTGGAGAAGGCTCGACAACCCGACTACTGCGGTTAAAGGGGATTTGAGTTCATGGCTAATACAGGCTAAAAATTCATCTTTTAATCGATTGAGTTGCACGAGATCGGCATTTTTAGCAGCCAGTTCCCGACATAACTGTTGTTGTTGAGTAACATCAGTCGCCACAAAGATCGAAATGGGAATCGGTAGTTTATCTGTGGTCAAAGGACATTTAATAAACTGCCAAACCTTGTCTTGTTCACAATGTGGTGAGGGTTGAATGTCCCAGTTATCGCCTAAGATCCTCTCTGAGTGATGGTTGGGCGGCGAAGACAAAGGAATGTCCCAACGATCAATTTTGGGTTGTAACCATTGAGGGCAAGCCAGATCAGTGATCGAAGCGATCTTCTGATCTTGTGGGGAGCGATCGCCTATACTGACTGTTTGATTATGATCCGTGGTTTGATGGGGTAAAGGACAAGCCGTTGCATTATCGGGAGGAATAAATTCTCCAATTTGCTCGCGCCAAGTCCGATTTTGTTGAATAATCTCTCCCTGGTGAGTTTGCAACATGACCGGTAGAGGTAGTTCTTCTAAGAGTTCTTTGATGAGGTTTTTAACCGATAAGAACTCTTGTTGACTATGAGAATGGTCTCCTAAAACCGTTTGTAAAATTTGCCAACTATTTAATAATCCTAAAAATTGACCCTGCTCATCCACCAACCCATAACTTGATTGTTTGGCTAATTCTCGATTAGCCTGGAGCAGATAAGCTAAATCAGACACCCGAAGATGGGAAGGAATCAGGGTTAAAGGACTAATACAGCTATCCCAGTCTAGAGATCCCACTGATAGAGACTGTTCCCACCTTGATTTTTCCCTCGTTGTTTCAACTGTAGCGGGTACTGGCTCATTGAGTAAAGCTTTGAGAAAATCGTGACTAAAAATAATGCCGAAGGGAATCCCATCTTGATTAACAACCACCACGCTATCATGACCCTGCTGAGTCGATTGAAATAGGTGCCTCAGTTGTTGATAGGTAATGGGAGGGGTACAGATAGGGACTGAATAGAGAAATTGTTTGAGGGTAAGCATTGAAGCTATAGGAGAGATGGTTTAGCAAAGAATCGGAAGAGAGGTCAACTTAACAATGTCGTTTTTCCTGATGGAATAGGGGTTTGAATTGATCACAAGGTTCAAGCTTTATCATGGTGCTTCTGCTCCTCATCCTCTAGAGACGAGGAAGATGCCTCCTCCTATTTTAATCAATCTGTCTTCACTTTTACTGTAGAAGCCTTGATCCCTTACAATTAATTACAATTCTCACCATAGGTTTATATATTTTTATCTTCTGACATAATGATGAGCCTGAGTTGAGGGGGTCTTTTTTAGCAAACCCTCAACAGACCCTACTTCAAAAAAAACATAATTAAAATTAAAAAATTATTATATCGATAGCTCCATCTCAACCTCTATAAACCCTATTTACTGTTGACTGATAACCGATTTTAGGTTATTATCAAGAGAAATCAAAGTTAAAATAGTAAATCTGTGAATAGTAGCTTTCTTGACTTACCACTAAACCAAATTTTTTTAGGAGATTGTTTAAAATTATTAAAGCAATTACCTGATGAATGTGTTGATTTAATTGTGTCTTCTCCTCCTTATAATATAGGTAAAGAATATGAAGCAAAGAAAGCTTTAGAAAAGTATTTAGAAGAACAAACAATAATCCTTCAGGAATGCAGCCGTATTTTGAAAAAAACAGGATCACTATTTTGGCAAGTTGGGGCCTTTTCTAATCAAGGATCGTTAATTCCTTTAGATATTCGTTTTTTTCCTATTTTAGAGTCATGTGGCTTAATTCCTCGTAACCGAATTATTTGGATCAGACAACATGGACTTCATGCACGAAATAAATTTTCTTGTCGTCATGAAACTATTTTATGGTTTACGAAATCTAATGAATATATCTTTAATTTAGATTCGATTCGTGTTCCTCAAAAATACCAAAATAAAAAACATTATAAAGGTCAGAAAAAAGGAGAATTATCTTGTAATCCTAAAGGGAAAAATCCCGGCGATATTTGGCTATTTAGGAATGTTAAACATAACCATGAAGAACAAACAATTCATCCCTGTCAATTTCCGGAAGATTTGATATCCAGAATTATTTTAGCGACAACTCAAACTAATGATATTGTTTTTGATCCTTATATGGGTTCAGGAACAGTTGCAGTGGTTTCTAGAAATCATCAACGAAATTTTATGGGATCAGAAATTGAAGAAAAATATTATCATATTGCTGTAAGACGATTAGAGGAAAAACCAAATCAGACTAATCATTTTCCCAATTTGAAAAGTCTGAGAAATTATGTAGAAAAAACAGGAGAGAACATAGAAAAATATAGATTTGATATGCAAACTGGAAAGAAAGCAACTGAGCGAAAAAAAGCAAAAATCTTTCCAGAAGAATATCATCGACAAGAGTTAGAACATAGATTACTTTATGAAGAATCAGCTTTTTCTGCTGATTTAAGAAATGAAGATAGACCTATTGATGTCAACTTAAATGGTGGTCGTAGCAAAAAAAAAGTGAAGATTGACCAATCATCAGATAAAAATTTTAAACAGCTTGAAATAGAGTTATAAAATTTTGATAATCGATCTACTGTTCTGTTTTTTTCCTAGACTAATAATACATTGACCCTGTTTTTGTTGAATGATTTTTCTGGATCTTTGTTGTTCATATTGTGACCAAACTATAGTAGTAGTTTCTTCAATTTTCTCAAATAACCCAACTAAACGAATGGGAACATCAAATACTTTGTATTTAGTTAATGCCGTAAGTTGTTTAACAGCTTGTTCGTAATATAAGGTACTATTGGAAGCGGGAAACATTTTAGCTTTTGTAATAATTATAACTAACTGAGTAACTTCTGATTGTAATGTAATTTTTGATTTAAAAAATAACTCAGAACGTAATACATTATTTAATAAGAAAGGATAATTAGAAAATTTAAATTCAATCAGAATCCCTGTCTTACCACAATCAATATCCTTACCTAAAAACTGATATATTTTAGGAATAGGAATATTAGGATACCATCCTTGTTTAACTAATTCAGTTTTAATGAATTGATTTGTTCCAACTGGATCAAAAATAGGATTACCTTCTATTCCTGATTGTGATGATGCTTTAAGATGCAATGGCATAGATGTTAAAATAGTTTCGATAACATACCATTCATGACGAAACTCCTGATTAATTAAAGATTCTGAATCATTAAAATCTGTTACTTCAATTTCCATTTTTAAAAGCTATTGCAAGTTAACTAATTCTTCAATTAAAACAATTGGATCAATATTTAAAGCATTACTAACCTCAAGAAATTCAACCACATCTAACCGTCTTTCTCCCCGTTCATATTTAGAGACATAAGATTGCGGTTTGTTTAATCTTCTAGATAGTTCCGTTTGCGTTAAATTAGCTGATTTACGCGCATTTATTAATAATGAACGTAATTGACTCGCCTTTTTACTATAGGTTGATTTGACCAATGATTATAAAGCTGTTCAAAATTTACATCAATTTACTGCTAATAGTGTAAACCTAAAATCGGATAAATGCAAAATAGGTTATAAAAAATCTTAAGAATTCAAATACTCTTTAAACCGCTTTCTTAACTGTTCAATGGTTAAATTTTGGGTTAAAAACTCCACCATTGCTTGACCAAATGCCCAAGCATTATCTTGACTCGATCCATAATTATCTAATAATAAAGGCCACAAAGATAACAAATCAAACTGTTTAATTTTTACCTCATCTGAGTCAAATAAACAGAAAAGATCATAAGCCATTTGTAGCTTACCTACAACAATCGGTAATTGTTCCACAGGTATTTGTTCAGCTAATAAATAAGCTAAAGTAGCTGATCCGGTACTTAACGTCGAAAGAAACTGCAACACAGGACTTTTTAATAAAGCCGTAATTCCTTCCGTTGTACTCAATCTTAACGTACAAGTTTCAATGATTTTTGCAGCAGCCACAGATCGGGCTTCTTGTTGTTGTAAAAAACGGGCTAATCTTAATTGTTTTGACGGTTCAATCGATTCTAATAAAGTATTAGTTAAATCTTCTACTCCCCAACTCTCACGGCCAACAGTCCTATCACGGGTAACAATGGGCAAAATATAATCGCATTCGGACCCAAATACCTCCAGACGGTAACTTGTCGCCTCTCTAATACTCACTTCTTTGGGTAACTGTCCCTGTTGCCAGTTATAAGGGGGTTGCCACTCTCTCACTGGTCGTAAACGATCCACTTGAGTTACGATCGCAATCATGGGTAAGTCGGCCATTTCTGCTTTAACCGCTTCCATAAACTTCTGATCTATCTCTAGGGAAGGATCAAGGGCTGGCGTAACTAATAAAACGACATCCGCTTTTGTACAATAATTTAACACCTGTTCTCGAAACTCAGGACGGTTAATCTGTTCATATCCTGGTGTGTCCCAAAGGGTTAAAGTTTCCCCTGTATTACTATCCCAATGATAAGCGGTAAAATTATCCGTATTGGGTAAAATATCCACTTCTGCTTTGTCTATTTTAAATAAGGTGTTGATCAGGCTACTTTTTCCTGCGCCAGTTCGTCCTACTAACAAAATATTAATCGGTTTGGCTGCTATTGCTTCAACCGGTTGCGCTTTAGCCATAATATCTCGTAAGGTTTCGGTTTTGGCAGTAGACGGACTTTTTTCTTGAGATGATAAAGCGTCTGAAGGGAGAAGATTTTTCTGACTATAAAGGGCGATCGCTTGTTGGGCAAGAATTTTTAAGGCGGTTTCTCGAAAGGTTTGCCCCACATTGACCACAAGTTGCTGATTCGCCTCTTTGGTCGATTGTAAGCTAGTTTGTCGGGCAATGGCAGTTACAGGGTTGAGTATCCATTGACTCCAGTTCCACACGCGCCATAATTTACGGGCATTGGGTTCCAATTTTTGGTACACTTCATAAGCTTGGTACGCTTGGGCAATACTCACCTGATTAAGAACAGGGGATAATTTTTGCATCCAGCGATCGAGATCGTCCACGGTTCCTCGAATCAGTCCATAAGCTTGGGGTATATAGATATTGAGTAAGGGATATTTAATTTCTGGGTGATAAACTTGGGCGATCGCACTCACTAAATCTTGACACCGTTGCCAAAATAAAGGCCAATCTTCCCAAAAAGGCGAATCATTACGAGTTTCTTGGATAATATTGTAGAGAATTGTCTCTATTTTCGTAATGGTTTCTTGATCCGCCACAGTTGCCCTGATTTCTTTTTGTTTGGTGTCAACTTCTTCGGTAACTTCAGTCATCAAGGTTTCAATTTGTTGTTCTACCGGTTTAGTCCATTTCACCAATAACCAACGCCAACCCAATAACATTAAAATAAAAATCCCCCAAACCCAATTAATACCCCATTGATGAATTTGTAATCCGGCGGCAATAATAAAAAAACTAACAATAACAATTAAAGGACTTGCTAATACTACCCATTGCCAAGGTTTGAATTTAATCATTTTATTTGCTTTTCCTATATAATAAGATATATTTTAGTCTAGATAATATTGAAAATTTAGCAAGCGTTACAAACAGCACTAAATTAATTATTAATCTTTCCCTTCCACTCACGGTACATTATGCCCTCTTTAACCCTCTCAGAAATTACCTATTATCGTTCTCAACTGGCTGACTATCCTGATGCTATCAAAGCTTTAGATGAAATTGTTGTTTGTGATGGGGACTTAGATGACGCGGCCATTAATCTTGCTTTAACTGTGGGACAAACCCCCGATCGCACAGACTGGTTAGACGGGTTAGCCAAACGATATCGGGTGGAAATCTGTCAAGAAAATCTCATCAATGAACTTTCTCAAGGTCATATTATTCCGGTCATTAATCATTTAATGAACAGTAAAATAGGACCAGATATTTTAGTTTTACCGGTGGTTCTATATGTTCTTAAAACAGGAGTTGATGATTTTTGTTCTTCTTTAAAGCTTAAGATAACATAAGTCGAGTTTTGCCGCTTATTGATTTATGACTGAACCACCACAAACCCCTTGGGGTCAAAGAACTCAAAAAATATTAGAGAATATCTCCGAACCCATAGATTTATTCGGTCAACGATTGCTAGGATCGTTATGGAAAACATTTTACGAGTCAGTACAAGATGCGATCGCCTTAAGTTTACTCTTACAAATTCCTAGTTTAATCGGAAAAATAATTATTGGTAAAGAGTTCTCAAGTTACGATGTTTGTTTAGCAGAAAATGCTTTAGGTTCATCTCGATATGCTTGCTTTATAATTGTAACATCAGACTTTTTACTGTGGATTGTTTTAGCTGGTCGTATTTTAGGACGTTTTTGGGTCGATTTTAAAAATCTTTGGTCGAATAACCGTAACAGAGGAAATAGTGATGACTCTTCCTAAAAATAATATTTCTGATAATACTAATATTAGTTTTGTTCAAAATACAAAAGCTAATTTGATTTCGTTATTTAAACAAACTATACAAGTTTTTATTGGATTTATCTTTATGTTATTATTAACTGAAGGTAATCCACCAGTATTTATTATTTCTTTAAGCGTTATAGTTGGTATCATCTTTGTTGCATTAAGTCAAATCAAAAGAGTAGACAGGATTTCTATAAAAGCATCTATATTTCAATTATTAAAAGATTTTTTTTATGCTTTTAAACCTGATAAAAAATCTGCAAAAAATAATAATCACCCTACGGTTTCTAATTACTCTAAAATCTTGATAATAACAACTAAGACTATCAAGGTTAGTGATTGTGTTTATTCCATTTCTAGTATTATCTGTCTATCTATATCAACAGTCTCTCCCACGTACTCTATTTCTATTCAATATTTAGTAACTGTTCCTGTAATTATTTATTTTCTTCTTTTATACATAAACATACTTAATATTCTTGTTTCTATGTTTTTAGTTCTTATAGAATATTGGGGAATCATGGAAAGAATTAGAAAGCAAGCAGAATATGTTTTACATATAGAATTCAGTAATGGAAAAACTGAGGTTATCTACAGCAAAAATAAAGCATTTTTAGAACTAATACAAAACAAAATTTATATAGCAATGAATCATCAAAGTAGCACAGAAAAATATATGTTCAACTTGCAAGAAGAAACAATTATTTCTCAGTAATTAGCTTATTTTTTAGTTTAATCCCTTACTGTTTTAAGCGAGTTTAAGCGAGAATAAACGGTGGTCAAACCTTGAACATTTCCTACATTTCCAGGAAATAAAACAACGGGTAAATTAGGAAATAAGGGATGATCTTTTTCGGTTCTTACCATTGAACAGCCAGCTAAAACTTGCCCTAACAAACGTACCGCTTGCAACTGTAAACCGGTACTTAAGACATCATTCGAGGTAATCCCTCCTTTACTAATTAAAAAGCTAATATCACGGGGTAACCCTTGAACTACTTCCATTAATAAAGATGATACAGCAACCCCAAAATCTAACCTTTTCTGCACGGTTTCAAAGGTTAATTCTTCTCGACTGGTATAAACGACAGGGGTTTTACCTTGTTGATAAACGCTTTTAACGTGTTCTAAAATATTTTTTAATAACTCATCTTTCTGATCAGGATGATCCCGCAACTGTTTAACATCAACCTCTATCCCCACTACATCTGATTGCGTTAATAAATCCTGTAATTGTTGGGTGGTTTTCTTCACATGAGAACCCACCAAAACCACCCCTGGTTTGTTCGTAGGTTTATATTCGGCCATTGCTTCTGCTGCGATGGGTTGTTGACCCAGTTGGGCTAAAGAGGTTAGAATACTAGCAGCACTACGGAATAAAAACCGTTTTCCCGATGCTGCTGCGGTTAATAAATCCTCAGCAAACTTATCTAAATCTTCGTGTTTTTCTCCATCAACCACTCCACATTGATTTCCTTGTAGCTGCATCAATCTTTCTAAGCTACCTTGTCGAATATCCGGCAATAAAAATCGTTCAACTTCTGTTGCTTTAATCCTTCCTTTGGTCTTTTCTTCTACATAGTCTGGTAAATAACTATAGTGATAAGAAAAAACAGAATCTTTCGCAAACTCTGTTTCATGAACTGGGGTCAATTTTCCCTCAATATTTAAATAATGTACACTGTCAAGGGTTTGTCTTCCTCCTTCAAAAAAGGCTGGAATTAGAAAATGTGCGTCAAAACCACCCAATTCTTCAGCAATGACATCGGTTTCTATGGGATAATGACCCCTAAGAGTGGAATCAGAACGGCTGACAATTAAAAAATCTTGGATCTTTTCTGCTTCGAGAGCAATTTTGAGATTATGACAAGCTTCCCTAGTGACTTCTGTTGCTTTTTGGGGAGTTAATGCCCTTGTATTGGTCAAAACGAAAAAGATAGGCACTTCATCCCTTAACCCCAATCTTAACGTCTCCACATCCCACTGCATTAACAGTAAACAACTATGTACTGTTTGGGAACCGGTTGGATCATCATCTAAGACAATAATTTTAGGTTGCTGACTCATACTTGGTCTACTGTGATCGCCTTTTCTATTGTCCCATGAATTGCCTGAAATTTTTGGATGAATAATTGATAATGAAGTATCAATTATCCATTATCAATTATCCACTATTTAGCTGCACTAGCAGTCTCTACTACCTTGGCAAAGGCTTGAGGATCAAGAATTGCTAATTGTGCTAACATTTTGCGGTTGATCTCAATATTGGCCTTTTTCATGTGACCAATTAATTGACTGTAACTCATACCATTGGCTCTGGCTGCAGCATTGATCCGAGTGATCCACAAACGACGAAAATCCCGTTTCCGTTTACGGCGATCGCGGTAAGCATTACGTAATGCTTTCATTACCTGCTGGTTGGCGGTACGGAATAACCGAGAGTGGCTTCCTCTAAACCCTTTGGCCAGTTTAAGGATTTTTTTACGACGTTTACGGGCAACATTGCCCCGTTTTACCCTTGTCATAGTTACTCTGTTTCTATGTTAATGTACTTAAGCGAGCGATTTGATTTTAGATGTAAGGTAACATTAAGCGAACGTTCGGTTCATCTTGTTCGCTCACTAAGGCTGTGTTAGATAAGCGACGACGCTTTCTTTCAGCACTTTTATGATTTAATAAGTGATTTTTCATGGCCTTTCGCCGAACAATCTTCTTACCGCTTCCTGTTACTCGAAAACGCTTAGCGGCAGCTTTACGCGTTTTTAGTTTAGGCATAAATATATATAAAATTCGACACAATTACCTATTGTAACATAAAATATCTATTTATAGCAAGATTAAATGACTTAAAAAGTCTTCTTAAAAAAGAAGACTTTTCATATATTATCAGCAGTTACGTCGATTGTTGTTCGCTAACACCCCGACTAACCCTACAATAATTAAAGCCGTGACTGATGTTGGTTCAGGGATAGTGGTAGAAGTTAATGTGCCTGTACCTGTACCAGTTCCAGTGCCTGTACCTGTTCCTGTACCTGTACCTGTACCAGTACCAGTTCCAGTGCCTGTACCAGTTCCAGGTTCTTGTAGCATTGATGCCATTGTTAGTAAATCATTAACCTCACTATTTTGTGGTACTGAATTATCAGAACTACTACTAGAACCTGATGAGATTATGTCATTGTTGCCATCAGGAGAGGAAGAACTGCCACCACTACCGCTGCCACCGCCACTGCCACCGCCACCACCACCACCACCGCCACCACCACTATTAGAATTAGGTGAATTGGGATTTCCGCCATTAGAAAAAGGTGGTGATGGGGGATTCATTGATGTCGTCTCTGATGAATCGATCGCATTAGCATCAATGTTTAACATATCAAAAGGCTTAATTAATTCGGCTGCTGAGGCTGGCATCGATGCTAAATAAATAGCTGTCAAGGATATTATTAGAGGAATTGGTTTTATAATTTTTGAGTTCAAAGTTTGTTTTGACATTTTCTATAACCTTTTCTGTCATTAAAACAAGTTTTACTTGATATAAAATATAAAAAACTGGCTTGGAAAAAATGATTTCCAGGCAGAGAAATTTATCAAAATATACAGAATACTAATCAGTTTGTTGCTGACTAAAATTACTTTTAAACACTATTATATGACAGAAAAAAAAGTTTGTCTTCTTATTTCTAAAAGATCGTTATTTCTACTAAAAAAATAATTAGCAAATTAAAAAATATACAAAAAAATACTTAGAAACTTCCTTAATTTTACTGATAATTGAAGCGGAGATACTTAAAACACTTACGTATTACTGAAAATCCAAGCTGATCTGGGTTTGATATAATTCACATCTTGAACCAGTACAATTTCAAATATTGTTAGAGAAAGATTTATTGATTCATAGTAAGTCCGCTTATCATCGTAGAGTAATATTCTTTCTCCCCCTGCTTCCTCTGCTTCCCCTGTTTCCCCTGCTTCCCCTGCTTCCCCTGCCTTGTTAATATGATTATCTCCTGTCTAAAGCGGATTTAGTATAAGAGGAGTAAAAGCAAGCATCTACCGCTAGATTGCCTTAGCAATTAGCGGTGAGAGTATCAATTGATGACTAAAGTGGTGCAACTTGAATCTCAATGGTTGCAGTAACTTCGGGATGGAGTTTAACCGTTGCTTCATAGAAACCGGTTTTATTAATGTCAGGGACAGTAATACCGCGACGATCAACTTCTTGGTTAGTTGCTGCTTGAATCGCTTCAGCGACTTCTGAGGTAGTAACGGTTCCAAAAATGGATTCTCCTTCCCCAACTTCTTTGCGAATGGTAAAGCGTTTAATGGTTTCGAGGGCGGTTTTTTGCGCTTCTGCTTGTTGTTTCTCGGCTAAAAGTCTTTGTCTCTCTTTTGCTCTACGTTGTTCCACTTGTTTGAGAATACCAGGGGTAGCAAGGATAGCCAATTTTTGAGGAAGTAAATAATTTCTAGCGTATCCTGGAGCAACTTCTACTAAATCGCCATTTTTCCCTAATTTGTTAATGGATTCATTCAATACCACTTGAACTCGTTTTGCCATGATTTCGTGTTCCTTTTTTTGATTTTTGACCGCAACCTTCAATTATACAATAAATTTTTTATCAGTAACCAGTTGATAGTTGAAACCCATTCTACTAAGGGAGAATGAAGAAAAGCGTGAGATAATTCACCTGTCTTCCATAAGTTATGGAGTCTGGTTCCATGATAAGCGAATAATATCAATAAAAAAGTAGTTTGATAGGTTGAGTGTCTTAAGATTTTTATATAAGCATTTGAAATATATTTATTTTTTAAAATTTCTTTGATTAAATGGAAGATTAAACTTAAAAATATAATAAAAAGAATGGGTCCAAATAAGTGAAATTTGATTCCTTGTAATATATTTCCTTGGGTGATCGCCTGAAAAGATCGAGTTAGTCCCCATGCAGGACAAGGTATTCCCAAATAATAGAGTAAAGGACATCCTGGTAATGGAATATTTAGTCCAAAATTACTTAAAAAGCTAACTAAAATAGGTAAACACAATAAAAGTAATTGAATAATCTTTTTATTCTTTTCTTGAGGAGATAAATCCCTAGATAATTCTTGCTTTTTAGATAACATTGCTTCAGAATTATTTTAACTATCGTCGGCTAAATAAGTCTTCACCAAAACAAGTCAAGTAAATAATAACTGTCATTAATTGTTGAAAGATAATTAATTGAATTGTTTTGACAAAAAAGTTCACTTCTGATTGAGAATAAGCAGCCATTGATCCTCCTGCTAACATAGCAATGAGAATTAAAAAGATAATTTTTCGATATTTCAACTTTATCATAAGCTTATTCAGTCTATATGGAACACTAATCTATTTTTAAATTATCCAAAAGCTAGATAACCTAAAAGAATAAACCAAACACAAGGAATGATAGAAAGTAGCAATAACCAAGGGGATTTTCCTAGTTTTTGAAAAATTCTTACCCAGGCAATAATTAACTTAATGATTGAGACAATATTAATACAAGGAATAAACATTAAAATTGTCCAGAGAAGAGGCTGTTCTTCATCTCCTGCTTGAAAATTAACATATAAACCAAGAATGGGAATCCAAGCAAACCAAGCATTTTCTACCCTACATTTTTCATAGACTTTCCAGCATAAAAAAGCACCTATAAGGTAGGAAATAAATGAAATAAGATTACTAATTGCTTGGATAGCTGCAACATCTTCTGGTGAAGGTTGTTGAGCTTGAGCTAAAATCAAAGAAATCATCGGGTTAATGGATAATTATTCCTCTATAATGACTCTCATATCCTAGACGTAACCTCAAAAAATATGGTTGAAAATTTATCTTATTTATAGATTCACTTATACGTTTTACCATCTGGCATTATTGCCCCTCGTAAATCAGTATTATTTAAGATGGTTCCTGTTAAGTCTGCATCCCTTAAATTACTGTTAACTAAAATAGCATTACTCAGATCAGCATAACTCAAATCGGCTCCCTGTAAATTGGCTTCGGTTAAATCAGTGGGAAAGGGCGATCGATAGGGTTCTTGGGTTAATTTAGCACGACATAATCTTGCCTCTGATAAATTGGCTTGGTATAATAAAGCTGAACTTAAATTGGCATAACATAGGTCTGCTTGGCTTAAATTGGCCTGTCCTAAATTGGTTCTTCTCTCAGAAGTTGGACGCAAATCTACTTCATATAAAATAGCCCTTAATAATATTGCCCCTGTTAAGTTTGCTCCGCACAAACTAGCTTTGCTTAAATAAGCATCAGTGAGGTTCGCATCAATCAATTTTGCCCCACTGAGATCAGCATCTCTTAATATGGCTTGAGATAAGTCTGCATCCCTCAAATCAGTTCCCCAGAGGATTGACTCGCTAAGGTTAACTTTTTTTAAGATAGCTTGACAAAAAATACTTTTTCCTAGTCGAGATTGACGTAAATCTCCCCCTTGAAAATCCACACCTGACAGATTAATATCAATTAAATCTGCTTCTCTGAGAACAATATTATGATATTTTCTCTCTCCTAAACTATATTTACTCAATAATTCTTCTAATTCCATTGTTTATTTCCTATGTATCGTCTTTTAATTTTAGTCTGGATTGCTGTAAGGATCGGGGTTTCTTTGACTTCCTTTAATTTACAACTATTTAGTAATATAGGAACTTAGCATTAATTAAGCTATAATTAATAATCATAATATGTATGAATAGTTTGTTACTTATATAACAATATGGCAAAAATAACCGCCTCTCAATACCCCACTGAGACAACATTGTTAGGAAATGACGAAATTTCTAACTTACCGCCGGCTGTGTTAGGTATGATTGCTGATTTTTTCAAAGTATTATCAGAAATGAGTCGTTTGCAGATTATTTGTGCGTTAAAAAATGGGGAGAAAAATGTTTCCCAAATTATTGAAATTACGGGGTTAGGACAAGCTAATGTATCCAAACATTTAAAAGTATTAACCCAAGCAGGAATTGTGACTAGAAATCAAGAAGGAGTGAATGTTTTTTATGCGATCGCCAATCCTTTAGTTTTTCCTTTATGTGATATTGTTTGTAATTCTATCGCTACACAATTACAACAACAAAATCAACAGTTAGAGTCTCTGAAACTCTTCCAAAAAACATTTTAAATAATGATAAAAATTTAGAATTGATTTTAAAATAAAATATGTTCCAAACTAAATCTAAAATTCTGACTTTTGAAAAGTTTATCAACTGCTATCCAGAGGATGGAGGAATTTATGAATTAATTAATGGGGAGATAATGGAAGTGAATCCATCAGGAAAACATGAAGAAATTATTGCTTTTGTTGTAGCAGAATTCAACCTAGAAATTCGTCGTCAAAAACTTTCTTATTTTTTACCCCGAACCTGTACAATTAAACCTCTGAACCCAAACACTGCTTATAAACCAGATATTGTTATTGTTAATCGTCAATCCATCATTAATGAACCTTTATGGGAAAAATATTCTACAATTAGTAAAGGAGATTCTATTCCCTTAATTATTGAAGTTGTTAGTTCTAATTGGCGAGATGATTATGGACATAAATTAATTGATTATGAAGCTTTGGGAATTGGTGAATATTGGATTATTGATTATCTCGGATTAGGAGGTAAGCGTTATATTGGTTCCCCGAAACAGCCTACCATTACAATTTATCAATTAATTGATGATGAATATCAAGGGAAACAGTTTAGAGAGGAAGATGTAATTGAATCTGTTATATTTCCTGAATTAACCTTAACAGCAAAGGAAATTTTTCAAGCAGGAGTATAACTCAATAAATAAAAAAGTTAACAATCCCAAATTTCCCTTAAATTTAATATAAAACCTGGCAAAGTATCTTTTCCAGATAGAGTTTGAGGATAATTTAACACTTCTTTTTCTTGTCCTAATCGATAGATTTCTACTGTTTTATTTGAGGGTTCAATTAACCAACCCAATTTAACCCCATTGTCTAAATATTCTTGCATTTTTAATTGCAAATCTGAATACCGTTGATTTTTGAGGTCACTAGGACTGACTAATTCTATGACAAAATCAGGCGCAATAGGAGGAAACCCTTGCTTTTCTTCGAGGGTTAAACGATTCCAACGTTCTAATTTTATCCAACTAACATCGGGACTTCTTCTCGCACCATTTGGTAAGATAAATAAAGTAGAAGAATCAAAACATTCCCCCGTTCCATTTTCATCTGTCCATATTCCTATTTGTTGTATTAAACGACGATTTTTTCTCCCTGCTTCCCCCCCAGTTGGACTCATAATAATTAATTCTCCTTCTGGTGTTAATTCCATTCGTATTTGTTGATCAATATTAGCAAGTTGATCAAATTGTTGGGGAGTAATTTTGAATCCTTTAGGAATAGTTATGGTTTCCATTTTTTCAATAAAAGGTATTTTTAATGATTATTTTAACGTGCAGGATGAATCAGCAAATTATTGAATTTGTTCAATAATTTGTAAGATGTTTTGAACCATTGCTGTATTTCCTTGTTGCTTAAACAAATTCGTAGCTTTTTGTAAGTCAGCAATAGCTTTTTGATTCTCTCCTAACTGAAAATAGGTAAACCCTCGGTTACAGTAAACACCAGCATAGTTAGGATTAAGGGAAATGGCTTGGTTATAGTCAGCCATGGCTTTTTGATTCTCTCCTAATTTATGATAAACAGTCCCCCGATTATTGTAAGCATCAGCATCGTTAGGATTAAGGGCAATGGCTTGGTTATAGTCAGTAATGGCTTTTTGGTACTCTTCTAACTGAAGATAGGCAAACCCTCGGCTATAGTAAGCATCGGCATAGTTAGAATTAAGGGAAATGGCTTGGTTATAGTCAGCAATGGCTTTTTGATTTTCTCCTAACTCATGATAGACAGTCCCCCGGTTATAGTAAGCATTGGTATAGTTAGGATTAAGAG
>JAAUYH010019031.1_pt1 | contig 30994 bp, 28 predicted proteins | sample 7278061 | NCBI WGS metagenome assembly JAAUYH01 (sample SAMN14350203, study PRJNA611818) | marine sediment metagenome | isolation source: surface marine sediment (0.6m) | place: French Polynesia: Moorea | collected 2018-08 | reverse complement strand
GGAGACCTCGCCACGGGCGGTGCGCTACTTGCGTCTTGCGGAGGCGTGGACTCGGAGCGTGTATCCGAGTAGTGAACGCCGTCCGACGCGTAGGCGGTGCGCTTCTGCCTTACCACCGTAGGTGGGTTAAATTTCTTAACAGGATTACTCCCAAGAATTAGAGAAATAATTAAGATTAAGATCGATACCTAAAAATTTTAAATTCAAAATCGAATATTCAATCTTTGTTTAATGTATTATCAATATTCGCGCCGCACCTTCCTCAAGCAAATAGTTGGCGCAGCAACCGGTTTTCTAACAGCTTGTAATTTGCGAAATGCAGAGCAAAACAAAACAGTAAAAATAGGCGCAATGTATCTTTTAACTGGTGGTTTTGCCACTTACGGTGAATTTGCGCGGGATGGAATTAATCTAGCTTTAGAAGAAATTAATCAAACTGGCGGGATCGACGGCCGGCCCGTTGAAATAATCTTTGAACACGAAGGATCGCCGATTCAAACAGCAAGAAGGTTAGTTTTACAAGAAAAGGTAGATTTTTTGCTAGGCATTGATAGTTCTGGAAATGCAGAGGCTTTAGTTCCGATTATTCCTGAATTAGAAAAAATATTAATGATAACTCATGCCGCTTCTCCGAAAGTAACCGGAAGTTTGTGCAATAAATATGTCTTTCGTTGTAGCGTAAATAGCCCCCAAAATTCCACAGCAGGGGCGATCGTTGCAGCCGAAGAAGGCTATCAAAAATGGACGACTATCGGCCCAGATTATGCTTTCGGCCGCCAAAGTTGGGAATTATTTCAAAAAGCCCTACAAGAAAGAAAAGAAGGGGTAGAATTTCTCAAAACAACTGCTTTTCCTAAATTGGGAGTTCAAGACTATAACAGTTTTATCACTAAATTACAGAATTCCGGCACTGATGCTATTTGGTGCAGTCTTTGGGGCAACGATTTAGTTAATTTTATTCGTCAGGCTAACAATTTCGGTTTGTTCGAGCGATTTCCAGTTTATATGGAATTGGGGGCAGCAATGGAAGTTTTGACTGCACTAGGAGAACAAATGCCCCTCGGACAGTGGGTCGGAAGTCGCTATTGGTGGCAAACTCCAGATACTCAGATCAATCGTAACTTCGTGCAAAAGTTTCGCGATCGCTACAATACTTATCCGAGTTATAACGCGCAAAACGCCTATGTCGGCTTGCATTTAATCGCTGCTGCGGCTAACGAGGCTAAATCGACCGATACTGCGGCTGTAATTGAAGCTTTAAAGGGGAGATCTTATCAAGCACCGATGGGTCAATTAATTTTACGAGCAGAAGATCGCCAAGCCGTAGTCGATGTAACCTGGGGTAAAACAGCAGCGAGTTCGGATTACAATTTTCGAGTCTTAGATCCGATTAAAGTAATTAAAGGGGATGCGATCGCCCGCCAACCTTCATTAACCGGCTGTCAAAATTAACCGAGTTATGTCAATTACTACCTTACTTTTCTTCTTTCTGAATGGTTTGAGCGAGGGGTTGTTACTATTTTTAATTGCCCTTGGTTTAAATCTGATTTTTGGGGTGATGGGAGTATTAAATTTCGCTCATGGCAGTTTGTATATGCTCGGTGCTTATTTAACATATACCATTGCAGTGCAAGGAAATTTAAGTTTTTGGTTAGCTTTGATAATAGCACCCGTAATAGTTGCATTAGTAGGAGGAGCGATCGAAATTCTTTGTTTGCGTCCCATTTACAACCGAGATGTTAGTTCTCAACTGTTATTAACTTTTGCTTTCGTACTCCTGATTAACGACTTAGTACGATTGTTATGGGGCAATCTTCCTCTAACTATTCTCAATCCCGAGCTGTTCCAACAAACTACTCAAATACTCGGCGATCCTTATCCGACTTACAACCTGTTTATTATTTTAATAACTCCTGCAATTGCGATCGGTTTGTGGCTGTTATTGAAGCGGACTCGTTGGGGTAAACTAATGCGAGCAGCAGCTCGAGATCCGGTTATGACTGGTGCTTTGGGTATTAACGTGTCCCGTTTATTTACTCTGGTTTTTATTTTGGGGACTTGGTTGGCCGGAGTAGCCGGAGTTTTAGCCGCCCCTCTACGTACTATCAATCCAGCTATGGGAGACAATATAATTATTGAGAGCTTTATCGTCGTTGTCATCGGCGGATTGGGCAATTTACCCGGCTCGCTAGTAGGGGCTTTAACGATCGGTCAGGTCAATTCTTTTGGTATTTTAATCGCACAAAGGGCGCAAGTTGCCTTCCCGTTTATTTTAATGACGATCGTGCTTTTATTGCGTCCTCGCGGTTTATTTGGCAAGTCGCGATCTTAATTTCAATTTGATAGAGCTAAATAACGTTCTAGAATTTCCGGTTGTTCGCGCAATTGTTTCATCTCTCCAGACCATTCGATCGTTCCGGTATCGATAATGTAAGCGCGATCGCCTAAATCGAAAGCAAAAGTAATATTATGTCCGGTAATTAAAAGAGTTTGTCCTCGATCGCGCAAACGAACCATCGATTCTGCAATTCTTTTGACTAACAACGGTGCTAACCCTTCAGTAGGTTCGTCCATCAATAACAGTTTTGGATTGCCCATTAAAGTACGAGCGATCGTAAGCATTTGTTGTTCTCCTCCCGAAAGATTTTCTGCTGGGCGATCGCGTAGGGGATATAGTTCGGGAAAATCGCCGTAAGCCGATCGTTTGTTATAGCCGTCGATCGCAGATTTCATTGCCACTTCTAAATTTTCTGCGACAGTAAGATCGGGAAAGATTCGTCTATTTTCGGGGATTAAACCGATCCCCAGACGAGCAATTTCCCAGCTAGGTTTACCGGCAATTTCTTTGCCAGCAAATAAAATGCTGCCATTTTTAGACGGTTGAATCCCCATAATACTCAGCAAGGTGGTTGTTTTTCCCGCACCTTGTCTGCCGATTAAGATTACTACTTCTCCAGAATATATTTCTAAGTTAATGCCTTGAAGGATGTGGCTGCGATCGTAGTAAGTATGGATGTTATTAACTGCGAGTAAAGGATTTTTCATGCCGTTCCTAAATAAGCACGACGAACATCTGAATTGTTACGAATCTCTTCTGGTTGACCTGCTGCCAGAATTTTACCTCGAGACATGACTATTATATTTTCAGCCAGGTTAAAAACAACTTCCATATCGTGTTCGGTCATTAAAAAAGTAGCTCTGGTTTTTTGTTGTAAATCCTTAATTAGTTTGACTACGCGAGTTGTTTCAACATGGCTCATTCCTGCCGTTGGTTCGTCTAATAAAATTAAACTCGGTTTGCAAGCCAGTACGATCGCAATTTCTACTAAAGCTCGTTCGCCATAACTGAGGTTACGAACTAAAATATCGGCCAGATCTAGAATGCCCACTGCTGCTAAAATTTTACCGACAGATCGATTGAGACGACGGTTTCCCTCGAGGGAATGCCACAAATCGAACTGTTGTCCCACTCGAGCGGCGATCGCCACCCGGACGTTTTGTTTTACTGTCAGCCCTTCAAAAACGCTAGTAATTTGAAAACTTCTTCCGATTCCAGCCTTGACTATTTGATGGGGTGCTAAACCTGTAATTTTTTTACCTTTCAGCTCGATCGTGCCGGATGTTGGCAATAATTGCCCGCTAATTAGTTTGTAAAGAGTCGTTTTACCCGCACCATTGGGCCCGATAACCGCAGTAATCGTGCCATTTTCCAAACTAAAACTAACGTTATCGACAACTTTATTACCGCTAAAATTTTTAACTAAGTTTTTAACTTCGAGAATTTTTGCTGCCACTACTTCTTTAAATATTTATTTTTTAAAATGCTGCTTGCTACTATTTTCTGAATATATACTAAGAGGCCGCCTCGAAATCGTAAAATTATCGGAATCAGCAACAAACCGAGAAAGAAATTCCATAAATCTAATTGCCCTGCGCCCCAATTAGGAGGAAATACAGGCCAGTTTGCGATCCATCCCCAAAAGTAGCGTTGATTTGACTGAATCAGATGCTCTAATAATAAGAATATTGCCGCACCAAGCCAAGGGCCAAAAAAACTATCGGCACCGCCTAAAATTGTCATTAACACTGGCATCGCACTAAAAGTCCAATGAGCTATTTCGGGATTTGCTACCCTTTGAAACGGTGACCATAAAGCTCCTGCCACTCCGGCAACAGTTCCGGCGATAATAAAACTAATCCAGCGTAGCCGATGCAAATTGACTCCAACAAAGATTAAACGTTCTGAATTTTCTCGACTGGCTTTTAACACTTCTCCAAAAGGACTGTTGACAACTCGCCAGATTAAGTAACTAGCTATGCTTGCAATCAAGACGCAAAGATAATAATAATTGCGAAAATTTTGAATTTCGATCGATAAACCGAGTATGTCTAAACGATCTACTATTACTCCGGTAATACCATCGCTTCCTCCAGTTACTTCTCGCCACTGGAAAATAATCGTAAATACCATCATGCCAAAGGCTAAGGTCAGCATTGCAAAATAAATTTCGTTCAAGCGCACGCTAAAATAGCCCAGCACTACCGCTACGATAAAAGCAGTAATTACTGCTGCGATCGCAGCTAGGAGCAAAGAGATATTTGCTTTGAGTAAATAAGCGCAAACATAAGCCCCCGTAGCAAAAAAAGCAGCGTGTCCGAAACTTAGTAAACCCGCGTAGCCAAACAGAAGATTAAAACTTAGGGCAAATAGTCCCATAATAATTATTTCCGTTAGCAACACTAGATTAAATGGCGATAATATTAACGGTAATGATATTATTATTAAACTTAAGCTCAATATTTTAATAAGACTTTTCACGAGCAATTTTTCCAACTTATATCAATTCTGTTTAAGGTTGCTGCAGTTTGTGGAAGAAAGGCAAGAGGCAAGAGGCAAGAGGCAAAAGGCAAAAGGCAGAAGAGGAAAGTAATCTGTAGTATTATTTTACGGAATTGGTATTAATTAACTCTCTTTCAAGAAACAAACTCAGTGCGATCGTAAGACATCGAAGGTGTAGCCTTGCTTGCTATAAAAGAAGACAACAAGACCCAAATGATAATTGAACGATCGCTATGAGATTGCAATTTTTCGTGCCGTGTCAGCAGACCAATTCATAGAGATCGGAGTCGCTTGAGGTAAATCGCGAGCAAGAGAGTGCCACCAACTTTTTAGAACGTGAGATGGTACTAAAGCAACAATTGCACCGCCGAAACCACCTCCTGTTTGACGAGCACCGAGCGCACCTGAATTAAGGGCTTTTTGCCAAAGTAAATCTGTCTCTTTAATTGTCACTTGAAATTGATTTTTTTGAGATAGGTGGCTGGCATTCATTAATTGACCCAAATCCGCAAATCGGTTTTCTTTAAGTGCGGCAACAGTATCCCAAACTCTCTGATTTTCGGTGACTACGTGTAATACTCTTTTTCTTAGGGTATCCGGTAGTTCTAAAAAGTTAAGATCTGACAAAGAAACTTCGCGCAAGCTAGCAACTTTGAGCAGCTTTGCGGCTGTTTCGCATTCTTGCCTTCTTTGTTTGTAAGCACTTTTAGTCAAAGTATGAGTTCGACCGCTATGGATAACAGCAAAATGATAATTAATTGGCAAATCGACATATTCAAAAGATAAATTTTTCGTGTCTAAAAAAAGAGCCTGGTTGTTTCTACCCAAAGAGACTACCATCTGATCCATAATCCCGCAGGGCATTCCTACACCTTCACTTTCGGCTTTTTGAGCGAGCCTAGCAATTTCTAAATCGCTCAAATTAAGTTCCAATAATCTGGCAACGGCTTTAAGCAGGGCAACTTCTAAAGCTGCTGAACTGGCAACACCAGCACCGATCGGGATGTCGCTCTCGACTAAAACTTTTAAACCAGGTATGACAATCTGACGCTGTTTGAGTTGTTGCAGGCACGCGACAAGATATTCGCTCCAGTGTTTTGATGTTTGACTTTCGAGATAGCGACTGATTCGCTCCTGATAATTGACACTGAATAGATCTATTTTTCCTTCAACTGAGGGATCGATCGCAATCGAAATTGTAGTTTTTAGAGGCAAAATAGTTGGTAAAACGAATCCTTGATTGTAATCGGTATGTTCTCCCATCAAATTAACCCGTCCGGGAGCACTGGCCGATACTTGCGCTGCAAGTCCGAAAATAGTCTCAAAGTTTTTCTTCATCGCGAAGCTGACGCAGTCTGGCTGCTGTCTCCTCTGGTAAAAGATCTGCTAAAAATGTTCCCGCTCCCGTTTCGCATCCAGCTAAATATTTGAGTTTCTCGGCGGTTCTGAGGCAAGGCAGAAATTGGATGTGGAATTGGAAGTAGCTTTCTTCTCCTTTAGGTGCAGCATAGAGCAGCATGATATAAGGAAAAGGGCGATCGAACAGGCGATCGTACAATCTGACTACCTGACTCAAAGTGTTAGCTAAAGAGGTAATTTCTGCTTCAGAAAACGTCCACAAACCGGGATGAAACTGGTGAGTTGTCAGCCAAACTTCATAAGGATAGCGTTGAAAAGGCGGCACGAAGGCTAACACCCGATCGTCATTAAAAAGATAGTATTCTCGACCCATTGTTTGCCGCAATTCTTGCAAAATTGGCTTTTCTCTAAAAGCTTGCTGCATTTTGGCAACTACGGGCGGAATGTAAGAGAAAGCGTATATTTGACCGTGAGGATGGTGTAAAGTAACGCCAACTTCTTCCCCTCGATTTTCAAAAGGCATCACAAATTGAATCGATTCGCGGGCCATTAAATCTTGATAGCGATCGCGCCAAACTCTAACAATCAGTTCTAGATGCTTCAAAGGTAAAGTACCTAAAGATCCTTCGTGAACGGAGCTATAAACAATTATTTCGCATCTTCCGATCGCTGGAGCACTGTCGATAGATAATTGAGGCATAAAACTCGATCGTGCCGCAAACGCGCTAAAACGATTTTCAAACACGGCAACCTCAAAATCGCGATACGGTATTTCTGTAGGCAAGATATCGGTGCGTGTCGGACAAAAGGGACAATAAGCTGCTGGTGGCTTGAAGGTGCGATTTTGACGATGAACTGCATAGCAAACCCATTCTTGACGTAAAGGATGCCATCTCAGATGGGATTGGGGCTTATCTGAGAGCGGTGGTAACTCCTTTTGCCAAGGTAAATTATGACATTTTGTTCCATAAATAAACAGATCGCGACCGTCTTGTTTGCGATCGTATCTTTTAAAAATGGGCAGCGTATTTGAAGTGGGTTGGCAAATCTTCCCTCGCTGGCTAGATCGTTCCCGGACTGTTTTCATCTTCTTTATTTCCGTTGCGATGGGGGCGAAAGGCTTGCAATCTATTCTGTTTGTATTGGCTTAAGCAAGGATTATTTCAAAATAGGTAACATTAGAGCCTCAAACCCCTTTTTTCCTAGAGTTGGCTGGTCACCGTTACACCGCCGTGAAACGACGGTGCCTGCGGTGACCGGCGTTACCCGGTTAATATCTTCTTTGCTGAAGCGATTGATAACTCGAAGATCCTGCTAACCAGCAAAACTAATACTTACTTTTTGTGATGTATTTTAGTTGATACCGATTTTCTCAAGATTGGCTACAGATAAGATAATGTAGATCGATTTAAAACAGCTTTGACCTCAGATTTGCGACCCTCGCTCTGTAGTAAATAACAAAGAAATTGGTATGAAAAGGTACTAACCAAAGATCTCATACTTCAATAATAAACTAATTTATTAACAATAGATTGCTGTTGCTCGCTAAACTGAAGATGTAAGGTTTTCTAAATAGATCGCTCGTGAGAATCGCTACTGAACAATTAGAGTGGCAAAATCCAAGAATAATTGGAATTAACCAAGAACCAGCTCGCTCAACCTCGATCCCCTTTAATAACGAACGAGATGCTTTGAGCTGCGATCGCAATAAATCGGGCAATTTTATCCTTTTAAACGGTCAGTGGGATTTCCAATTTAAAGCAAGTCCCCTGCAAGTAAATCCTGAATTTTATAATCAAAAAGATGGTTGGTCAAAAATTGAAGTGCCTTCTAACTGGCAATTAAAAGGATACGGAACGCCAATTTATACTAATATTAAACATCCTTTTCCAGCTAATCCGCCTCGCGTCCCCATCGATAATAACGAAACTGGTCTTTATCGCCGAGAATTTATATTACCTATTGAGTGGAGCGATCGACAAGTATTTATCCATTTTGAGGGAGTTGAATCTGCTTTTTATCTCTGGATAAATGGTAAAAAAGTTGGTTACAGCCAAGGTAGTATGACTCCGGCTGAATTTAAATTAAATTCTTATTTGAAACAAGGAAAAAATCAAATAGCAGTAGAAGTAATTCGCTGGTCGGATGGTTCTTATTTAGAAGATCTCGATTTTTGGAGATTGAGCGGTATTTATAGAGATGTATTTTTATTTGCAACTCCTCAAGTAGCTATTAGAGATTTTTTTGCTAAAGCTACTTTAGATAGTTCTTATCAAAATGGAATATTAGATTTAGCGATTTATCTTCGTAATTATCAGCTAGAATTAGCTGAAGAATATCAAATTAAAATAAGTCTTTATCAAGCTAATAATCAATTATTATTTTCGGAAATAGTAACTGCACCCGAGCAAATTTCTCCTCAGAGTGAAGTCAAATTAACTTTAAATAAAAAGTGCGATCGCGTCAAACCTTGGAGCGCGGAACAACCTAACTTATATCACTTAACTTTAAGCTTAGTAAATCAAAAAGGGGAAATAACTAATGCAGTCAGCAAAAAAATTGGTTTCCGAACTGTAGAAATTAAAAACGGTCAATTATTAATTAATGGAGTTCCCGTACTAATAAAAGGGGTAAATCGTGCCGAATTCGATCCCGAGCGAGGTAGAGTCATGACGGTTAAAAATATGATTTGGGATCTGAAACTTTTAAAACAGCATAACTTTAATGCTGTCAGAACTTGCCATTATCCAAACGTTCCACTTTGGTACGAACTTTGCGATCGATACGGTATTTATGTCATGGATGAAGCTAATATTGAAAGTCATGAACTGTGGCAGTGTAAAAATATAATTTTAGCTGACAATCCCGATTATTATAATTCGTTTATCGATCGCGGTATTTCAATGGTAGAACGAGATAAAAATCACCCTTCTATTATTATTTGGTCGCTAGGAAATGAAGCGGGTATCGGCAAAGCAATTATCGATCTGGCAACAGAAATTAAAAAAATAGACGATAGCCGTCCGATTCACTACGAAGGTAGAGAACCTTATCAGATGAGAACTTTACCTGAATTTGATTTTATTTCTAATATGTATGCCGGCATTGAAGATCTGGTTTACTTAACTGAATTAGACCCGACTAGACCTGTTATTTTAAACGAATACGCTCATTCTATGGGGAATTCTACAGGTAACTTTTACAAATACTGGGATTTAATTGAAAACCCAAAATATCCTAGATTGCAAGGAGGTTTTATTTGGGAGTGGGTCGATCGCGGACTTAGAAAAACAACCGAAAATGGCGTTAAATATTTTGCTTATGGTGGCGATTTTGGCGATATTTCTAACGATAAAAATTTCTGTATTAACGGTTTAGTCTTGCCCGATCGCACTCCTTCTCCTGCTTTACTAGAAGTTAAAAAAGTTCAAGAATTTATTGATATTATTCCCGAAGATATTTTAGCAGGCAAAGTAACTATTAATAATAAGTATCACTTCACTAACTTAAACTTTGTTACTCTCAAATGGACTTTATTGGAAGAGGGGAAGATTCTCCAAACTGGAGAAGTTAGTAACTTAGATATTCCCCCATTATCCAAACAGCCAATTACTATTCCTTTCAGCAAGCCGTTTTTAAAAGCAGGTAAAGAGTATTGGTTGAATTTTAGCTTTGGATTGAAACAAGCAAAACCTTGGGCTGACAAAGATTTTGAAATAGCTAAAGAACAGTTTAAATTACCGTTTAAGCCAATTGCTAAGCCGAGGGTTCAAGCGATCGCCTTCGATAAAATTCAACTCAAAAAAACTGCAACAAATATATCAATAATTGGCACGACATTTGCTATTACTTTAGATAAAAGAAAAGGGTTTTTTACCTCTTGGATTTATCGCGGCGAAGAAACAATCGCAAGAGGACTTAAATTAAACCTCTGGCGCGCACCTACCGATAACGATCGCGGTGCAATATTTGACCCGTGCGATCGGGCGATTAATTCCCAAGAAAACGAACTTATGTACGCAACTCAGTGGTATAAAAATGGTCTTAATAAAATGGAATATAGAGACTTAAAATATACAATTAGATCGCTGTATCGAGGTAAAGTAGTCAAAATTACGATCGCGGGAATTTTAGGTTCTGACAAACCAATGAAATTGGATTTTATTACTGCTTATACTATTTTTGGAAATGGAGACGTTCTTGTAAGTAACGCGATCGAAAATAATAACAAGCAATTAATTTCTCTCCCAAGAATCGGCATGAATTTAATTGTTCCCCAAGCAATGGATAACTTTCAATGGTATGGAAGAGGACTTCATCAATCTTATCAAGATAAAAAACAAAGTGCATTTGTTGGCGTTTATGCTAATAAAGTTGCCGATAACTATTGGCCCTATATTAAACCTCAAGAGAATGGTAACAAAACTGATGTGAGATGGGCTGCTTTAACCAACGATCGCGGGAGAGGATTTTTAGTTAATGCTCGAGATAAATTGATAAATGTTAGCGTACATCGCTATTCTTTGGAGAATTTAACTAAAGCAAAACATACTTACGATCTCAAAGACGCTGGTAAAATTACTTTTAATATCGATTACAAACAAATGGGTGTTGGCGGTGACGATAGTTGGCATCCAAGAATTCATCAAGAATTTTTGCTTCGAGATCGTTATTATCGATACAATTTTTTAATTAGGGCGATCGATCTCTCGCAGCAGTCCTTCGGCGAGACTAATTCGATCTAGATTCCCTAAATTACAATTAATATTCCCTGGGTCGGTATTTGGCTAGTTATTTTTACAAAAATCAATATTACTTAAATTAGCAATTTGTTTAACATAAATCGTATTTCAATTTAGGTAGTGCGGCTTACAACTATTATTTTTTTTAGGCTTTTTTACTTATTTTTGCTCGATCTAAATCAAAAATTTAATTAAAAAACAAATTAAAAGAGGCTATCTCTTAAGTATTTATTCACATCAAAACAATTAAAAACTTCTTTTATAGTAGATTTAATTGGTAGTTTTCTCTTATTTACACTCACCTAAATTTAAAGTTAGTTTGAATATAAAGAACGAGATAAGTTCTGCATAAAGAATATCTAAACCAGGAATCTAATAATGAAAAAGTTCATCCAAATATTTGGAGCTGCTGCTTTATTAACAGCTAGTTTATTTACTATTAATAAAACGGCTAAAGCAGAATCTATGAAGACAGTCACCAATCCTAAAGTGGTTTTCAAATGTGAAAAACATGATGGTGAATATCAAACAATGCTCCAACTCGTAGCAGAAACAACTTATAAAAGATATCCTAGCGTTAAAGCAGAAGAAGACGATGTTAGGGCAGAAGCAGACGAACCAATCTTCACTTGGAATAATTATTTAGGCAATATGGGGCAATATACCCCCGAATCTCGCTGTATGACAGTTAGTGCGCGTTTAACTAATATGCTCAGCGCGCTTGTCGCTTATTCTCGCTATCAAGATGATGTTGATTATCGAGAAAGTTACAGAAAAACAGGAGAACGCTACATTCAAGCTTTAGAAACTTTAGAAGCAGTAAGTCGTTCTACAAATGTTTATGGAACTAATCGTTTCGGACAATTTGTAGACGAGCAAATTTTAGTTGCAAGCGACCAAAGATTAAACTTTTCAAGTTGGTTAAAACAAAATATTACTGTTGCTGGAAGAATGACAGATCCCGACCAATCTATAATTGTTACTCTTTCTCCTGAAAACGCTAGAAAATTTAGAAGTGTGCTGATAAACTTCAAAAATAATCTTCGATTTGCAACAGGTGGCGAGAGAATTCCAGGTTCATCTTTACCAACTCCGATTGAAGAATAATATCTAGATCTCGAACAGTGAATGACTGTTCGAGTTATTATTGGCTGGTTGATTGTTGAGAGAATCGATCGCCAATCGCCAAAACATTTTATGTTTAAGTATTATTATTCTTTTATAAAAATTAATATAATTATTTCTGACCGCTCCAAAAAAAATCACAATTTGTTGAGTAAATAGAAGAAAATAAAATTTTACTTTGGGTTCGAGGTTAGAGTTCAAAAATACTACTTTTTTCAGTATTTCTACTTATTTATCTTCTAGCTTCATCGATACTTTAATAAAAAAACAAACTTGCTGCAGCGATCGCCTCAGTAATTTTTCAGATTTAATCAATTCAAGATCGATTCCGCTGCAAATTACGCTCCTAGTTTTCTCTTATTTACATTCACTTAAATTTGCAGCTAAATTAAATCTTAAGAACAAATTAAGTTCTCAATAAATAGTAAATTAAAATAGGAATCTGAATAATGAAAAAGTATTTACAATTATTGGGCGCGGCTGCTTTTTTATCAGCTAGTTTATTTAGTATTAATAAAACTGCTAACGCAGAATCTATGGAGACATACACAGAGCGTAGAGTAGTTTTTGAATGCAGAAAAGATGATGCAGGGCAATTAGAAACAAGGCCGCAATTTGTCGAACAAGAAAGATATACAAGATATAAAAATACAGTTGTTAACCAATATATAATTGTCGAATCCGATCGCCCATTAATTACTTGGAATAAATTTTTAGGTAGTAACGACCAATTCCCTCCTGACTCTCGCTGTCAGACGGTTAGCAATCGTTTAACTAACATGACTAGCGCGCTGGCTGCTTACTATCGCGATCGAGATGAAACTATTAGTAACGAAGAAAGCTACACTAAAGCACTAGAAGCATTAGAAGCAGTTAGTCAGTCTACTCGAGCTGTTGGAGTTAACGCTTTCCGCGAATATATCAACGAGCAAATTTTAGTCGCAAGCGATCGACAGTTAAATTATACAAGCAATCTAAAACGCCCCATTACCGTCGCTGGATTACCTACGGATATAGACCAAACCGTTCTCTTGACTCTTTCTCCTGAAAATGCCGGACAATTTAGAACAGTTTTGAGATCGTTTAAAGAAGGGGTTCAAGTTGCAGCAGGTGGTGAAGGCACGACTGAAGCAGATTTACCAATTGAAGAATAATTAGCTGCGGCAGATAATGCCTCAATTTGGAGTTAACAAGGCTCATATCTCGTAAAGTAAAGGGTAGAAGGATGCAATCTTAGAATTCAAGCTGATTGCTCGATCTTTTTCCTCTCCTGATTCCTTTCTGCCCTTTAGCCTCGAAATTTTTGCTTCTGTTTAAACCGCGATATCGGCATTGTCAGGGCTAGTCATTGTCGTAGCTTCCATGCCTTTTTTAGTTGCCAATTCTCCAATCTCGCGATCGATAAAGAACATTCCCTGTCCGTCAGTTCCGATGATTTCGATTTTATCGAGAATACCTTTAAATAAAAATTCTTCTTGATGTTGTTCGGCTACGTACCACTGTAAAAATTGGAGAGTAGCATAATCTTTTTCTCCATGAGCTAAATGCACCAATTCGTTAATTTTACTGGTAACTAATTGTTCGTGCTTGTAAGTTTTTTGAAAAATATCTCTAACAGAATTGAAGCTTATTTCTGGTGCTTCGATCGCCCCTAAAGTAGCCAAAGATCCGGTTTCGTTAACGTAAGCTAGCAACCTACGCATATGACCCATTTCTTCATCAGCGTGTTTAATTAAGAAATTAGCGCAGCCATCAAGCCCTTTATAAGCACACCAAGAACCCATCTGCAAATACAAATTAGAAGAATACATCTCTAAATTGATTTGTTGATTGAGATAGTCAGTCATTTTTTGAGAGAGCATATATATCCTTATTTTGTTTTAAAATTAGCTCGGTAGAAACAAGTCTATTGTCAATAAAACCGTTGTCTCGATTCAATAGCTTAGCTAAAATAAAGCGAATAAATCCGTTAAGATAATATTAGAAAATAAGAATCCTTCGGGATCGCTGAGCCTCAATCTTTCCACTTCTAATAAATTCTTGACATTCTGCGGTGCGATCGCTTCGCCATCTTTATCTATTAATATTATTAATTCGCGCGCTTCTTTTCCTTGCTCTGCGAGATCCCAATAATTTTGCAAACAAGACCAAATTTTATCTAAAACATTTTTACCAAAATTGCTATGTATTTCAGATAGGCTCACTCCGTCAGCCAAACGCAATCCTAACATTAAAGTATCTAAAATAAGATCGTTTTCAGTATCGCGAGGATAGTCGATCGCCCCGTTATTTGCGATTAAATTTTCTACCCAAAGATAATATTCTTTTCTGGTGCGAGGACGAGTCAATCTTTGGCGATCGACGTAGCTAGCTGCACCCATCCCAAAACCATAGTAAGATTTATTTTCCCAATAAACTCGATTGTGAGCGCATTGAAATCCAGTTTTAGCATAATTAGAGATTTCATAATGTTCGTATCCAGCATTTTCAAGGATTTCTCGTGCCGTTCGATACATTTTTGCCGCTATTTTATCCGCAGGTAAAGGAGTATTTTCTCCTCGATATTTGCGACCAAAAGCAGTTACAGGTTCGAGAACTAAATCGTAACAAGAAATATGTTTGGGGCCAAAAGCGATCGCGCGATTTAAAGAGTCTTGCCAAATTTCGATGCTTTGATGGGGCAAACCAGAGATTAAATCGAGACTAAAATTGGTAATATTTGCTTTATTAATTAAATCGATCGCGACAAAAATGTCATTTAATGAGTGAGATCGCCCGCAAATCTTTAATAATTCCTCATCAAAAGATTGCACTCCTAAACTGACACGATTTATTCCTAAAGAACGATAATCTTTAAGTTGTTTTAAATCGAAAGTACCCGGATCGATCTCGATCGAGATTTCTGCATTGCGAGCGATCCCAAAATATCTATTCAAAGTAGCAATAATCTGCGCTAGTTCTGCAACTGGTAATAAAGAAGGAGTTCCACCCCCGAAAAAAATCGTTTTCAACGGTGCGCCAAACTGCGGTGCGATATTAATTTCTTGACAAATTGCCCGAACGTACTCAGCCATCCAATCAAAAATTCCCGATCCCGGGCGATCGCCAACTACAGTAATCGGAAAATCGCAATAATAACAACGTCTGCGACAAAAAGGAATGTGAACGTAAGCAGAAGGAGGGCGATCGTCTCTTCCAGGCATAAATTTACTCGCAATTGCAGATGGGATCGATACTAATTGTATTAATTATTTTTAATGAAATTAATATTCAAAATAAAATTTCTCAGAAAACATCGGAATGTAAGCTCGGGGCGATCGCAAAAATTAATATCTTCAAACTTGAAGTTAAAGCTTGAGAAATTATAACTATCTTTTATTTTATTAGAGCGATCGCACTATCCTCAAATTAGTATTGGTTCAAATCAAACAATATATCTAGAGATAGAGATCCTCGTCAAAATCTTTGTCAATCTGAATTTTTTGTGTCCCTAAATGCAGATAATTCTTAAAGGAGGAAGAACTCAAAGATATAATAAGGAAAAAAGAATGTCTTAAATTGGAACTAACGTCAGAACCTTAACGAGTATGCGTTTTGAGCTAGTTCTGACATCAATTGCACTTTACAAGTGCTTGAAGAACAATTTACAGATGAGACTTAGCTCACCAACTAAGTCGATCTTAAAGACTAATCTTAACCTTAAGTAATAGTCTATTGACTGGATTAAATACCGACAAAAGCGATCGGATCGAAAATAATGTTAGATGCAATCATAATTAGTATATTCATCTTCGCCGCAGCCGGGATTGGTTATCAAGGAATAAATTTATTATCTCCATCTGTTCTAGAACAAGTTTCCAATCTCGAAGCTTTGCGACTAGTATTTGCCGGATTTTCGGCTATTATCGGCATGGCAGTTGGTCTGTTCGTTCAAACTAACTATCGCCGTTTAGAAAAGCAAGTTCGCAGTACGCCAATTGATATTATATTGACTCGGGCGATCGGTATCGTGATCGGACTGTTAATTGCTAACCTAATTTTAGCTCCTATTACCTTATTGCCTATTCCCAAGGTATTGGGTTTTATCAAGCCAATGATGGCGATTTTAGGTAGCGTCATGTTCAGTTATTTAGGAATCAGTTTAGCCGATACTCACGGTCGATCCTTTTTGCGCTTGATAGATCCGAACCGAATCGAAGCAATGTTAGTCGCAGAAGGAACTCTCAAACCAGCTTCGACTAAACTAGTCGATACTAGCTGTATTATTGACGGACGCATCGAAGAGATGCTCAATACCGGTTTTTTAGAAGGACAAATGCTGATTCCCCATTTTATCCTTCAAGAATTACAGCAGCTAGCTGATTCGACCAACGATCTGAAAAGAATGCGGGGGCGTAGGGGCTTAGATATTCTCAACAGAATGCAAGAGTCTTTTCCCGATCGCATTGCAATTCATCCTGCTGACTACGACGATATTGTCACAGTTGACGCTAAATTAGTTCACTTAGCTCAAGAAATTAATGCTACTCTTCTAACCAACGATTATAACTTGAGTAAAGTTGCTAATTTGCAAAAAGTAATGATTCTCAATCTCAACGATCTGGCGCAATCGATGCGACCGATCTATTTACCTGGAGATAGTTTAGAGTTAAAAATTCTCAAACAAGGTAAAGAACCAGCTCAAGGAATTGGCTATCTTGAAGATGGCACTATGGTAGTGGTTGAAGAAGGACAATCTTATGTCGGTGGCGAGTTGAAAGTAATCGTCACTTCTGCTTTACAAACTTCGGCCGGAAGAATGATCTTTGCTAAACCCCAAGAATCAATCGTGTCGCGATCGTGAATCAATCGCATCCGAGTTTTTAACCTAACCCGTTCCGATCTAAGCGATCTAGAGAGCGGGTTTTATTTTGTTTTAAAATAAAATTTTAACTTCATTTTCTTGTCCGTTTTTACACTGTATTTAAGTATATTTTTAATTAAAACTTTATTTAACCTTTTCTTAAACTTTCTTTAACTAAAATTAACAATAAAAATTAGTGAAATTACGGATAAAATTTGAGTAGTATAAACAACATAATTTAGATAAGAGCATTTAAATAAGTCTGCCTAAAAGATACTATCTAAATTAAATTATTTGTTCTACTTAAATAAATCCACCCGAATAATTTCGCTATAAGAGAAATGACTTCAGATATAATAACTACGGAAGTAGAAAAGCGGCTATCATACCTAAATCACGAGCAATTTAATGGCAAACTTGAAATAACTTCTAAAGGAAATAATACTTCGGTATTGTACTTTCGCTTGGGTCGATTGATCTGGGCTGATGGTGGAAAACACCCTCAGAGATCTTGGTACAGACATAAAACCAAATATTGTCCTCAAATCAATCTAAATCCCTTATATCCAGAGAATTTTAAACATTGGGAATCTTCTCAGTATCAAACTTTAATCTTAAATTTCCAAAATAAAACAATCTCAAGAGAACAATTAAAAGCCTTAATTCAAAGCAAAATTAAAGAGCAGCTTTTCGATATTTTTCAAGAAGAAACTATTTCTCAATTAAAATATTCCGCCAAAGGTGCGATGCATTCTGCCGAACTGGCATTAATGCTAGAAAATACTCCGGTGTTAATCAGCACAGAAGAAGTGTTAAATGAAACGAGAAATTCTTGGTCGCAATGGGTTAAAAAAGGTTTAGGTTTTTGGTCTCCCAACCAAGCAGTGAAGAAGATCCGGCCCGAACAGCTCAATTGTCAAGATTTACCCAAAATTCCACCTCAATTAATCGAACTATTGAACGGAGAGAACACTATCAGAGATTTGGCGGTTCTCTGCCAAGAAAAACAGCAAGATTTGGTAGAATTGTTAGTTCCTTATTTATATCAAGAAGTAATTAAATTCACTTCAGTACCAGATAAAATAAACCAAACTAATAACTTCACAAGCAAAGATCTCGGCTCCGATCGCAATTTGCAGTCAGTAATTCTTCAAGGAGAGGAATTACCCCTAATTGTAGGTATAGATGACGATCGCGAAATATGTAATTATTTATCGGAAATACTGACTAGAGCAGGTTACAAATATATCGGAATCGAAAACAGTTGGGAAGCTCTGCCTAAACTAGTTCGCTATCAACCAAATTTAATTTTAATCGATACCGATATGCCGATTGTTGACGGTTACGAAATAATCACTCAAATGCGACGCATCGATTCTTTGCAAGATACTCCAGTAGTTATGATGACAAAATTTTATGCCGTATTAGACCGCATTCGATCGCAATTGATCGGCAGCGAAGCATCTATTGCCAAACCAATCAATGCCTTTGAATTGCTGAGAACCGTCCAAAATGTATGTTTAAAAAAGCAAAAATGTAAATACGCTGTAGAAAAACCGAAGAAGTATCGCGGCGTAGCTTATACGCAATTGACCTAAAATAAATCTAAACTTTAAAGCTCTAAATAAAGGAAAAATTATATTTTAAGAAGCGATCGCAGCCGAGAAGATAAACTAAAGCCAATTTAATCGCGAAGATAACAAAATAACTATTAATGGCAACAATAGATTGGCTGATTGTTTTATCCTACCTAATTTTGACAATGGGATTGGGTATATATTTATCTCGCAAAGCTTCCAAGAGTTTAACCGATTTTTTTGTCTCCGGGCGATCGCTACCTTGGTGGCTGGCTGGAATCAGCATGGCTGCGACTACTTTTTCAATCGACACCCCCCTTTATATTTGTGGAGTGGTGGGCAATCGAGGCATTAGCGGTAATTGGGAATGGTGGTCTTTTGGCATATCCCATTTAATCATGGTCTATATTTTTGCACGAATGTGGCGGCGATCGCAAGTCATTACCGATGCAGAATTAACCGAACTGCGCTACGGCGGTAAAATGGCAGCCATACTGAGGGGAACAAAAGCCTTTCTTTTTGCCGTACCGATTAATTGTATTGCGATCGGCTATGCGATGTTAGCGATGGTAAAAGTGGTCGAAGCCCTCGAAATTTGGCAAAATCTCGGTATTGCTGAAAATGCAACTCAAATTAAACTGATTAGCGTCATCGGTGTCAGTATTTTTGTTTTAATATACGCTGGGTTATCGGGTTTGTGGGGAGTGGTTTCTACCGACTTTTTTCAGTTCTTTCTTGCCTTATTTGGGGCTTTAATCGTTGCTGGATTTGCTTTAGGCAACGTCGGCGGCATTCATCAGTTAATCGAACGAGTTCAATTAGTTCCCCAATTAGCAGATAAAGACATTTTATCCTTAATTCCCCTAAATATAAATACTCAAGGCGGGGCATTAATTCAGTTTAGTCAAACCGCAGGCATTACGGCCAGCACATTTTTTGCCTACGTATTCATACAATGGTGGTCTTGGCGACGCAGCGACGGAGGTGGGGAATTCGTGCAAAGATTTGTCGCCGCTAAAGACGAAGCCGAAGCAGAAAAAGCAGCTTGGACGTTTAATATTATGCATTATATTATTCGGACTTGGCCCTGGATTATAGTCGCTTTAGCCGCTTTGGTAATTTATCCCGAATTAAGCGATCGCGAAATGGGCTATCCAAAATTAATGTTAGAATTCTTACCCCCAGGAATTTTAGGCTTGGTCGTTGCATCGTTAGTCGCCGCTTTTATGAGTACGGTTTCTACTTCAATTAACTGGGGCGCATCTTTTATTACTAACGACCTTTACAAACGCTTTATCAAACCCAACGCTAACCAACCAGAATTAGTTTTAGTCGGGCGCATATCTTCAGTAATTGTTACCTTTTTAGGCGCGATGACAGCTTTTGCAACCAAAGATGTTGCCTCGGTGTTTAGATTTGTCCTCATTATTGGCACCGGTTCGGGTTTAATTTTAGTTTTAAGATGGTTTTGGTGGCGAGTCAATGCTGCTGCAGAATTAGCCGCGATCGTCGCCAGTTTTGTAGTTGGTTCTGGGGTGACTATTTTAAGCAGTCTCGACCCCGAGCGATTGACTTGGTTGAATCCGCAATTTAATTTGTGGCTGGCAAATAACGCGATCGCCCCTTTAAAAATTTACGGCATTAAAGTCACTGTAGTAACAGTAATTGTTTCCGCAATTTGGATCGCAACCATGCTTTTAACTCCAGCAGAATCAGAAGCAACCCTAGAGCGATTTTATCGCCGAGTCCGACCCGGTGGTATGGGATGGAAACGACAAAGAGAGAGAACCGGCATTCAACCAGCACAAAACTTAAGTAAAGATATTTTAAAAGCCCTCGTAGCGATCGCCCTATTATTTAGCTCGATGTTAGCAATAGGCGGATTTCTACTCTTAGACTCTTTAACTGGCTGGATCGGTCTGGCGATCGCAGTGAGTGCAGGTTTTTGGTTGCGACAATTAAATAAAAGAACAGCTTTACCCGTTCCCAGGCCGGGTTTGAGCGATGAAGAGTGGTTTTAGATCGATCGCCAATCTGACCCTCTTTTAACTCAGATCGATTCCCAACAACAAAGAGATTAAAAATCGCTAAACTAGAGAGATAAAAAAGCTTTTCAATAAAATACGATGCCAATCTTTCGTCAATATATAGCCCCTTTACTCACCCTAATAATCTTCTTAATCGCATTAGTTGCAGTCAGCGCGCGTATATTTTTACCAGCCGATATGGCCGCGCCAGCACCAACAGAAGATGTTAATAATGTCAGTTATTTATTGCCAAATAATTTAGTAAATTAAATTAAAGTGTTGTTACCGAATGGTTATCAAATCCGAGAAGGTTCTAGATCCGATCGCCCGATCCTGCTAAAGTTTACATATCTAGCTTATCAAGAACTTTTTCCGACTCTGGAAAATTTTTCTTATTTGAGTGCAACAGTCGATACCTATTTTAGTTCGGCAACACCACTCTGGTTTGCAGAGACAACAGAAGTAGGAGAAACAGAACCAAGATCTATTGCAGTCTGTTGGGTAGGTAACGCCATCGACCCCCTTAAAGGCGATCGTTACGCTCAAATATTCTTAGTTTACGTAGATCGACCCCATCGACGTAAAGGAATAGCATCAGCATTGATAGATCGCGCCCAAAATTGGGCCAGATCCAGAGGCGATCGGCAAATCGGTTTAATGGTATCTAGTAACAATCAACCAGCTCTCAATTTATATAACAATCTTGGCTTTGAAAACTCATTCCAATTAAAGATTAAATCCTTATCTTAGTAAGAAACAATAAATAGTGGTTAAATAAGACGGGATACGATAAAAATATATAATATGCAAGATAGTGACGACCTAAGTATCCTAGATCCAGAGGAGCAACTTGAAAGCCCCCTAGATGAAATCGCGCCAGTAGATGAAGAGTCTCAAACTCAACTACCCGACGCAGATGAAATGCTGGCCTTATTATCTCATCCAGAACCGCCGCAAAGAATGCTGGCAGCAAGGGCTTTTTGCGAATTAAAAGACAACCGAGCAATTCCTCATCTGATCGAACTGCTTCAAGATGATTGTCCCTTAATTAGGGTTAGCGTCGCCTATGCCCTAGGCCGCAACACCAGTCCCGACGCAGTAGAACAATTAATCGATCGACTAGAACGAGATTTAAACGGATACGTCCGTAAAGGAGTAGTTTGGGCATTAGGAAACAGCAGCGATCGCCGTTGTTTGCAACCTTTAATTCACGCCCTCAGAACCGATATTGGTGCGGTACGTCTTTGGGCCGCAAGCAGTTTGGCTCAAATTGCCAAATTAGAATACGAAGACGTATTATTAGCTATTCCCCCCCTAATTGAAGGCTTGCGGCGAGATGCTACAGCCCCAGTCAGAAGTAATTGTGCTTGGGCATTAGGACAATTATGTCGAGAATTACCCTCAAACGTAGTTTACGCTACCGCTATCGATGCTTTGATCGAATCTCTGGTAGAAGATGAAGATGTTGGCGTACAAGAAGACGCAAAAGCCGCCATACTAAGAGTAGGCGACCCCAGAGGTTTACAAATGATTGAAGAATTAGAAATGGAAGGAGTGATTTGAACTCGCAAGAAAAAAAGAATAAACCTTTGATTTTAGGGGTTAGTGGTGCTTCTGGCTTAATTTATGCCGTACGTACAGTAAAATTTCTCCTCGAAGCTGACTACACGATCGATCTGGTAGCTTCTAAAGCAGCCTATATGGTTTGGCAAGCTGAAGATAATATCAAAATGCCCCCAGATCCAGACGAACAGGAATTTTTTTGGCGCGATCGCGCAGGAGTAGAACAACTCGGTAAACTGCGATGCCATCGTTGGAGCGATGTTGGTGCTACCATTGCTAGCGGTTCTTTCCGCACTTTAGGAATGATCGTCATTCCTTGTAGCATGAGTACGGTTGCTAAAATTGCTGGTGGCTTAAGTTCGGATCTACTAGAGCGAGCTGCTGACGTTCAAATTAAGGAAGGCCGGCCTCTGATTTTAGTGCCCCGCGAAACGCCTTTGAGTGTGATTCATTTACGCAATTTAACGACCCTAGCAGAAGCAGGAGTAGCCATCGTACCCGCAATACCAGCTTGGTATCACAAACCACAAACGATCGACGATTTAGTCGATTTTGTAGTTGCTCGCAGTTTAGATCGCCTCTCGATCGATTGCGTACCCCTCAATCGTTGGCAAGGTCACTAAAACATAGTTGCGGGGGGCAAGGAGCTAAGATCGAGATAGCGGATCGATGAGGATAGATAAATTTATGCAGCGAATCTTATTATTGCTAGGATTGACTTTATTTGCGATCGCGATCGTGCAAAATTCTCAGCCAATTGCTGTCGTGTTTTTTGGCTTTAAGATTCCTTGGGAATTACCTTTATCGATCTGGATTTTCTTATTTATTGCCGCAGGAGCTTTGACTAGTCTTCTACTGCAACTAATTAATTCTACTTCAGTGCCAACTAGCACTAAGACTCGATCGCAAAAATCTTATGCTCCTCCTGCTCCCCCTCGCCCCTCCCAACCACAAGAAGAATTTAGATCTGCTCCTAAACCAGAGCGGGAATTTCCCAAAAGAAAACCAATTCCAGAACCATTCGCTACTGCTTCACCCCACCCTCGAGAGACTGTATCGAATTCAACTGATGCGATCGAAGACGACATTCTCGAACAAGATAAAGAATGGGATATTGTCGAACCTCCCAGCGAACCAACTCGAGTCGAACAACCAGATCCAACTGTTGCCAGATCTCAATCTACTGTCTTTGAAGCACCCCAAGAACTGAAAAATGTTTCTCGTTCTGGTTCGATCTACTCTTATACTTACCGCAAGAGCGAGTCTGAACCTAAAAGCGAGCCACAAACTATTGACGTAGAAGCTACCAACTCAGAAAATCCTCCCGATCCCGATCTTGGCAAAACAAAGATACCTTCAGAAACTTTAAGGAAAGAATATAAACCACCTCAAGCCCGCGATCGCATTTACGACGCTCCATATCGGGTAATTACCCCACCATACCGAGATCTGCCTTACGAACCTCTCAACGACGACGAAGATGACGCAGATTGGATTGAATGATCCGATCTTGGCTGTGTTAAGTTTAATTGCACTACCTGCAATCTCATCGCAGCAAATATAAAATAAAACTGAAGTAACTAAGTAGAAAGTAACTCGCGCGATTCTTGTCTGACTCGCCCTGCCATTGCTTCCTGTTGTAGCTTCATAAAAGCTTCAAAATCCTCTTGGCCGTATTTTTTTCTCAGCATCTTTCTCAAACTTACTTCTGCTACTATGGTCAAATACCCCGTCGCTAAAGCTTGTTCTACTAATTGACTGATTAAATTCATTTTCTTCTCCTCGGTTAAAGGCTCAAAATACAAAGACTTATTTTTTTCTAAAAGTTTCTTATTATGCTCGATCGGCTTTTAAAGCAGATAATAGATCGGGATTACTTTTAGATTATAAAGTTTTTGTAAACTTTTAGATCCAAAAAACTTAAAATTTTTTCAAATTTAACTTGAAACCCGTCGCAATTGTGCTGTATCTTCACCACAGGAGTAAAATATCCAGCAGAATAATCTTAAAGATCGAAAAAAATGGAAGATTTGCTCGAAGGAATAAGTATATTTCTCATTGGCATGATGGGAACGGGAAAAACTACTGTAGGAGAACAATTAGCTCGGCAATTAAACTATCGTTTTTTCGATACGGATGTTTTGATCGAACGAGTTAGCGGTAAAACCATCAATCAAATTTTTGCTGAGGAAGGAGAAAACAATTTTAGAATTTTAGAAACAAAAGTAATTGCTGAATTATCGGCCTGTACCAGAAGCGCGATCGCAACTGGAGGAGGTGTAGTTATCAAGCAAGAAAACTGGAGTTATCTCAGTAATGGTTTAATCGTTTGGTTGGATGCTCCCCCAGAATTGCTGCTGGCCCGCTTAGCCGATGACAACACCAGGCCCCTTTTAAAAGATCCCGATCCTGCTCAAAAATTGAAATCTCTTTTAAATTCGAGACGCTCTCTCTACGCTAGGGCCGACCTCCACATTGAAATCGAACCGCACCACACTCCCACACAGATAGCTTCACAAATCGTAGATAAGATCCCTTCAGTATTAAAGAATAAATCTACTTTGCCTGAATTTAACTAATTAATTATGCGATCGCCAAGATCCCTTGCGGGGTCTGCTTGCTATAAAATTAGTAGTTAGATAGTAGTTAAAATAACATTCATATTGTTTAAATTAGGTATTTACCGCTAAAAAATTTACAAAACTAGATATTTCATTACCCAATTGGTTGTTTTTCTGGGGATTAAACTTCTAAAGAAAGGTAAAAGAAGATAGTAATACCAATTTGCAAAAATAGCAAAATATATAGCGATTTTATTTGAAAATATGAAAAAAGTTTAAAAAGCTTGTATTGTCTGACCTCTGACCTTTTTACCTGTATTAACTCTCTGATTACTTTTGAAAAATGGTATAAGTCAAAAAATTTTCAAGATCCGAGAAAAATTGCTGAAAATACTAGATTGAGATTAAGAGAATCATATTGCGCCGGTGCGATCGCTAATAATAAATAACGAAAGAAAAAGGGCAGTGAATGCATGGATAGCGATCGAGAAAATCTCAAACAAGCTAATTTAACTAGAGTGCGGGTACTCAGCGAAGCACTCCCCTACATTCAAAAATTTGCAGGTCGCACCGTAGTAATTAAATATGGCGGCGCAGCAATGAAAGATACTAATCTCAAAGAGGGAGTAATTCGGGATATAGTATTTTTATATTCTGTCGGCCTGCGTCCGGTAGTAGTTCATGGCGGCGGCCCGGAAATTAATAGCTGGTTGGAAAGATTAGGCATCGAACCCCAATTTAAAGACGGTTTGCGTGTTACCGATGCAGCGACTATGGACGTAGTAGAAATGGTCTTAGTTGGTAGGGTCAATAAAGAATTAGTCGCTTTAATTAATCGTGCTGGAGCTTTAGCCGTAGGTTTGTGCGGTAAAGATGGCAACCTAATCACAGCAAGACACGTCGGTAAAGAAGGAATTGGTTTTGTCGGTGAGGTTAGCAGCGTCAATATTAAGTTGGTTAAATCCTTAGTCCAAAGTGGCTACGTGCCAATTATTTCTAGCGTTGCGGCCGATGAAAACGGACAAGCCCATAATATTAATGCCGATACTGCGGCTGGGGAAATAGCGGCAGCATTAGATGCAGAGAAGTTAATTTTATTAACTGATACCCCCGGCATTTTAGAAGATTATCGCGATCCGACGACACTTTTAACTAAACTACAGATCCAGCAAGCTCGAAAATTGATCGATCGAGGCATTGTCGGTGGTGGCATGATTCCTAAAGTAGAGTGTTGCGTGCGATCGCTCGCTCAAGGCGTTAGGGCCGCTCATATTATCGACGGTCGCATTGCCCACGCTTTATTGTTAGAAATATTTACTAACGAAGGAATCGGTTCGATGATCGTCGCTTAAACAGAAAAAAAATCTCCTGGAAATTAGGCTCAGGAGATTGCGAAACTGATTTGATTCGATTTTTAGTAGTAGCGATAAGGCCCGTTTCTGCGCCAATTATCGCCACAAATTCGGCGATAATTGGCATACATCCCGTTTCGATCCCATCCGCGTACTCTTCTACCGCGATCGTATTTACGTGCTTGACGATCGCACCATCTTTGAACTTGACGACTGTTTCGATAGTAGGGATCGTAGTATTCCCATCTATTTCTGCGGCGATCGCGATCTCGGCGATTGTAATATTCCCGTCTATTTCTGCGGCGATCGCGACGATAGTAATCGTCTTCGTCTTCGTAGTCTCGTCTGTAGTCGCGATAGCGATCGGCAATTAAATACGATTCTCGTTGTGAGATTACGCTATCAGCTCGTACGACATTAGCATCCAAACTCAATCCGCCTAAGATTAAACCCAGACAAATTGAGAGGTTTCTGATAGTTTTATTCATATTTTTTTACTCGATTACAATTAATGAAAGTTTATTAGAATTTGTCTAATTTAAAGATAAGAAAGTTAGGTAGTTTATTATAGTGGACTCAAAAATACAAGAAAAGTTCCAAGCAGAATACAATACTGGCAAAGATGCCTTCGAGCGAGGCGAGTATCGCTTAGCATTGCAACATTTAGAAGCAGCTTGTCAATTAGCACCCCTATCCTCTCGTCAAGGAGGAGATGCTCGGATCTGGTTAGTGACAACTTATCAAGCTGCTGGCAAACTCAGCGAAGCGATCGCTCTAGCAGGAAAACTTTGCGCTCATCCCAATCTGAAAATTCGCCAACAAAGCCAGCGTCTACTTTATATTATCGAAGCCCCCAAACTTCGCAGACCGCGAGAGTGGACGGTAGAAATGCCAGAAGATACTAGTAATATTGCCGAAGAAAATTATACTAATAATTTTGGCAAGAATATCGTTCCAAAGAAAGCTCGACAAGAAGAAAAATCTTTTACTCAAAGCGAACCCTTCGATCTCGATCGAGTCAATAATCAGGATAATCGATTTATTTGGGTGGCAATGTTGGCTATTGTTGCTGTTTTTGGCGGTTTATTTTGGTTGGGCTAAAATTGCGATTTTAAGTTAATTTTTGAGAAGATTTAAATTCTACGCCATCCCCTTGAGGTTGCAAAGTTTGATAAAAAAACTCTTGGCAACGGTTGTGCTCGTCAGCGATTAAAATTTTAGCCTGATGCCCCTCTCGCAAAACAACCGAGCGATCGCGAAATTCGTACGCATAAATAATCAAAATATCACCCGGTTCGCACAATAAAGCAGCACCCCCATTCGGACAGATCTCCCCAGAACCTCGCTTTCCAGGAATGACATAAGTAGACCAGCGTTTGCCATTATTGAGATCGATCGCATCTATTTCTTCTAAAGGAAGTAACCCTACTCGATCCATTAAATCTGGGTCGATACTCAAACTGCCAACATAATTTACATTGGTTTGAGTTACCCGCACTCGATGCAGTTTAGCATGTATTAATTTAATCTGTGTCATTAGATCTATTGAAATTTTGCGATCGATTCTTTGCAAAAATTTTTGTTTTTGCTTCCGATAGTATAGTAAGCTCCTCAGAACAAATCCAATCTTGTTAGAGCCAATTAAGATAAAAAAAGAGTTTGTAAAGAAATGTAAGGATATTCATGAGCGATCGATTAATTCGTGGAACAGCAGCAGATGGTGGAATTAGAGTCGTAGGAGCAATCACGACCCGTCTTACCGAAGAAGCGCGAATTCGCCACAAACTTTCCTATGTAGCTACGGCAGCGTTAGGCCGCACCATGTCTTCAGGTTTGCTCCTAGCATCGAGCATGAAAAAAGAAGGAGCTAGGGTCAATATTCGGGTTAAAGGCAACGGCCCTTTAGGAGGAATTTTGGTAGATGCGGGAGTCAATGGAACGGTTAGAGGCTACGTCAACAATCCTCAAGTAGAATTACCTCCCAACGAGCGCGGTAAATTAGACGTAGGTGCTGCTGTAGGTAAAACTGGATTTTTGTACGTAGTGCGAGACTTGGGTTATGGATATCCTTATTCGAGTACGGTAGAGTTAATTTCAGGGGAAATAGGGGAAGACGTAGCTAATTACTTAGTTACTTCCGAACAAACCCCATCCGCTTTGCTCGTAGGTGTATTTGTTAGTGCTGAAGGAGTGATAGCTTCTGGAGGCTTATTATTGCAAGTAATGCCCAAAGCAGCCAGAGATGAAGCATTAGTTGCCACTTTAGAATCTCGCGTCGGTCAATTGTCTGGATTTACACCGTTATTGCGATCCGGGAAAACTTTGCCCGATATTATGACAGAATTACTAGGAGATTTAAACTTAGTAATTCTTCCAGAAATTCAAATGCTCCGCTTTGACTGCCGTTGCTCGATGAAACGAGTTTTGGGAGCTTTGAAGATGTTGGGAGAAGCAGAACTTAAAGATATGATTGAAAAAGATAATGGTGCAGAGGCAACTTGTGAATTTTGCGGAGAAGTTTATCAAGCCAGCGAAGCACAACTAAGTCAATTAATCGAAGATCTGCGTGCGTCTAGTTCCAATTAAGTAGCAGAAAAAACAGAAACAAGTAAATATAAACCAAGATGCGCTAAGATTGGGCCGAATTACTAACTAGTTACAACTGCGCTTGAAAAAGCATGATGTGGTGGATTGTCACTAACCTCCGAATTAGATTCGGAGGCTTGTCCTCAAAAAATAGCTATTAGCATCGCGGTTTCCACGTTCCCAGGTATTCTCATGAAGACAAATCCAGAACAACCAGACTCCAAACCAGAAGCCCAGGCTTTCGATCTTGTCGAGCAAGTTGATAAAAAATTACAACCAGGAAAATCGATTGAGGAAAACAACGAAACTGGAAAATCCGGCAGCATAGAAAAGGAACGTGTCGTATCCTTGCCCCCCCTTCCTCCCAAGCACGAAGTTTACCCTGCTGGCGATCGCATCCCATCCCCACAAAGGAAAAAACAGAATTCCTTTCAAGGCAGAAAAAAGCCACAAGTATTAAAAGCCGAAGTTTACTCCGAAAAACAAAACTTTGCTCGAGCAAGTAAAGGAGGATTTTCCCTAGCTAGTATTCCTCAACCCTGGCTGGCTTGGCAAATAGGAGCAGCAGCATTAGTAATGATTTTTGGGGGGATTGGATTTACAGCCACATCATTTTTATTGAAAATACCAGAAGTAGCAAATTGCGATCGCGTTTATTTGCCTTTGGCTTCGGCATCCCTACGTCTCTATTGTGCCGAACTAGTTGCTAAAGAAGAAAATGCCGATAGTTTGCTTTCTGCGATCGCGATGGTAGAAAATTTACCAGCAAGACACCCTCTACGCTCCGAAATCAACCGTAAAATCGAGGGCTGGGCTGAAAAAATCCTCGATTTGGGCGAAGCACAATTTCAAGCAGGTGCTCTAGATCGAGCTATTACTATTGCCGAAAGCACTCCAAAAGAAGTCGAAGCTTATCAACTAGTTGAAAATAGAATCAAAAAGTGGCGCAAAATTTGGTCGGAAGCAGAAACACTAGATCTTGAAGCGCGAAAATACTTGATTTCATCTCAGTGGTATAAAGCTTTTAATTCAGCTCGGAAATTAACCGATATTGAAAATCAATACTGGTCGCAACAAAGATATCAGGAAATACTTACTAACATCAAACAAGCTCAACAAGAAAGCAGCAAGCTAGACTTAGCTTACAGCAAACTCAAAGATGGTAGTCTTGAAAACCTAATTCAGGCAATTGAAAAAGCAGATCGAATTGATTCTGACAGTTATGCCTATCGAGAAGCTCTACAGATCATCGATGAAGCTAAAGCAAAATTGATCGCTCAAATGGATCGTTCCATTTCCCAAGGAAATTGGCAGCAAGTTCTCCAGATCGCAAATCGCATTCCTCCGAGTGCCGAGCTTGAAGATTACGTTAAAGATTGGAATTATTTAGCTACCGCAGGCTCTAGCGCGCGAATTGGCACGATATCGAGCATTAAATCGGCGATCGAAACCGCTCAAAAAATCGATCCCCAGCAACCTTTGCATAGAAAAGCTCAACAATTAATTGGCTATTGGAAATTAGAAATTAAAGATATAGAGATTTTAACTAGAGCAAGAAGATTAGCGCGATCGGGTGGAATAAACGACCTCAGACAAGCTATTTCAGTCGCTCGTTCTATCTCTCGTTACAACCCCCGCTATTTACAAGCTCAAAAAGAAATTAATAGTTGGGTATATCGCATTCAAGTGGCTGAAGATCGTCCTATTTTGAACGGTGCTTATCAAATCGCTCGCGGAGGCGATACTTTTTCACTACAACAAGCAATTTCTAGGGCCAGTGCCATTCGCCCCAATCGAGCTTTGTATCGAGAAGCACAAAACCAAATTGGTAAATGGAGATACACGATCGAAACAACCGAAGATAATCCAATTTTGCTTCAAGCAGAGACCGCAGCACGTAGAGGTGACTTTAGAGCCGCGATCGCGATCGCCAGGCAAATTTCTCCCGGAAGAGCTTTATACAGCCGCTCTCAAAACAGAGTTAGTTTTTGGCAACAAGAACTTCAAGGACAAGAAGCTTTTCGACGAGCTGATAATATGGCCCGTTCGGGAACTGGATCGGCTTTAGTTCGGGCAATTAGTCTCGCTCGTCAAGTTCCTGCTGCTTCATCCCTAAAAACCGAAAGTAACCGCTCTATTAATCGCTGGTCGGAACAGTTGTTTAACATAGCTAAAAAGACCGCTCCAAGCTCTTTAACCAGGGCCATTAATCTAGCCCGATCTATTCCTCCTCAAGCCGCAGTTTATACCCTTGCTAGAGAGCAGATTGCTACCTGGCAAAATCAACTCAATCAAAAGACGATCGTCATTCCAGATTCTGGCGAAAGTCAATAAATGTATATATCGATACTCTTATAGCAGAAGGCAGAAGGCAGAGGTCAGAGGTCAGAGGTCAGAGGTCAGAAGGATTATGCTTAAG
>JAAUYH010012299.1_pt1 | contig 31010 bp, 24 predicted proteins | sample 7278061 | NCBI WGS metagenome assembly JAAUYH01 (sample SAMN14350203, study PRJNA611818) | marine sediment metagenome | isolation source: surface marine sediment (0.6m) | place: French Polynesia: Moorea | collected 2018-08 | reverse complement strand
GTGAGTTGCATCTGTGATTTGCCCGTTGAATATTGAAAAACGACAGGATCGTGCACCTCAGACTGGGTGTTCGAATGAAGAAGAGTTCACAAGGAAAAATGCACTGAAAAATAGTCGCTGGAGCGGTGCACAGTCGTTGTTACCTAGTAATGACCGTGTAGCGAAAAAGATATATGAAAAGAACAAAAACAAAAAAGATACGACACTCGGGATTCCAAAGTCATCCCTAACTTTCGTAACAATCGAGCATGGCGTCGCTTAGCTTGCAAGTTCGAAATGGGTTTGCGCGGGAGCGACTGCACTTTGGCCGTATCTGTTCTCAGACTACATTTCGATTGATTTTTTAAACACCTCACCATACGTAGTCACCGTTTTCTCCCACCTTCAAATTTTCTTCTTCCCCACTTTACCACTGCTTTGCTCCGATGATTTGAAAATAATCCTTGCAATTCAGTAAATTTTAATTGTGCTATTTTCAATATGCACTTTTGTCACATTTACAGCATTTTCTTGAGTAATCCAGAATATCGATATTAAATAGCTCTAGGTGTCTGAAATTGGTTTGGGTTCCTGGTTATCTTACCAGGGTTTCTTTTCTCGAGGGGTACGAATGAACCAACTTAAACATTTTTTGATTCGGCCTGGTATATTTTCGTGTTGAATGATGTTGTGAAAACATGAGAGATAAGTGTAGATGTAGATTTGGTTTGCCATCCTTCTTCAAATGTGTTTATCATTGGTTGCCGTCTTCAAAGATGATCTATTGTTCGCTATGTGAGATCAGGTTTTTGTTCTTGTCGCATATGCTACTTGAAATACAGTTATGTGTGAATAACCTGAAATAGTCCAAAATATTGCTTTCTAGTTTTCTTCGTTACATGAAGTTGCTTTTACTGGTGCCATACACGGCCTGATGCTTTATTTCCAAGTCTGTCTCGAAAGCGAATCAGATGGTTTATATGCTTCAATTTTTTGAGCCAACTACACTGTAGGAAATTAAAATGACGTTGATTGCACTTCGGATGATTGCTTATTAGAGAGAGAACTCAGTACGTAAATCTAGAGCAGATAATAATCACAGAAAAAATTTCATTGCTCCAGGATAGGAAAGAGGATGTACTGCCCGTTTTGTGAGAAGTTCAACCTATTTTCAAAAATCGGTGGTCTCAGATATTGAAGTTAGAACCAAAAAAGGAGGTCTGTATAGTTCCACTTGGTTTGAGGGCCTTAATTAATAATAAAATAATTGTTATTAGTCTAAAAATTTGGTGAATGGATTACTCTCATCCCTAGATGTCAAATAAAGTTATTTACTTGCCAATTCTCAAAAAATATCTCTTACCGAACAATTTTCCCTACCCTTGATGTGTAGACAAAGGAGAAATGTTCCCACATATTTTTAGACTGAATCATGTTTACTTCAGATTGTTTTGTTCCGTTGGTTGTGCGTAAATACTTTGGGCATTTTATCGTTCCAATTGGCAAATAATTTCATTTCATTTGTAGTTCGTGTCGGATTCGGGCGTGACTTACAAAGTGGAAATAAGATTCTGGTTACCCGCAGTTCTCGAACGACGCATCACGTCCGGCCGGCCCATCGTGCCTCGGTATTGGGATCAGGATACTATCTCGGTAAAGCATTAAATTTACACGTAAATGATATTTTTTTGCAGATTTGCATACAACTCCCAATCAACATACAGTTTCCCTGGTTCGATTCGTTCGTTTCATTTGGAGTGGGTTATCTTTTACTCTGTCCGTGACTGGAAGTAGTTTTTGTGGGCGCTAGAGTAGAAGCAGAAAGTGTGGGTTGAGTCTTGACGTTGAAATATGGGAACAGCAAGCGAGAGAGCAAGAATTGAAAATGACAATGGGCGGGAGATTTACAAAGCTAGTACACTATTCACGTTGTGCTTCTTGACGCATGAGTTCTAAAGACTGACGAGCATTTCGCGCCACTGAACAGAGTAAAACGGTTAGGTTAGTACTGTAGACTGAGTCATCGCCACGCAAAAGATATAAAATACGTACTTGCATCGGTAGTCATTCCGAATGATTGGAGGTGTGTTTCCAATTGCTTGACATAGAGCTGGCATTGAAACTCATCGCTCAACTTGAATCTCTGCAAGAGAATAAGCCACTTATCAATGAGCTCGAGTGAAGAATCAATGTACGCAATCTTGCCATCTCTGTCAAATGTGCGGTATCGATGTCCAAGTTGCGCTAGCATTGACTGTTGTTCCATGAATGAATTGATTTCACGCTGTACTATTTCACTCTGGAAGAACTTCCCACTCAGTCCGCCAAAGTCTGGCAGTGGTCCAACCATTTGAGGCGTTGTTCGCCGTCGACGCGCGGGCAGTGGAGCGCTAGCACTGGTCTTGAGTGTGGTAGCAACAGAGAACCGTGCGGGTGCGACAGCAAGTGAAGTAACAAACGCCATAGTGTGGTTCAGTAGGTGTTGGGCACAGTTCGGTTCTTTCTCGTTCGGTTTGGTTTAGTTAAGTTCAGCTCGAGGCTGCAGACGACTCTAGACGAATGGGTGCATCAAATTAGGTTCGACTTGGGATTTTATTGTGAATCATACAAAGTTGATATTTTGTGGAGCGTCTCTGCCTCCCATATTTGACGCCATCTCCCACTCGTCGATTTGATTCGATCACCACAAAATCACTATCATGGGATCGCAAATCCTGCAAAGCACCTTACGTCAAATATGTGCACTTTGCCGAAGCGAAAATGCTGACACGGTGGAGGCAGCGTTGTTCGGCTATGAAGTGCGCGATATTCGAGTTGGTGCAGATGAGTCTTTGCTTCATGTCGCCACCATCCACAACGATCACCCCGATGTACTCCGCGTGTTGCTACGCCTCGGTTGTGATGTGAATTCACGTGGTTTTCGTAGTAATGCTCGAACTGCACTACATGAGGCTGCTCGTTTAGGCAAGCTCCTTCACTTGCGTGTCCTCTTACAATCTGGCGCGAGAGTTGATTGTAGAAAGAGTGGAGATTGGTCGCCTCTTATGTGTGCTGCCAATCATGACTTTGCAGAGTGTGTGCACGAATTGCTATGCCACGGTGCTGATGTGAACGCCCGCAATAGTACCGGTGCTACTCCCTTGTATCTAGCTGCGCGATGTGGTGGTGTGAATGCATTGCGAGTGCTGTTACATTGTCGTGATGTTGACATAAGTGTCCGGACTAATAATGGTCGTACACCACTACATGCGGCCGCAACCGCCGGTTCTGTTGATGCGGTGAAAATGTTATTAGAAGTTGATACCTCGTTGATTAACAAAGTAGATCTCGGGGGAATGTGTGCCGCGCACGAAGCATCGGCACACGGAAATTCTGACGCTCTTGTATTGTTGTTGAATGCTCCCAATGGACATGGTGCCGCGCAGTGTGGCGATAAAGCATTGCTAGATGCCATGTCTCATGCCGCCATATCTGGCAGTGTAGATTGCATTAAGCTTCTTTTGCCCAACGTACATGGTGTCGGTGCTAATCATTGCCCTGCCGAGCTCGCTCTCATCAATGGTCATGTGTCTGCATTCCGCTTCTTGCTTACCCACGGCACAGTAGTCCGTGAAAGTGTCTTGTCAATTCGCAATAATCGCAACTCGGGCTATCATCAATGTGTAGCTATTGCACAGCAGTCTGGTCAGATACTCCGCGATGCCGGTTAGATGTATGGGCTTATTGAGTGTTGTTTATCATTTCTCACTGACTCATCGCACTCTTTTGGTTCGCCATTCGTCACTCGTGCAGCCCAAATCAATCTTCTCGTCATTTCTTAATTTGAAGCCGGATTTTACTTGTTCTTATCTACAATGCTCTACTTTCCATTAGCGACAGCCTTCCTCTGTCGCTTTCGTGTGCGATTGTGAGCGCGACTGGCCGCATCTCTAAACGCCCGGTTATTCTCATCTTCCAGTACTGTTTGCCAAATAGATAACGCCGCTTGGTTCACACCGAACCGTCTTCTCAGTCTATCCATACTCTTCTCCATGCGTTCTACCAAAATTGCCACTAACTTTCGCTCGCATGCTCCTGCAATGATTTGATTCTGGTGAATTCGTACAATCTGCATCGTTGACCGAACGAGTACTTCTGTGCTCAATCTAGTCATTCGCGTCGTATCAGCCAACAGCTCCGCCATGTACCTCAACGCTTGCATTGCCTGTTTTAACGGAAGGACATGCATCACCTCTTCCAAATCTGCTGCACGAATAGACTCGAGCGTTTTCAATAGATAAACGTCCGGCTTCATCCCCAACAATTCCAAATTCGGGGCTTCGTCTTCATCTCGTTTCTCTTCCTCTTCAAAAAATGAGAGTGCTTTCAGTAAACGCTCACCTCCTTTCACTGTATCTAGTGTAACTCGTCCTGCGCGCAAGGCCTCACCATCGCCTGAATCGTCTAAGAACTCGATTTTCTTGCCTCGCTCTTTTCGAGCTTCCTTGATATCATCTTCCACAAGAGCATTATCAAACATTTCATCCATGCGTCTATCCTGCTCTTCCAATAGAAAAAGTGGCTCGTCTGTTCGTCGCCATACACGAATCAATTTGTCATGACTAGCGGACGCAACCATTTCACCATCAACGCTCACTGCAATCGACCATACTTCACCACGTTGGCCTGGAAAATCAGTGATGTGTTCAAACTTATCCGCATCCCAATATTTCAGCGTTCCATCACGACTTCCGGTGAACAAGTAATGAGTTTTCGGTTGAAACGCAATAGAAACGACAGAGTCCGAATGTGCTTTGAGTGATCGTCGACAGTCACCAAAGTCAATACCCCACAACTTCACCGTCTTATCTGCTGACCCAGTTGCCAGTACAAGCCCATCCGAAGATACGTCCATGGCCATGACCGGCAACTTATGGCCATAGAAGTTCATCGCCGACTCGAGCGAATCAAGAAATACTGCGCGAATAGTTGAGTCCATTAGCGATGCAAGCAAGACAGGTCGATCTCGTCCCTTCGCAACACAAACGCACAAGACTTCGTCTGGCATAGATAATTTTCGTTTCGGTTTCACCCCATCGCCACCCTCAATGAGTTCATCAATGCTCCAGAATCGAATCATCTTATCGGCACCAGCTGTGATAAGTACATTCGCCGCATACAAATGCTTGTCAAGTGTGATACTCCATATGGCATCAGTATGTGCTCGTGGTATCTTGGTCACCAGAGAACCACTTCCTAACTCAAATATTTCCAACGCACCTTCTTTAGACCCTACAGCCCCATAGGACCCATCAGCTCCTAAAAATGAAGTGCATAATCCAAATCCAGATGGTTGCATGCTTCGTACACAACTTCCCTCTGCAATATTCCACAACTTGAGGGACTGTTTGCTGGTTGAGAGCAATAGTCGATCATCTGGTGACAATGAGATCGATCTTACATCGCCACGATGGCCGCATCTGTCCAATGAAGTAACTTTTTCAACATGACCAACCTCTTCCTCAACAGCCATATCTTCCTCATCCTCGTTTTCGGCAGTACTTGAACGTTTTCGTTTTTTTGCCTTCTTGCTCGCGATGACCTTATAAATCTCTAATGCGTTATCGGAAGTTTGCATGAGGAAACGAACTTCAAGTGAATTCGACTTCTTGGCTGCGGTTAGTTGATATTGATCTGTCAACAAGTGAACACCTCGGAATTTGGACGGCATTCGCAAAGCGCGCACGGAAACGAGAAAGTCTCTCGCTACAACTTCATCTACAAAAGTTGCCTCTTCGTCTTCTGGCAACACTTCTGCCTGTTTTCGTTTCTCCTGCTTCTCGGTGAATCGTTTCTTGCGTCTGACCTTGTGTTTTTCCGCGTCGCGAGAACTACGTATACGAAATAGCTCAGCAGTCCGGTCATTGCCCGCAACAAGCGCAAACAATTCTCCGCGCGCATATTCGCAATGAATTGCACCCACACGAGCCAAGGCATTTTGTCTCGATACAGAACCGAGCGGCTCTAATACATCTGGAGATTCGCTTTCTTTGTCTTTTGCAATGTCCAAAAATCGAAATACCCGCACTTCCGCATCGACACTACCAGTTATTAATAGCGAATGTGTCGGGTCTAAGGCCACAGCCCATACCTCGGCACGATGCCCAACTAGTGTCTGCACGCAATGTTGCGATGCAATATCGTATACTCGAACCAGGCCGTCTTTAGATGCTGAGATGATAAATTCCATACCATGGTGTTCCATCAACAATACGGAAGTGACCATATCAGTGTGCGCTGGAAGTCGAAACAGACCACTTTCTCCAGCCAAATCCCATAGAATTACATCGCCATCAGCGGACGCCGTCACCAACCGATTACAATCGAGCGAGCGGCCACTACCTCGAGGATACGATTGAAACGCGATGGAGGTGACATGTGCACGATGTCCATTGAATGTTGCTGTCGGTTGCTTCTCTGGGAGTACGTCCAGGCCTCCGTCTAATTTCACTGGCCAAATACGCACAGAGCCGTCCGCATAACCAGCTGCTATTGTGTTGCCGTCTGGAGATACAGCAAGCGAAGTAATTGTTGTCGCATTTCGAATATCGGCATTTGAGAAACGTGCAACCACATCCCCCTTACGTACGCTCCAAACGAGTACAGCGTCTGCGCCCGCCGAGACCACGAGTGGCACCGGATACCTTGAGGCTGGTAATGGAACTGACCGAACAGAGGCTGTTGCTATGATTCCGAATGATGCGGCAGCCTCATAATGTAAATAAGCATTTGGCATTTCGATAAGGCTCCTGTCCGAGGATTTCCGAACTAGGAGAAAGGTAGGCTCGTCGACGACGAGGTAGTGATAAAGTTGCGAGGCTTGATCCGAGAAATGGTTGGTATTAATTGGACGTGTACTAAATAATAGTCCGGTACTAAAATCGAAATAGTGCAGTTGAAAAATCGGCTGTTTGGTCTGCCACTAGCCATGGTTGGTTCATGATGGGAATCCAGGCCACTGTTGTGTACGATGTGGTGAAGCATGAACCGGTGGTAGTCCGGGGAAGTTCATCCAATGCAACATCAACAGCAACACTCGCCGATACCATTGCGTCTTTCAGTGAACATGTAACATTGAATCAGGGAAAAGCGAAGACTCCTGTTGAGGTTTGCGCTTTATGGGGTGGTCCGCCGTACATCACGTACGTATTGGTTAGAAAACGGTTTCGCGTCATCGTGATCTGGGATGAGGAACCCGGTGAACTAGATACTGGTTACGATGTGCATTACTGCGTGAGTACATTACAAAGGGCTGTGGGTAAACAGGCGCCTGCACTTGCTGAAGGTGATACCGCTGCGCTTGCTTCGGTTTATGAAGCTGCAGGACATGCGTTATTGGGTGGTGACGATGAATATGCAGACTCAAAAACTGTTGCTAGTGACGTTGCGTTAGATGAAGCAATTGCCGCGTCAACACCGAAAAAGAAAGGAGGACTGAGAAAGTTTTTGAGCAAAACTTTGAAAGTTGTGGAAGGGGAAAATAATCAAGCACCGAAGCTTCCTAAGATTCGAGCAAAAAGCAAAAAAGATGTACTTGCACCAAACCCACCTGACTTGTCAAATGCGATGAGCGAAAGTCAATTGGAGACCACCGAATCTAAACTTTTATTACCCCCTGAAATGTTCAATTGGGCCGACTTCGGTGGTGATTTACCCGCTAGTGGTGGTGATATAGCGTGGATTGCGGAACTTCTTCGTGGTGACGAGCGACGGGTCACGATTGCAGCTCCGGTGTTACGTGATGATGATGGTAATGACGATGTGCTGAAAATAAGCAGCGCTGCTTCAGCGAATGGAGAAGCAGTTGCTTCTGTTTCGTCACCTCCAATCGCTACTATGTCACCACCACCTTCTTTACCCCCCGCTGTATCACCACCTAGAATTGCACCAGTTCAAGTTGCGCAATCTGCCATTTCACCTCAACCATCACAAACTCATATACCTGTGTCTAACCCCGCCAAACCACCTGTCCCTGTTCAGTCACCACAAGAAGCTAATCCAATAATTACAACACCACCAGTAGTGATCGCCCCCATTTCAAATACGCAACCATCCCAAACTACAACTTCTCCGGCGTCTACCACGGCCGCTATTCCGATGCCGACTCCAATTAATACTGTGAAATCTTCTCCGAACATGCTTGCTGTGCCAGTTGTGAATCAAACACCATCAGTTGTTACTGAACCTTCCCAGGAACAACTGTCGTCGTCGCCGCCGCCGCATCAAGAACCACCTATCGCCGCCGTCCCAGTTGCTGGCATAGCACGAGCACCTTCGTCCGGTTTTCGTGGACGTGGTGACGCGGGTGATGATTTCGACGTTAATGCGTTGGGCGGGTATAAGGACTCTAGCACGAGTTCAATTATTGGGAACAATAACATTGCAAGTAGCAATACGAGTGGTACAAGTACGGCCACAGATCAAGTACGCGGGATGATGAACAGCTTTGCGAAGTCAATGCAAAACGGAGACTTTGCAACAGCGTTGAAGCAAGTCTATGGGACATTACGGTTACTATCTACCTTGCAACCTCACCGGGTGAAAGAAACCAATACGTGTGCGAACTATGTTCTAGCGTTGAAAATTATGGCACGTGTGCGAACGCTGCCAGCAGTTGGAGCAGGTGCGATTCAAGCAGCAATACTTACAATGTTTATGGCGGAATCGAAACATTTGCTGCCGACTCATCGGGCAGCAGCCATGCGAATGGCGGTCGATAAGAATATGGCAGTTGGTAATTTTGGTATGGCGGCACGTTGGTTACGACAACTCGGAAACGATCCAAGGAATATTCAAAAGTTACAGTTATGTATGCAACGTGGAGAGGCAAACGCTCACATGCCACCCACAAACAAACTATGTTACAATTTGCTCGTTGTTCTTGCGGCACCGTATGGAAAATGCACGCGTTGCACAGCTGTTTACAGACCGGGAACTTCGGGAGTACAAATAGGGCAGAAATGTCCCACCTGTTTTGTGGGTAATATCGTTGTCGCACAGCAATAGAACGAATCAACAAATTGATCACGTTGAAATTCTACCTTGAGTCGCCAAGGTCCCTATCTTTATGGGTCGATAAGAAAACAGATGGTACTGCTTCCAATTCACTCTACCTGACCAAACTATAAATCGAGCGTCAATAGCACTCATGAAAGGTGCCGATGCAGCTTTGCTCAGAATTTTTACAAACCATGAACAATCTCAACCTCATAATGGAAAACAGGAAGGATTTTGGGTTGTGGTCTTCAACGTTGAGAGTGGCAATTATAAATTTGTGGGAGTCGAGCGAGCGGGAGAGGGAGCAAGCAGACGTTTTGCGACAAGCCGAGATGGACAAAAACGCTAAAAATATAACGAGCTGTCGACGTTTGCCAACAAGACCGGGTGAAAGGGAATCTATCCTGCAGTCCAGAACTGCTATTAATACGCTTGTCAAGCCAAATTGAAATACGGTAGCGTAATGATGACGATGATATTGTTGATGGCAAATGAGTCCAAAATCGAATTTGAATTTGTCGTGATGCGAAAAAGGCTACAGGTATACTGAACACAGAGGTGTACCGTACCGTACATGTCGAAAGGGCTAAATTCAAAAATTACGAAATTTCATTTTCCACTGCTTCCAATTCCACTTTGTTTGCTGACACTCTTCCAAGCCAAATCTGCTATTTGATACGGTATCGTCGTAGTCTCGCCTCCCCCTTGGAACTCGCCTCGTTCCATACTTGCACCCGTTACGCGCTTGCCTCGTACAAAAACTCTTTACTTTCACTTCGGTTTCTTTTTTAACCTACCCACTCGACGTCCTCCGCTCCAAACCCGCACCGCGTTCTCTCTTTGTACAGTATTGTCATGGACGTTTCTCCTGCTGCTACTCCGGCTGCTGCCGCTGCTACCACTGCCACATCTACTCCAAACGGAATCAGCACCACTACTACCACTACTGCAAACGCGTCATCTCCCGAAACCGCATTACGTGAAAAGCTCAAAATTGCCTTGCAAGATGCGAAACGCCTTTTCGACGACAACTTAATCGATGAAGACGAGCTTAAAGACTTAAAAGCGCATGAAATCTGCAAGTACAAAAGGAAGCTCGATTCGCTTGCTACCGCAACCACTACCACCGCAACCACTGTCGCATTGAGTCCTGCCGCAACGAGTACGGATACACCACGACCAATCACACCAATTGTCCCTTCACTCCCACCACTTGTTCATCGTACCCCACCGTTCGCATCGATTCGGCGTTACCGAGGCGAGGATGAGCCACCAGCGCCGTTTAGCGCACCGCCGGCTATACGAAAAAGACGTCGCGGAGACCCTACAATTTATGTAGAACCCGAGATTTACCAACGTCTCACCACACCACCAATATTTCGACGTCGACCTAGAGCCAAACGGCGTATTGTGGTCCGTACCGCCGACCTTGCCGCATTTCGAACGGGTTAATCATTGAACAGGCAGCGACGCGATTGGGTTTCGCGTTGGAACGATAGCCAGAAAAATGGGAGGCAGCGTTAATTCGATGATTGCAATGAAAGAAAATCGTACAATGCGAACGAAATGGATTCTCGGACTCAAGAATACCATGGGTACACGATGGGCTCATCTCGCAACTCAGCTGATGATGGACATAGTGGGGATGGGGGCAAGTGGGTTGCTTTGTTCAGCTAAAGTCGCACCTTGTTGACCATGAAAAATAAAAGAGGTTTGTCAGAAATGAATGTTTATTCAAAATTCGGTACAGTAGTAAGATGCTGTTGAAGGAAGTGACAAGATGTAACTGTAAATACAGTTTCGGTATTCTAATTGCATGTGATAGATGCACAGTGCGATGGGTGAAATGTGATTCTCATCTCATCGAAACGAAATTGGTAGACAAACAAAAAAATCGATTAGTTTACAGTTACACGAGTGTAATGAATATTGAGATCATTTTTAAAATTTTTGTAAAGCCGGTTACAGTTAATGACGAAGAAAATCAAGAGCATTCAATAACAGTCAAAGAGGACTTGAACAGAAATGAGGATTGAAGGTAGTCATAAGAGAAGATAGTAACCCAAAGTTCGTGGCAGTGACGAATGTGACGAATACATCGAAAGGATAACGATGAAAGGAAGAAGAACAACTGTCTCAGAATCATCCAATGCTGGTGGTGCGGCGGATGCTGATAGCCTCAGCATGTCGATGTTTAGCACAGGTGGAAGAGATTCGGAACTTGGAACAAATCAAACTCGCACATCCTATGCAGACAGTGAATTTCACTTTCAAGAGGCTTACCCAACCGGTAGACAACAACAGCTCTATTCATCTAACGTTCAAACCGCAAGCACACCAGGAGTATTGTCGCCGCAGCAATTAACAAAAAAATATACCAAATTGGAAGTGGTGACAGCACGACAAGTTGAAATGTTGGTGCGAATGCAATACGTGATGATAGCTGTCGGTGGATTGTATACATTGGCTATGGTGGTGCTAGTGAACACAGTGTATGGGAAAGTGTATCGAACGCCGAAAGCGGATGGTTGGGAGTTTGATTTGAAGATGTATAATTTGCCATGGTCACTACTTTGGTTCAATTACGTATCACGATTTGTGATATTCATCGCTACACTACTTATTGCGATTGTGTATACTGTTCGTGTTGGATCACGTCGATCAGTTAAAATCACACACGAACAAGTGTGGGTAATTCTTTTACTTACCTCTGTCACTTTGTATTTGTTACCACTTCATGAAATTGTTGCAATTCACGATCAACTTATTGGACCAAGTAATAGTCGATCAGGAATGGCTCTACAAAAATCAAAGTTATGGATTAATGTTCTTGAACCACTTGTACAAATTGCATTCAATTTCGGTTTCACATCTTGCACAATTTTCTATGTATGGGCTTCTATGCATTCTTATCGTTTTCTAAGTGGAACGAATATTGGCGTTGGATTTTATTTAACCAAAATTATTCCACTCTGTTTGTACGTGATAATCAAATTGGTGGTGTGGTATGCGTTCAGTAACAACAAGATTTACATGGCTGAATTACCATTAGCTAATTTAACGGGAATGTTGGCATTGTATTACACTGCCAATTCTTGGAATAAGGTAGGAATGTGGTCGGCTATTGTGATTACTATCATGGACATTCTATTCATTGGTTGTATATTGTATGAACGAAGAAGAACGAAATTCGAATTGAAGAAAGTGGATTATCTGAAGAATCGCTCCAAGCAGATTGGCTTTCGTTTCTTCATGTATCACAATCTCACATTTTACACTCTTTTCATTTCTTTTTACATTTGTCTCCAATTATCTGTACCAAACGGTGCTGCCGTTTATTTCTATCATGTTCGATTTCCTCAAATTTCGACTTTTCGAACCCATGACCTTAACATTGGTCTCAATGTCATGTTGTTCGCTTACGCTTGGACTGAGGCCTACGTTAATTTACCTGCTGATGCTCTCGGCTTTCGAGGTTGGTTCTGTGCTCAAGTACCTCGCGGTTTTGGTGCTGATGATACTGAACTTGAACCTATCACTTATCGAAAGCGTGAACCACCTTCAATGCATGGCGTATTATCCGAGGTCAATGTTAATTGTTTCATTATGCAAACTCATGGTATGTATTGTACATTTTACTTTCTTTGCTTTTTCCCCTATTTCTAACTCTCTTCTCCACCACCCTCATCCTCAGTCACAATGTTTAATTTCGCTTGGCTTGTCTACTATTGGGATACTTCGAAAGTAGATAACTTTAAGATTACACAAGATGTTTTCAAATTCACAATCGCTGACTATATTAAGGACCAACAAACCGATACTCATGTTCTTATTGTGGACGGTGCCGATCGATTGGTCGTTGCTTTCAAAGGTACCACTTCTCTGAAAAACATGAAAACTGACGTCAGGGTGTTTCACACCGCTTTACGCAATCTACTTCCTACTACTCTTCCTTGCGCGGACGACTATCCTCCTACGACTCCTCAATTATGTGCATCGAAAAAGTGGCGACGAGCACAAGTTCATCAAGGTTTTGCCACCGCTTACCAAGCAATCGCTCCACGTCTACTGTCCGTTCTCCGTCGACTCCAAGAAAACAAGAGACGTCCTGTGTTTCTCACTGGACACTCTCTCGGTGGTGCACTAGCAACTGTGTGTAGTCTCGACCTGTTTCTAACGTTGGGAATGACTCGCCGTGAAATATTTGTAAGTACTTTCGGTTCACCGAGGGTAGGAAATCGACAATTTCAGGAATTATTCGACGAGTCTGTTCCGATTCATTGGCGCATGGTTGTGGGGCCCGATGTGGTCGCTAAACTACCCAACGTTGGTTATCGTCACTGTGGCAAGAAAGTGTTCATCACAGTCGATGGCGACCTGTTTATGGATCCGAATTCGCTAGAGCTCAATCTATGGTCGGGTGACACTGCATCATTTCAGTACCATCGCAAAGCATCTTATTTGCTCGCAATGCGAGCGTGGTGCGAGAAACATCACGGTGATGAGTATGTGCCAGAATTTTGGCCGTTCCCCGTGTCACAAGATGATGAGAAGAGATTTGAACACTTGACTACAGTAGATACACTTGGTCCTACTGGGGGCAATTTCGACAAGAAGAAGCAAGCCAAATTATTACAATTCGACGCAATGATTGAGAAGCTCGCTGATGCTCGAGTGAACGATAAGGTCAGTGTCCAGAAATGGGCGAAACTGACCAACAAACTACTGCAACACGTAGGTGACGAAACGGTTTGATAAAGTACATTCCAATTTTCGCCCAACTCTCTGTTTGGTATCTTCGATTACCCGTACGCAGTACCATATTGTACCAATAGGAAACGGGGTACAGTAGTGCGGGAATAGAAGCAGCACGTCGAAAGAACAACATGTTAATGTTAAAAGCTACAAATTGTCAGAACTTGTCCTACAGTATTTGTATTGTACAGCTGTACTGAATTGAATAGCAGGACTGTAATATTACCGTACAAACTTGCTACCTATTTTCTCCAAAATTGAGCTTACACTCAATTTGTTTTATTAGAAAACATACACATTTTATGATATGGGCCATTCTGGCAAGCACTGCTCGCAGTGAACGTGATCCACGCGGTTAGCCGCACCACACCAGTATCGAGTAACGACAAAGTTTCGCGCGATGGGCCGTCCCACCGATCCTCCGACGTTTCCGGTGATTGATGATGATCCAGCGGCTGGAAAAGTTTTTCAGTCTTTCCGCGGATCAGATTGGCGAAATTTCGCACTCACAACCGGCTTTTCGATTCCGTTCGGTTATTGGGCAGGTACGTTCAATGCGATGCGATTTACGCGTGATTCAAGTCCGAAACAATCGAGCTAATGCGTTTTGTTTCATCGCACAGGTCGACCAGTTGTCATGATTCCAACAATGTATGCTGCGACAGCTATCGGTGCAATAGCTGGTGTGACTATGGGAATGCAGAACTCCTACGCTCGTCTCACCGGATATGCAGAGAACTCTGTGGAGGTGGCTAAGGCGCGCAAGTCTGGTGCTTTGCCAGTTTCCGAATAGCGCTACGAACCATCACTAAGTTGAGCGAATGTAAATTCGATGATGTTCTTGAATTTTTTTTGTGCGAAACATTTAATACGAAAAGATGGTGCGACGGGATGCGATACGTTGCGCGGCGATGCGATGCAACTGTCTATGACTGTGTGTCAACGTCACTAAACAAAGCTGAACGAGAAAAATAACTTAGTTGTGTTTAGAGTTGATTCATTATTCCACAAATTCTTGCCCTAACTCCTGCGTGATAACGTTAACTTGTGGTTCACCTGTGGCTAAGTTTGGACTTGCGTTTCGTTTGGCAAGAACCTTCGCATAATTGTTCACAAACTTCATGTCAGGATTAGGTATTTGTCGACCGTCGTACACTGTTAGACCGGCCTGCAATCGTAGAATACCATCTTTTTCTGCCCCGTGTTTCTTCGAGTTTTGTGCCAATACGGAAACTAACGGTTGATAGTTGGTAGAGGCAGTCGAGTCTGACACATTGTTCTCGTCTTCTGCAAAGAAGAAACATCGTTCAAATGCGTAGTCTGCTGGTGATAACAAACTCACAACGTCTAAGAACTGCAGTGCAGCAATTGCTGCTTTGACATTCTCTGAAGGCGTGGCGGTAATCTTGAAGATTTCTGACAATGTCGTTGCACGGAAAGCCGCAATCGAGGAAGGTCCATTTTTCAATAGAAGCACTCGTAGACAAAGCAAGCATTCAATGACCAAGTTCAAGTCTCCCATTCTCATTGCATCTCGTAATCGTTCCAGCACATAAGGAACTTGTGGTGCATAATGATCTGGTTCACCAACGAAAACACAGAACGCAATTCTTCTCATTGCACGAGCTCGAAGAATCGCCTCTGTATCTCTGCCACTGAAAAATACTGGAATACCTCCAGAAACTGTGACTGCATGAGTACCTATTGATGTCAACAAGGTCGACGCGCCTCCACCTGCGATGACCTCGCGAACAATCTTTGTCATTTCGAATAGAAGACCTGTTGTTTTTCCACTGAAAAAGTTCGGGTCATCCAATAAAATAACCAACTCTCGACGTGCTTGTTTCACACCCCAATCATGCCGACATACTTGTAGCATAAGATCGGCTGCTGCAGATGCTGCTGTTAAATCTCGTCTATCATCTTCAGCTTGATCTGACGTCGTTTCTGTTGTCGACTTCTGCGGCTTGTCACGTGCTGCAATTTTAATAGCCGCAGCACGAGCTGAAGTTCTTTTCAGTGTCGACACAGAAGGAGACAAAGCTGAAGTGACCAAACTAGTCAACAACTGTTTTTCATCCAAGAAACAAGCACTCACTAAAGATGGAATTGCAAGTGCCATTCCTTTCATTGCATAAACCTGCAAACGACTTTTCGCTTCCTTCGGATCGGAAACATTTGGTTCGTTTGAAAGGTCCATAGATCCAGACGCTACAACACTGCAAGCCACCATAGTAGATCCCGCGACTTGTTGAACTTCCTTGCGACGTCGTCTATCTGGCATAGGGTGTTCATTTTTCGATGCAAATGACGCAAGTGACACAAGTGAAGCAATTGCAGTAGCCTTTCTCGTGCTGTTACCAACAATATCACGAATTAGTTCATGATAAAAAGGCCAAACTTCTTGTACTTCGCTAATCGCAATAGAAGTGTCGAAATATGCAGCAAGAAATCGGAAGCATGCGACTTCAATGTCACTTGGTGAATGTTCAGTAAAGTAATCACCAGCACAAAACATTTCCTTTCTGTGAATGGTATTGACAGAGTACATTCCAGATGCATTTTCTGCAATAACGCTATCCAGACCACCTGCAAGTGCAGATGATGTTACTTGACCCACAGCACTTAGGTCAATAGGTTGATCCCTATTTTCTGGTTCTACAAGACCCATAACCGCAGCGCGAGCACTTTCACGAACTTGACCATTCTCTCTGCCATCTGCAGCTGCTAACCCCTTAGCATCCCACTTCAGTGCCTGATCCAAAATTACGGAAATAGAGCTAATAATGATTTCAGGTGAAGAAGTTTCAATTGCATGAATGACACGCACTGCATGAACAGAGAGCGAATTTCCCGATTCAAACTCGTAAATCGCACCGCCTTCATCGTATTTCGGTTTGAACAGCGCCACAACGCCTGCAATAACATCGATGGGACGAAGTTGGAACATTGGTTCCACGACAGACAACACGGCAATTCGTTGAGCGTGCCTTCTTTCTCGAGGTAAATCTTTCGAAAGTCGAGGTGCATTGCCCTTAACCGGCGATAATAAACTAGTACCACGATTTATCGAATTGTCTCGGTCATTTCGAGAAGATACTGATCCATGAACATCAGCGTTTGGTCCCCATACCTCTGCAACACCACGAATAATATTTCCGAGAAACCAGAACAAAATCCTCGCCGCTGATCTTCTCGGATCCATATTACGATGTGCACCGAATGTGGCAGCCCCAGTAAAGACATCTTTCACAAAATCGAGCATCCTCAATGGATTCATTGCATTAATGACCTCTGCGGCACCCATCGCAGCAGTACCCAAGGCACCAGGTTCCGCGTTATCACCCTGCCCAGTAGATGCAGTTTCCAAAATACCTCTGAATGGTGGTCTGCCACCTTCTGAACTATCCGAAGCTCGCGGACTTAACACCGAATGCCTAGTGGGTGTGCTAGATCCAGAACCAAAATGAACAGATGCTTGATTTCCTGTTTCCTGGCCGTTTGGAGCTTCTGATTCGAAGCTGAAATCATTCACAGACAGAGCCATTTCGAATGACCACAGCACGTTGGTGCAAATGACAGCGAAAGTCTTGAGTAGGATGACACGATCATCGAGTCGCGAAAAGTCGATATCACGAAATCCGGATTTCTTATCTCTCGACTTAGTATTGCTGGAAGCCAATAAATCGACTAATAAGACCAACAAACCTTCTGTGGCCGCAGGTAATGTAATACCAACGTGCGTTACAACAGTTCCAATAAAACGAATCCATCGTTGTCGTAAGCCTAGAACTTCTTGCGAACCGATTGCATCCCCATGCTTGGCAGGTGTACAAACACGGTCAACCTCTTCAAGAAGCCAAGGGAGAAATCTATTCTGACCCTCAATAGAGCTCAAAGAAAGTCGACGCTGACTTCTAGAATCGCGTCTTGCTCCATTCGCTTTTCCAGATGTTGGAGTAAGAGTAGGTTGTAAGGCGTTAGAAATGTTCGAATTCTCAAGTGAAAAGCTTGCAATCTTGTACGCAGGTCCATCGCATAAAATCAAAGACTCGACAACATCAATGAAATGTAATTGTAGAACTGGGTTCAATCGTTCAGTCTGACTCGTCAATAGTGATAAGATCGGATCTGCGAGGTGATGTGCGACAGTTGCACTTGCTCTCGTGGGTGTAGGGAGAACAGCGAGTAATCGCGCAAGGCATTCAGCAGCAGCACCAGAAACAGACGCATGCAATGCCTTAAATGGTCGAAATCCTAAACCAGCAAGCATCCAAACCACATTATCGGTTCGGCCTGTGCTGTAGAAGTCCGACTCAACATTTTCAGTTTCCAGCAAAGTTTTTAATGCCGCAGATGATTGACTTGCATTTTTCTTTGACGCGTCATCTTCTTCCGTAATGAATTTATCCGAAACTTTTCCACGCAGATAACTTAAGCAAGCGACGGCAATGGTTAGTATATAATTCGGGATCGGCAGCACTGGCCATAGTTCAACAATGCCCTCTAATTCATCAGTCGCTTCACTTTGAGTAACAGCATCACCACCTTTCGGTGTCGGCGGTCCAATTGTTGATCGCAGCGAACCATTGATCTGCACAGACGGTGGTGTTGATGCCAATGCCCAAATACCAGTTCGATTATGTTTTCCAGGGGGTGCTATTCCTGGAGCACCAGATTCCAAAGAACTCATTTGCACACCCAACGAGGTATTTGAACAACTTTCCAGTATACTGCTCAAAACTTGAAATCCGTACAGTGCCCTGGGCGCATCGTACACACCAGCAAAATAATGATTTGGTCCAACCGATCTTGCTTCAGGTGTCAAGAGCAAACTCAACGGAGCGTCAAGAACAGCACCTGCATTAGCTCCTAACGCATCAGCAAGCCATGAGCGCGCCAACATTTTCGGTCCCCATTCATCATCAACAAGTGCATCGAGCATGAGAAATAGGCCATCGTTCGCGGGTCTCGGCATCAGGTGATGTTCAATAGAGTGATTCCACATACAAGCGAATCGTTCAAGATTTCGCAGACGTCTTGCCGGATCCGGCGAAAGCATTCCATCCGCAATTACTGCTTTAACTTGCTCAGGGAATTGTCTCTGAAGCAATAAAAACACTTGGACAGATTGCGGAGTAGCTGTTTGCAATGAGGGATGAAGCTGACGCCAAGTTCTTCTCACGACGCCCATAGTTTGTTCAACAAACTCAAAGCTACGAAGGCTGGTTGATAACGCCAGCCATTGACCAGCAACCGCAGCATACGCCTGAGCTCCAGCAAGAGATATTTGGATATCCATCGCTGTGGCGCATTTAGCAGCAGCTTGTAACGAGGAATTAACGATATCTAGTCCCCAGAACACTGACAACGATGCTACCATCAGAAAAGTACAGCCTTCTTTCGCAACATTAACAAGTTCAGACTGTTCAATGTTGAACGATGCCATTTCCATTTCGGCACTAACTTCATCCTTCACAGAAACTATTTCGTAAGCTTGGCGTAATGCCAACGGAGCAGCCTCAATACTTTGTGCGAGCCATGCCATGAAAAACGCAGCGAATGATTTGATAGCACCTTCAACAGTTACGACCAGTTCAGGTGGAATTCGAGATCGTTTATGGTGCAGAGATATCATTGATAGAGTTCTGCCACACAAGAACACAGCCTTGTCCATACCGCCGCTTTGAACCTTTCCAGATTCTAACGAGTGAACAGTAGCCTTCAATAATGCGGGTAACTGACGCTTCTTCACAGTTTCGTCGTTCATTGGGAGCACCGACAAGGCAAAAATGTACAACTGAAAGTCGGCCGCAGCGGCGGTTTCATCTTTCAATAATTGCTTCTCAAGCTGAGATAGAATCGTAGCCGTACCCAGTTGTTGTACAACTTCCGAAAATGCATGTCGTACTTCACGAACAAAATCCTCATACTCTGGCTTGAGTGTCTCTTGCCCAATAGTCAGTATACGCACCGCTAGTTTGTTTCCAACGCAATCAAGTATTTCTTCACGGTCGAGCAATGCAGATACAACTTTGTATGGCCTTGTCAGTTTCTGCGCTGTGACCCTTTCGGTGTTAGACGTCACAGCTTGAATTTCATTATCAATTGCAGCCAAAATGAAGTCATGTGAGAACTTTTGACAATAGGCAGTCGCATCTTCACCGTCTTTTCCTCCCAACAACCAAGAGTGCACACGTTTTGTAAGCGAAATATCTCGTCTTAAAAGTGCGCCAAATACGCCGCCGACCAATGCTACAGCGGCACTGTTGTACTCTTTCGCTTTGACGGTGAAAAACGGTGAATGTAACGCTAGCTCTCCTAGTAGCAAGTCAAGCACTCCACGCTGTACCAACGCATTTTTGTCAGACAGAGCAGCGGCAATGGCATGTGACACCAATGGCATATCTTGTACCATTCCATCACGTAATTGCTCATCCCCTTCAGCAAGTTTCATTCGAAGGTAATGTGTGGCACTCAATCGCATTTCAGGAGCAAGTAAGAGAGCACGCCATAATCCACGCGAAAACACGCCGACATCACCAATCGCAGCACATATTGAAGTCAACAATTGAAAGGACCTCGCATAAAACTCGGAACTTTCATCTTCCAACCCAGGTAAAACAGCAAGGACGAAGCCATCCACAACAGGAGCTAGTGCAGGACCAAGCGGCAAGAAATGGTTTTCGTATAGAGTGAGAAGGGTTGGTTTGAGAGCGGTAGCACAGTAGGAAAACACAGGGAATAAACCAGCAGCGTACAGTGGCAAGTCCTTAGCCAATTTGGCATTTCCAATGCGACCAAACACTAAATGATATGTTTCAAGGGCTTTGAGATGTACACCAGAAGGTAGAGAAGAGGTGAGACATTGAGCAAGTCGTTTGGCAAGCAATTTTTTCACGGGTAGGTAGGCCGAATTCTGATGTTTGTTGAGTACGCGATTTACTCTTTGCAAGTCGTGGATCAAGTCCTAATAAAAACAAAAAGTAACGAAGGGTCAGCAAAAAGGTCGAGCACGGCACGGTAAGGTATGCACGGCAAGAAAAAGCAACTCACAGCCCAGTCCTGAGCACGATCGAAGGCGCTTAATGCAGCAATGATATCGGTACGCAACGCATTGTAATGTTTTGAGCGCAATTTCACGTCATGGCTTTCGTCGTCAGAATCCATTGGTACAGTCTTCGCTTGGTGAAGCAACCCAGCAATACAGTAACTTGAAGAGCGTAGTTGACTTGTCGATTGACCGGCCGACCGAACGGCAGACCCACTGACTGACCGCCTGACGTTATACTACAGGACTACAGCGGTAGTATCGTTCAGGAGTAGACACTTTGCATGCCGTGTTGATACTGGTACAGAGGTACAACACATTCTATTCACTACCGTAATTACATTTGGCAACTGCTAAATTTTAATTTTCTTTTATACTTCCTGACAGTTTACACGCAGCCTATTCAACCAACTTTTGGTCGTCGTTCACCACCGTCACGGTCACCACCAACGACGATTAGTCCACGAGAAACCTGTCAAGATAAGAAGTAAATTAACAGAGTTATTGCTGCTAGCCATCGCCATCACTATCACCATCACTATCTCCATCAACGTGGTACATAGTGTTGAAATAAGATTGCCATAACAGAAAACAAAAGTTCAAGTTATTTGGCAAACTTCTTTCGAGTCGCTTCAATCTTCTCCGCAATATCCTCAGACATTTTCTCACTATCTTTTAGTTTGCTTACAAATTGTTCGCGCAACTTAAGCTTGCTTTCATCTCGTTTCGCTGAATTAGTTTTCGCCTCCTTAAAATCTGCTATCAATTTGTCTTTCGGTGCAAGAACAAACATTTTCCCGACCGGTTTGTACACTGGTGTATCCTCCGTAATACTTTCCATCTCCTTCAATGTTACATCGAGTACCGCGCGTTCCCGTTCTCCCGAATTCAATTGAGTGGTTAGTTGAACCACATGACGTCGCAATTCCGATTGCCTAGTTTGCAATTCCCAAAGCTGCTCAACATCTTGTTGCGCCATTGAACAAACAAATGGGTGTACGTGTGTGTTCGTGCTTGCCTGCTTGCCTTCCTGGCTTCCTGCAGTTGTACGGTACAATGTTTGACGATCGAATCAGAATGAACACTAAATGCTGATTGCTGTAAGTATGATTGTGTAATTACAGTGAAGTTATTGAGCTCGGCAATCTCGACGACATCCACCCGGCGCAGTTGGGAGACCAACTTGCTTGCAGTACTACATTGTCGAGATGTCGGCAACCTCATCAACTCAAGCATGTGCGCAAAGACGACCTAGTATACGTGCTGTTGCGGGAACATTAGGTAGAGGTGCATTTCTCAGCGCGTGGTACACCGTTGTGACAGCGCCTGACGCCAACGCATTTCTGCATCGCGCACTAACGTCGCATACTGGTGGCGCAGTATGGCGAGCTTTGGATGGAACGCGCAGTGTACTTCAATTTGCTACACTTCCGCTTGCCGCAGTGGCTACTGCATTAGGTCGAACACGCATCGCACGCATTTCGGCATTCGCGGTGTTTGCCAATCCACCTACATTTTTGCTCACAGCACTAATCGCACATGATGCGGCGAACTTTCTGTTTCGTCAATTTCAGCGGGCAGCGAACACGGTGATGCGTCGTGTGCCATTATTGGGAGCGCCACCATCAGAAACGACCGCACAAAATGAAACAGGAACGGGCGGCAGTAGCAACGCCAATATCACAGCGACAGTAACATCAGCGGGCGTTGGGGGAAGCGCGAAATCATGAAACGAAAGGCGGTAAGCGTGTGCGTGCGTATCAGATTTGTGTGGAAAGCGAAATCTGGCAAGTGGAGGTTGTGTTTGCGGACTTGATATTTCTCAATATTGTAATAATGTTGAGAACCTCTTTTGGGACACTTAACTTTAACCACCACAGGTCTTGTCCTCGCTCGCGAGTATTACCCATATACTTCTACTTGTTCCGAACAGTAAATGATTCGGAATTACTGGCTAGTGCGAATCTTTTCGTGCGTTTCAGTGCCATATTCTGTTTCCCTCACTTTTCAATGTTTGTTTCAATCCATCTTCTATTCGCTTATTCTTATTCCTCCTTGTCTTTCTGTTTTGTCCATGTGTTTGCAAAGCACGAGTACGCGCGCTTTTTGAACACTCTATTACGTCCTTTTCTTCTTCGTGCATTCACTGATCGTCATCATTATGGTACCACCGTACGTGCGTGTTGGTAAGTATATTGTGAAGAAGAAAATTGGCGAGGGTGCGTTTGCAGAAGTACGCCTAGCAGTTCATGAAGAAACCAAAGAGGAGTATGCCGTAAAGGTATTTAATCGTTCACTCTTGCCAAGAGCTCAATTCGAGCGTGACGTTAAGAAGGAAATTCGAATCATGCAACATTTGCGACATCCCAATATTGTTTCGATTCATGCGGTTCTTGTGACTGCTACAAAAATGTATCTTGTTATGGAACTCGTTCGTGGAGGTGAACTATACGATGAAATTGTGGCGAATGGTCGAATTGAAGAACATGTGGCGCGCAAGTATTTTCAACAGCTTGTTGATGCTTTGGCGTATTGTCACAAGCGTGGTGTTGTACATCGTGATTTGAAACCCGAAAATATTCTACTTGATGGCCACGGTAATGTTAAGATTACTGACTTTGGCATGTCGTGGATAAAATCTGCTAATAATGATGCTAACACTGTGCTCCTCAGCACTCAATGTGGCACTCCAAAGTACATGCCACCTGAGTTAATTATGCTACCCGATGCTGGTTATGATGGTCCAAAACTTGATGTGTGGGAGTGTGGAATGGTTTTGTTTGCTTTACTTGCTGGCTATCTACCATTCGCAGGTGATGATGATAATGCTGTGTTTCGGTCTATCTTGAATGGAAGAGTTAAATTCCCTGACTTTTTCTCTGATAGTGTTAAGCATCTTTTAAGTACCATTCTAGTGAAGGATCCTGAAAAACGTGCGAGCATGGAAGATATTCGACACCATCCTTGGTTTCTTGTTGATTATCAAGGTGACGAAAATCCAGAGGGTTCAACTGAGATGTGTCTTTCTTCCCCAAGAATATCCCAAGATGCACAGTCTTCACCTTCGACACTTCCAGAAAATCAGCAAAGTCCAGATCCCCTGAAAATTAAGCAAGACTGTCGCGCTCTCAAAGATGTAACTAACAAACTGCGTCCTCAAGATCCATCCCACTTGTGCCTGCAAACATCTTGTTCAAATCCTGAGTTAAACAATGTGTCGTTGAAAGATCCAACAAAGAATTCAACGAGTTTGTGGTATTCTCCTGAGGCATATGAAAATACCTCTTTGTCGCCAATCAATCGCAATGATTCCGGAACCAAATCTACACAAAATCGGTCAGCTACTAGCCTTAAAGCGTCTAGTTCCTCTGAAGAGGGACAGATCGAATCTTCAGCACCGCTACATGTCCCTACTTTACCAAAATCTACATCGCGAAACCAGTATTCTGTGAAAACGAAGAAATCAATCACTGTTCAAACATTTGCATCACACGATTCGACGTCTCCGATTCTATTAAATGCTGCACCGCCAAAACGACGCTCTACTATCAAGGCAATCAAATTACCGCGAATCTCGGCAATGCAACGGCGTGCGACAATGAATGAAAAGCTGGAAGAAATGGATGATGAACCAGATGAACCAGAATTGACCGAAACCATCATAGCAGGAACACCGTCACCTAGACCTTCGACATCGCAAGGCCCAGTCAGCAATTCTCAGTCATCAGCAGGTCCAGCATCCTCTACCATCAAAAGTACACGCAAAATGACATTGGGCAACAGTATTCATATGGACAATATCTGTTCGCCTCGTATAAGACTACCACGGTCGCTAAAGTCGTTTTCACCCACGGGGTTACAGCGTAATTCGGGTCGTGGTGATGCAAGTGATGAGAATTTGGACATCGAACAAGAAGCAATGACGATATCACCTATCAGTTCTAGTGAAAGTCCTATGAAAGCGATTCTTCGCAATATTCGAAGTGTTGGGTCGGCGTTGAGAATTGAACAAGGCACCGCAGACTTAGACACATCTACATCGTGGTTCGATTCAGTCAGTTCCACAATGGATGTGACACCGAGGAATGAAATTCATATCCGAAAAGATATGAGCTCCGATACTTCTAAATTGCTTGACATTCATCGCAACACTGTTAATTCTCCCCGCACAACTGAACCGATTTCTTCACCGTGGAAATACTTATCCAAAGGCGCCTTCTCACGTGGAAAGTGAAAATCACTGAGTGCAGTATTGCAGCATGTTACGATTGTTTGAAGACTCTCCCTGCTAGAAAATCTAGCACATGACTGTCAATAGTTGCGTCTTCGTCGATACGTCTTTGTTGCTACACAAAGGTGATACAGTATGGGTGATGCGTGGAGTAATAAAATTTTGTTGTTCTCTAACGTAAAATTACTGTAATGTGCATCAGATTTCTGATTGAAATCAATTGTGTGACTCGCGTGACAGAAGTTTTGTTAATAAATATAATCAATTAATTTGCAAGAATTGGTTTCAAACAAAAACCAAGTGTTTGACAGGGTAGTATGGCTTTTTAAACAACAAAAATCTGTAAGTAGTAGCAAAAGATACTGCAAATAGCTTTCTGAATCTGTTATTTCGGCACGATCTGCGTGTTCTCTGGACCCTATAGGATACTCAGATCTTATTTTCTATGAGGAAAATTTAATCACTTTTTTTAAATATTTTTCTTCAAAGGATCGCACGAAACAATATTGGATAACCGGAAAATAAAATTGCTAAAGGAAGAAATAGATTGTTTTCGGTGATTTCTTGCTCGTACCAAATGAATGTTTTAGACTTACGATTTCCGCCGTAAAAACCAGCTCGAAATCAGTTCATCAAAGATGCATCAACAGAACTAATTGCTGTGATCACCTGTTTTCACTCATCTCGGTTTAAAAAGCAGTTCTCATTTATATCTCTTTATGTTTCTTCCAAGTGGCACTTCTGAGCGATAACTAAGGTCATAGATTTCGCTCCTAACAGAAGTAAAATGTTTATTTCAGAGAAGAGAGCTGCAAAAATGAGATATTTACAGAGTAAGCAAACCAAGCAAGAATTACTTGCTCACTTTTGTAACGAATAATCGACAGCATATGCATCCGATTTGTTTCATTATAATTCAACTTTTTGACATAATTCATCTTGTATTTAGCATGATTAATCCATTACTGTATATCAATCGTTTACCGACATTCTAGAGTTCGACTTCAATTGATGGATAGAATAAAAATTGTTTTTTTGCTGATTGACTTCGAGCAGGTATTTTTTCGAAAATTTAACAGTCGTATATAAAGATATAGGAGAAACATCCTTTTTTATGTTGAATTTATAAGTTGGTAAAAATCATACAGCTTTCAAAATCTCTCCTGATTTTATGATCTGCGGTAATATCATTCAAAGAGTATCCTAGGATACCATGATCCGTCACTAAAATATTTTGAGGCTGCTCGTCGCATAATTACTGCAATTAAAAGAACTTTTGTTTTCATTTCCATTACCATGATGCTACTCTTGATTTAATATTATTAGAAAATAGAGTTTCTAGTTTCGGATACAAACAATTGAAATATTCGAGTAATGAAACCATCGTTATGCCTTCGTGCCATACGAACAACCATTAATGCAACTCAGGACTCGTTTAATCTTGAATAAAGTACTAAAAAAGTCTAATAATATTTGAATCTTTCCGGAATACAGTATGTAAATGAAGTCTTTAATAACATTTCCAATTTCTAAGTTCTATTTCAATATCATCCTCGAAATCGTTTTATATTATGCATCTCTACCATGTATCTAAATATTCGTGTCCGATATGACATAGAACAGTTATTCAAGATATTCTATTTATTGACATTGGAACTAAAATATAAGAATAGATAAGTTAAGGCCTTCTCAATTCACAAGATATCTATGAAAAATTTTCCTCGTAATGTGCATCACTTAAAATTATCCTTAATGTAACGTTGAACTATCGTCAATTTACTAAATTATCTGTTCATGAACAAATCAACATGAAGATTTTATTCTTTGCTTGCCATTTTTTCAGAAAGTTCAGCCGCTCACAGCAAATGAGATTAGGTACTTTATGTGCAGGTATCATTAAAATATTATTGTTAATCACAATCATCACATATTTTTTGCAGTACCTAAAAAATATTTTAGAACTCCAGCGCCTTCAGGCGCATGGAATAAAGAAATAATAACTTGTGAATTGATTTCTACCGAAATTGTGTTTCAAACCATTTTATGATGCAAAATTTAGATATGTTCTATATATCTTCTATCTAATCGTCGTTGAGTAGACTACAAAGCCATTGCAAATGCATGTCCACATTATATCTGCTATTTTTAATGGCAGTCTCATTCAAATTTTGTCCCAGCCCACTCATTTCGTTGTCGATCAAATCCAGAATTTTGCTGTCTGGGTGCTTAAACTTTCGAGCGAACCAATGAGGGGATCCTTGTAATCTTGGCCATAAGGAAAAGTCTCCATTTGGTTCCAGAGTCTCATCAATAGTATAAGGATGCTGACCTCCTGCAACACCATTATGCTCCCAAAATACTGTTCGTAGGGAATGTGGTAGAATTGTTTTGTTATAATCCGGATGGTTCCAGAATACTGAAAGATAATAGTGTTCAGAAGGGTCTTGGCTATATGCCATCGTCAAAAGAAGTCGTTGACCGTGCGCGCTAGAAACCATGAACTTGCTCGCCGCTCTAGTTAAAATAAACCACCCCTCACTGTAGGCATACTCGTAATTGAGAGCATCTTTTAAAGGGTTCTCAATTAGGGATGTAGAGAGCCTAGAGTGAGAAAGAGACTCAGACATACCCATCGCCATGTCTACAGTTACCACATCGAATCTATCCCTTTTCCTTTCTTCCCATTGATCTTTCGGAGCGATTGTAAAGAAGTTGTATCCGTTTTCTCGTATGTGGGGTAAAGCTAAAAGCTTTCTAGGTACATCTGGTGCAACTAATGGATAGTCCGATGCAGAAATGTTAATAAGATAATCCCAATCTCCTTTGTCTAGAAGTAGATTAATGGCAGCAATATTGTTCAATATCATAGTCACGCCTCGATATGTTACAGATTCACGCTCCATAAAAAATACATTGGAGTACCGAGGATCTTCTTTAACATTTGCCATAGCTTTAATAACTTTGTACGCAGGTATCTTTTTGTCACAATGGATAGCATACAAATTGTTGGGATGGTGTATTCGATCAAGAAGTCGATCAACCATTGGTAGCGATGATTCAGACACTTGGATGAAGAAAGCAATGTCAGCTTCTTCTCGTGCATTTTCCAGTTTGACAACATTATCTTTTGTCCATTGAAAGCTTGTAGATCTGAATTCCGGGGTAGCTAGATCCCATGAATCTATATCACCTATAGTACTAAATTTCAAATCAGATGCAAACACGGAAAGAGTAAAAAGCAAAAAGAAATGTTGAAAGAGAACTGCATTAAACTTCGAATGTAACATGGTTTATTGGAATAATACCAGCGACCTACGAAAATTTTCCGACTACTTGATTTCAAGATATGAATTACATTCAGATTAATTAAAGCTCTAATATTAACGTATTGTGTGGCCCTTTACCTTACACTAAATTCCTAATTTCTGGAAGAGAAAAATTAAAATTTCACTCACATTTTAATTCAATACTTCTAGAATTTAGCAATGACTCTTGCGCCTTCGAGACAAAAAAACATGTACTGAATATAACAATTAATGAGTGATTTATATAATTTGCTAATCACAGGACTATGAATATTTAATAAGTCAAATATGGAAGAAGCTAAACCATTATACGAATTCCCGAGCAATAAGACTAGTTGATTCTATTACTTACAACCCAGTTGGATTGCCAACTTCCGAGCAATTTTTGGATGAGGCGTTCACAGTGAAATCTGTTTTGTACTTAGGGAGGAAAATGCTTATTTTTGGCGGATATCAATTTTTTAAGAAAATACGGTTAAATCTGAGCCTTTTAAAAATGTAGGTTCCAAGTCCGTAGTCATAATGACTTGTTTAGTGCCATGTTTTGGTTCAATTGTTTTCGGTACAGTCTAAGTCATCAATTAATTATTTCATGACGTATCAAACTATCTCGAGCAGTAGTGATGGTCGCGAACACGGGAAAATATTCAAATCTCTGCGTCATTCTCCTTACTTTGAGTTCAGTTACGAACGCTCAACTTCTACCAGGATTACCTGATCTTCCTTCGGCTCAGCCAAGCATATCTGATGTCGCCTCCCTTCCGAGTACATCACCACCGGATTTGTCACCTTCTCCATCTGTCGTGCCGAGCTCAAGCCCTTCAGGACCAATTGCAATTGTGCCTACACCGAATGTATCACCGGCAGGAAGTCCTAGCATTTCTCACGATAGCCCCTTCCCCGAAATATCTCCTATCATTGAAGAACTACAATGTGTCAGAGATGTTCATCTTCCGGCTCCTACATTAGGTACATCTCAATTTAGCTATGCGTTGTCAGTCGTCTTGAGTGCAGCTGCCGTAGCTCTGGCATCGCTAATTTATACAGCAAGTGCAGCCTCAACTAAGCATATCAATACTTCATTTGCAAAAAATTCTGATTCGGAACAAAGAGAAAATGACTCAGATCACGACGGAATGAGAGTATTCGGCATAATTGTGGCAAGAGTCTTGATAGCAATTTCTATCAAAGTTTCAGCTGCACTAGTAGCATCGATTGCAAATTCTTCTCCTGAAGACGGAGCACTTGATGCATCAGGAGCATTTTTGACTTGGGCGTCCGCTATATTGACTCGTACGTATTACGAAGCAATACAAATGACTCTTCGCGCACTTGGTTTCATCGCTGGTAACAAAATATGGGACAGAGAACTCCGAGAGTACTTGGAACCATATAATCCAACACCAGATCCGGATGAAGAATCGATTCAAGAACAACAATCACAATCAGTAGGTCTTTTACAAGATCCATGTAGAAAATGTGAACAATGTGAAAAGTCGAAGAGAAGAGTGACTAAAGGGCGAACTCTTTATCAGCTTCTGTTCTGGCCCCCTAAAGATAGGCTTGCTCTTACAATTCATGCAATACTATACATAATCTCAGAATGTGCAACTTTATTTATTAACTTGAAAGACTTTGTCAACACTTTCTCATCTGATGCTGCCCGAACTTTATTTGTTCCTGGAGACGAAGCAGGTCAATGCGGAATTGTGAAAGATTTACCATGTAAGTACTCCTATTTGGGAAGACTGTTCATTGCGTACTAACATATTTTAGTGATCATTGGATTAGGAGTTGTTCAAGCTATTTTTTTGATTTCACAACAACAATCACTGATTCCATTACTTACTATCTTTGCTGCCCGAAGCATGAGGGGAACTGATAAGGAATCTGATAAGAAAAGGAAACGGAGAGTCGTGACTTTAGTGCTTTTCTTTATTGCTTGGATTGTTTCATTATTCACTTTGCCCCTATTCTATGATAGAATGTACACAATATTTGTTGTTGGAGACATTAGCTTGTTTTGGCAAGTAATTATTGGACCTCCAAGATACTCTGATCCAAGCTTTGGAATTGCTGCGGCATACGCTGTAATAACTACAATAGTGTTTGCTTTTATTGCTCAAAATATATTTAAACGACATAAAACCACAGAACCAGAGAGCGAACCAGATCCTGGATTGTCCGTCGTTGAGGGAATTTGATAAACTTGATGTATTTGTACCGTTTTTAAATTTTCAATGAATGAAAAGGTTGTAAACTAAGACAAAGCAATCAATAGATTTCGAAGAAATCTGCCTGACTATAGTGTCTAGAAGTAGCTGACAAAACCTTTCGAGTTCTTTGACGATTTTCAAGTTTGTCGAAGCCTGCACGAACGAAACGTAGATGTCATGAAATCTCCCTTGGAATTCTTATTTAAATTGCTTTACCTGCTTTTCAGTGAAAGAGGTACATGTAGAGTTTCAAATCTGCAGTTGGCATGATTGACAGCCGGAACGTAGTATGTGAATTCAAAGACAGTTCACATACAGTATTCTGACTTTCAGTCGCTCTCGTCTCATGTACGGTTGTTCTCGGTTTGTAGGAAGATTGACCTTCTGCGCAGTAGTCCAGTAATGCGGTAATGTTAGGCACCTATCATGACACAATT
>JAAUYH010182451.1_pt1 | contig 31015 bp, 13 predicted proteins | sample 7278061 | NCBI WGS metagenome assembly JAAUYH01 (sample SAMN14350203, study PRJNA611818) | marine sediment metagenome | isolation source: surface marine sediment (0.6m) | place: French Polynesia: Moorea | collected 2018-08 | reverse complement strand
TTTGTCCGAAATTCAATATTGGTTCCTCACGATTATCTAAATCCTCCGATTGTGCTCTTTAACCTTAAAAAGACCGAATATTCGGAGCATCTCCAAATTTATATTATTCGAAGTTTGCATCAATATATTATCCATATACAATTCGAACTGCACGTTTTGCACGCAAAACACTCCTCCAAACGGTTATCTAGTGCCAAATATTATATGATGGATCAGAAACCTAATACTAAGGCAGAAAAGTAAACCAACTTGTTTGAATTATCATCCAAAGACATCTCTACTGTTTGAAATAGGATTTCCAATATTAAATTTTTGCTTCGAATTCGGAATATTCAGAATGTTCCCGTCGAATCAGGTCTTCATTTATGGACTAATAGCTGCAGTAAAATTCATAGGTCATATCAGACTCTGTCGGCCGAGATAGACAATTTTTTCTATCGCTCAGTATTACGCAAAAATGGCATGAGAAAGGTCAAAAAGCAGTAATTTGAAAGAGTACGATTTTTGGTAGGGAGTCCAATTCATTGATTTTGCTGCGTAGTGCATGAAGGCGATAATTCGATCTGCAATCGTAGACAAAGAATCAGCTGAGCAACATTAGAGTTGGATTAGGCATCTACGACTCACGCTTACAAAATATGCACTGCTCTATTTACAGTAAAATGTGATACACTCGTTTTACTACAATCTAGTGCTCAAGAACTAGATGCCTTGCTAATGCGTTTGATTGTAGCGATATATTTCATGTTACTGGAATAATGTACTTCTACAACTTGTAAGAAAGCTCGTAATATAATGTCTGGATTGGTTTGTTGTTTTGCCTCTACGAATTTTCGTTCAAATGATTTGCATAAGCTGTCTAAGCCTTCTCACTTAGCCAACAAGGATTTTCGTTTTCTCCAGGATCTCTCTATTTTCGGAGCAGTTACACTCATTATAGGATCAATAAATCTCACGGAGTGATGAACGGTTTGATGTTCGAAACCTCTCCTTGCCCGACCAAAATATGCGCACCATTAGTCAGATCAAATTAAGCTTCCTTCATTTAGATTTACTTTTATGATAGGCATTGGAGTCGCTACAGATCGATCAGGTACGACAAAATATCGAACATTACTTTTGTTAGTACACAAGCCAAAAACCCATGGCCTAGGCAGCACACTTGTGTTACCAGTCACTTCATTGCTGTCTCGAAAAGAAAGTCTCCTTGATTGTATTTATCTTACCACCGAATCAGTACTCGTCTATCTGCACTTATTCTTCAGATTTTCCGATCACTTTTAGAAGAGAATTCATAACATCTGAGCATAGTTATCTAAAGTAATTCGTCCAGTCGGTTATAGTAGCTGTACTGCGCCCAGTAAATAGTTCAAGTTGCCTAGTTGATGGACTTGAGTGAACCAATAGGTGCATCAAATTCCGAATTTCACACAGAGTAAAATTGAAACATGTTCTACCATCCTCTGTTTCAAATTTGAGAAGCTTACATGTGGCACGCACACTTCGTTCAGCACTGCATTGTTTTTTAGTGCACCGCCATCTGACAGAGGTTCCCTAACTTCAATTCTAGCGCTGCACAGTAATCATAGTTGAATCAAAAGTTTTCCCCGACTTCCCGAGCAAAACATAGTGTACAGGATGGCATCATACTCTTGCGAAAACAGCGCACATGCAAGCTCAGACGCAAGTACTCGGTTGCAGGAGGTAATACAGTCGATAATGATGGAACAGAGTTGGTTCTGTACGTTTGCATGGTAGGGTCCTTTTAGATTCTTCACATCGTAATCAAAACAGCGTTGCTTTCGAAAGCGCTAAATTCAATGTAACGAGTTAAAGATGACCATTAATAATTAACATTGATCAAGAGAAGTTGCTTGCTAAAGCAGTATCTAACACTGTATAGTATAGATGGATAGTGCGCAATCTGCCTCGCAATTCACCATCGCAAAATAACTGCAGCTGCTCCTATTCTAACGAGTTTCAATTTTATCCTCGTTGTTCAGTTGAAAAATCCATTCGACTCGGAACCTTTCTTCCCTCCTTTTCAGTAAGCTGTCTTCAGATTCTTCCGTTTTGAAGTCTGATTCATTCGCTGAATCGTTTCTGCCTACTTTCACTCCCCAAGGCACAACTTACGTTCATTACTCGATCATACGAAATCCTCCTACCAATATCATTCTATCAAGAACACCTGCCGCTCCAGTTTGAACATCACTACTACTGCAGATCATGCAACAATCGTGCCTGTGCTGCTATTTCCACATGCAAGCAATACTACCACGAATCTTCGCCGAAAGATACACATTCTACCCGAAGTACCCAGTATCGAGTGGCAGCGACCTTCTTTGCCTGCCCTCTGTAGCTACCGCGGACCCTTTCAGGTACGGGCGTACTTCTTCTTTCACAGTTGAGCATCTAAAAAAGAACTGAACTGCTGGACGTGGGACCAAAATCTGTTTGCCTGCCTCATTCAGATGAGAGTTGTGGCTCGGTTAGGCGGTAATGTTCATCATTATCGTTTCGCTTATTTTCTTTTCCAATATTCAGATACCTCTTTAGAAATTGGTTATAACTAACTTAGATCAGAATAATTAATTGATAGGCCAATAAATGAATCTCTTCGGATATTTAAACCGTCGTTTTACGAGATTAAACGACAAGACTAATACTATTCAACGCTCAAATTGCAACACCAGCGTGGCGACGAGGGTCAAGGGCGGTAGCAGGAGCAAGGAGTATCGGCACAGCGTAAGCGACCTATCACATGACATCTGTATTGCAAGGCTATCGACTACTCTTCTATTTACCTATTCAGAGCCACATTCGTACTTGGGACCAAATGCTGGATAGAAGAGTAGCAAGCCGAAACGACGACATTTCTAAACCACCTCACGCCTTGTACCTTAAGCAATCTATGCAGACCGAATAACGACTTTGATCTTGAATGACATCAAACTTCCCGCTATGAGATCTGTATTTACAGCATAGTACGACACCCAAGTACTAGAATTCAATTTGCTCCATTTCCATCAAAAGTCTTCTTCAAACAGTTCCATAAACTGTTCAACATTCCAACACCTAGTTTAATACGGTACTATACAGATATTGAGAAGTATTAATAAATTATACTGTTGTCATACTTGTTTTTTTAACAGAAATTATTTGTCATTAAGAACCGTCCTTACGAGTATCAGTGGTGTGCAAAAACATAGGTTTGCAATATCTTCGAACAATTCATAATATTCAATTTACTACATAATCTGAAAGCGACTAATAAACAGTCTCGGTTGCAGAACGGACTAGAGATCTATAAAAATTATTTGTTGTAATCCGTATTGCAAATTTTTCTTCCTGTTATTGATTTATGGAATGCTGTAGGACTCATCAATCGCCGGAAACATGCATTATCCAGCAAATAATTATTCAACAACAATCCAATTCTTTCCTTCCTCGTATACAAAAAAATCGCTACACGCAGAAGTGAACTTTTCGCACTGCAAGAACTGTCAAAGCTAATCGTGAAGTTCTAGGTGATAATTAATTGACAGCGTGATTCTTCCAGCCGGTCCTTTGCAAGCCATGATTTTTGAACTGTAATTGAAAGACGAAAGAGGAAAACGGCGGCAGGTATTCGGACTTCGTATTGCATGAGCAGCTTCAGCATTGCGAGGCTCTGCAAAAATTTAAATTCGATATTGACAGTCGAAGTTCGCTTAGGTAACCACATTACGAAATAGACACTCAGATATATACTAGATTACAGTTCGAAAGCTGCCAAGTTTCTTTCTTCGAATGATTCGGTCATAAGCCGATCTATGCTTCATAGCATACTTCATAACGTATTTCTTGAAATAATTTGCGTTATACACCTTTCAGCGTCCTGAAATAACTGAAATAAAATAAAAAATAAGCGACGGTTATAGATGAGAAAATTCCACGGCAGTTTTTTAAGGTGTTTATCATGAACGACGTCCTCACGAACTATTCCCCTCTTTTTGCTCGGTTCTGGAGTGAAGAAAGCAAAATTTTGGAGTCGGAGAACTGTATATACTTGCTACGAGCCAGGTGAAATTTCCCGAATTCGTCCGTCAATTTTCAACACATCATTGGATCCTAGAGTTCGCACTCAGTGCGACACCTGTCTAGCCACGATTACTTTCCAGCATCAGATTGGATTCAGATTTATCTGCTGTGCATAACACAAATTAAATTTAGCTGTCAAATGAACCATTATTGAACATCAAACTTGTTGTGACAAATCGTCCTTGCCTATGGTAAAACTTCGCCATACTTTTTCTGCTGCAAAGATCTGGCAGCGTACTCTCCTTACTGCTGAGTGCAGCTCTCTGACCGGTTCATTGATAGTGGCGTATATGTTGAATCTATACACACAAATCAGAGCATTCTCGAAGGATCTTGGTTTAGATGATTCGAAATTTGTGCTGAGTAGCGTGAAAAAAGAAGCCAAATTTAAAAAACTGAGTCCTTAAGGTCCTATACAAAGACATCAAGTCACTCAAATAAGCTCAAAAATTCGCATTCGTATTATTTAAAATCACATATCTTCATTACGCAATGCATAATTCTTTAATTCGCTTTCCTAATTCTATCCGAGATGAACGATTTTTTCCGAGCGAGATATGTGGTGACGGCCTTTCGGCAAGAGACTTAGCAACCGAATAATGATATCCAGCTGACAATGAATTATAAATCTGGTTTTCTGGATTCTGCAGATGTCGACTCATTCATTTGAAACGTACGGAAAAACACCTTATTTTGTCACGCTGCGTGTAATGTTGTAAATTTTACCTGCCACATTTCATACTTGCATACGAATAAGTCGCAGAGTGCGAAAGGCATGCCTGTTCAATATTCCATGTGGATCTGCACTTTTAGTTTGCATTCCGGTATTACTCTCAAAATTTTGACGACATTGTTGAGTCGTCGGTTTTACGCTCGTTGCATGAGACTGCTGCACTTTTCTTGTATTCAATCAAACAGAATCTCGATTTGAGACAGCATCTTCATCTAAAATCGCAGTGGCAGAGTGTGCTAGAATAATTTGATCTTTGCCACAATTCGTAAGAGCAAGCACCCGAATCAACGGTATTTCCAATCGAACTCCAGATCTACAGTTCACTACACGATTAATTGCTCAATTTCACATTGATATTCGTAAAATATAGTCACAATAACGCAATCTCTCATCAGTGAAATTCGCTACGAACAATTACCCGTTGAATTACGTTTAAATTTGAACACTACTGCCCTTCATGCTAAGAACTACTCGATGTTAATCAGACAGCTGGTAGATAACCAAAAAATATCAGCACCTCTTTATTCGGTATTGAACTTCGAGAATGGATATGAGATGCCTGTCGCACCTCTGCTACCAGCGAAAGTGTCAGTCAAATCTACTTTTGGCATACTTTTACATGCGCTTGTGCCGTCTTTGCTTCTTCGAGATAATCAACAGCTATCGGGGCTACAAATCGTAATAGCCCCATAAAAACGAAGAATTTCATCAGTGGCTGCAGGTTTTTCGCCTGAACGTACGGAAAATAGCTTGACACCTACAGAATCGGGTATTGCCCTCGCAATCCGAAATTCAGTGAACACACTTGTGAATGCGGCTACAGCAAAAAATTTGCGGAAATGCTAAACTAACTAGTGAAGTCTACAACACGTTTCGCGCCTCAGTCTAAAACCCTTTGGAAATAATTTGAAGTTTAAATAATTTAATGGCGGAAATGGTTGGCCCACTTAATAACCTAAATGCTTCGTTTTGATATTATGTTGTACTCTCGCTAGATTCTTGTACTAGTCCAGATAGGCCTACTAAGTCACTAGCTGACAAATATCGGAGAGACTGTCAAATTAACTTCTGCTGTCTCAAAGCACATCAACCTACACGCGCCGGCCCGGACCACGGCTGCTCTATTGTGACAAAATTCAGGTCAGTTCTGTCCTATTCACCAGAATTAGAGATTCTGAAACCAACGAACGTTGTCCGCCATTACCGTCACAAATTTGTCCAATCAAAGACAATTTTCACTTTCCGTATTGCTGAAGCTAGTGTATCATAAAGTTTCATTAACAAGCCATCTATTTCACATAACACAGAGTAATGTGCTTTCGGAAGCCAAATGAATGATACTGTTCCGTCTTCCAGACGAATTTTTACTAACGTGCTTCGGTCTGGAACAAGTCGAGGTTTGAACACACAATCGTTTGGCACTAGCCTACCTTTGGCGAAATCTGAGATCTCGGACGGTAGAATGCGTGCAGCATTCGTCGCAACTGACTAACCAATGGCTATTTATCTAGCTGGATTGTCGTCCTCTGGGGCGCCGTATCACCACCAAGAAGTTTACCGCTGCAAGGAGTTCTGCACCTCCTGCTGATCTTTCCAAAGTGTTACTCAAATCAGAAACAAATTCGCTGCTAGTAAAACATTACTTTCGAAATCGACAGCAGCGAAGTCCGCAAATATCGAAAAGAAAAATCGAGCAGCGAACTTAAGCCATGGAACAAGCATACTGAAGTGACTTCTTGTCCACATATGTATTGCTAAAGACCTAGTTCTTTGCCAGATGCCAGTTGTTTTCGTATTTGGGCTCGATGAACTCGTATAATTTGTACCGCCAAAAGTCTAGGTGCTACGCCCATCATTCTTATTGATATTGCTCGAATAGAAAAATTATTGATTGTTTTGAGTTTATGTAGCTTACTCCAACCCGTTCTTCGCGAAGTTATACAGGTAGAGCCCATAACCTACTTTATGAACTTGAAATACGCCCTCGAAAACGATTTGTCTCTTATAACTTCTAGGTTTAGCTGTTGGTTCTCTATAAATGGCGAGAGACAGCTTCGATCCGCTTAGAAACGCATCAGTCACTGAATATCAACAAAAACTCTGTGCGTAGTTCGCGCCGACCTTCGTTATTCTCAATTCTACCTGTATCATGAATAATAGATTTTTTTAGTCTCAAATCGAACAAACTGCCTTACACATTTCATTCAGAGAGTTTTTCAACGCATAAAATACACGAAGGTATGAGCATATGCCACCGTCATGGAGGAATCGAATACGCCGACCGTTAAGATCAGCTTTATGGTTCATTAACCGACCATCTGTTTTAGGAAAAAGGCTTCAAATATTATTATAGAAATTTCCGTCACTTCGACTTGAACGTAATTTCAATATAACCGATAAAATCTTTTACTACGCTTAAAAGCAGTAGGTACCAAAAGAATATGCCACCTGATACAATTTATCCCAGTAGTGTCCAGCGTAACTAGCGAACTATGCTCTATTTCTGTTTACTAGAAATTTCCGTTTCGCAGTCAGTTCTGAGCTTGTACGCGAAAGGCAGAATCGAATGGACGGTAATATTGAGCATGCTTCGACTATGGAGAAGCCAATTCGCTCCATTTTCGTGCAACAAGAATGATTGACTAAGAAGAAGAAGTGTTTAACAAATATCCAGACGAATAGATTAAATTTAATTAATTGGTCTCTCTGAATATGATTACAAATGAAGTACAGTTCAACATGAGTAGATTCTCTTGCTCACAGATTGAATTACAGACATATCTCGTTCGCTACACTCCGTAGTGGTAATCTGAGAAAGTTTCAGCTTCTTCTGTGAATCAGCTAATGCCTCAGAATTTAATGCCTAAATAGCCAAAAAATAAGCTTAAATGAGAAATTTAGAGCACAAGCCCGATTATAATTGATCTTCGTTTGGATTCACTTACTGTAGCCGTTCAAAACACAACATAAGTCTCAATAGGAGAAATACTTTCACATTAAAAAGGTAGACAATATTACGGTAGACAATATTACGCTGCAATTTTTCAAGATCATAGGCCAAGTCAGTTTCGATCAGTGCCTTATCTTTGACAAAATGAAAAAAAATCAAGATAGGTTAAAGCTGGTCGATAAGCTGGATATATGAGCTTATCGCATTGAACAAAATCATTTTCTGATAGGTGTTCCCCTTCAGTTTCGTTAACCAGCTGTTTGAACATTCTTAATCATTCTGCTATGATCAGCATTTTCATAGATCTTTTAACAATGGTGAAGTATCTAGTTCCTACCAGCGTCAGTATATTTAATTTTCGGTCTAAACGGCATTTTGATTACGATACTTTCTCAAATCGAGGACATGATGACGAATGCTCGGGCTTTTAAAATGCGTCATCTATTGAAATTTTGCAGGATAAGCAGTACAGCGCTTCGAAAAAAATTTGGTCTAGCAGCTCTGCAGCGAAAAATATAGAAAATAATTTCATAATATTTTTTACATTTGTCTTTGCGGTTTCCGGTGGCTTCCCTGGTCGTCAACATACTTTCAGCTCCATTAATTTGCCCGAAATCAATATGCAGCGAAATCATTGATGTATTAAATCATGTTTGAGAAAGAATCCGGCGAATGGAAATTGATTATCTTTCAAGTAATTATTGCAGAAAACTGAAATATTGGGCGCACTATTTCATTTCGAAAGCTGCCAGCCGAAAATTTTTCGAGCTCCAGCATGCGTAGATTCTCGGTTAGGTGTCTTATTATGTGTCTAAATCGATTTTAGCAGCCATAGAATCATTGGTTCCTTGCCCTATTTACCTTGCAATTTTTTCAAACGCGCTCATAGTTTCTTGTTCTCATTTAAAAAAATTTACAAAAGCATAAAGAAGTTTTGATCGAATTTAGCTATGGGATTAAGTCTCAAGATAAGTGCTAGTACCGTCCTTCTTATTAAAACACTACTATTGATATTTCTGGCCCTACTATTGCAGTTATGCACTATTGGGCAATTCGATATCGTTTTCTTTGGGTATACGTTGGTTCAGACTTCGATCGTGGGTTACTTGGTTAAATAAAATTGTTAAAGTGTCGTTAAAATAAATAAGCCTGTTATCCCTACTAACGGGAATAAATAGTTTGTATGGCGTGACAAGTAGGATGGTCAAGAAAACTTCAATTTCTACCGGAATCCGCTAAACACCTTTAATCAACCGTTAGGCAGATTTTTTTGTAAAAATAGCTGCATTCATTATCTTAGCGGGCTCATCTCGTCTCTTATGTTCTCTACGGTAGAACCGACTTTCGAGAAACAAGGCTGAACAATTTTACTAGTTGCAAAAAGAAATCTGGTGTGTATGTACTAAGATACTGTCTTACAGATCGGGCCTAATCTGATGTTTTTCAGCTGGCGATATGCTGTTCGCTACTCCCCATCGACGGCACTCAATTTCGGTTTTTGATTTTCAAATAATTGAATTCCCTTCAGCTCAGCCGCGGTCTGAAAAATTACCTAGTTTTCCAGAATTATCGAATTGTAGATTTAAAGCTTCTGTTTTAACAATTTTCAGTTCAGCTGAAAGTCAAATATTAGTCGAAAGAGACTTCTCAATACAATCATCTAAAAAGTAACGAACTTCGGGGACAGTAACAGTGTTTTTGTAACGATCTTGTGGAACTTTTAGGTCTTTTGTTTCGCCACGAACTCTATTAATCTTTTTATTTGATAGGACTATAGAATTAATTCAGCCATAAATTTCATGTCCGAATCTTGCATTATTTCTCAAAATTCCAATACCTATTGAGAATAAGAGATTTTGAGATCCGACCAGTTGCATTGGTAATAATTCATATGAGTCAGTTAGGTTAAAGGTTCTTCCAGAAATTAGAAGACTTTGTACACTTCGATCAAATTATTGACTTCCTCAATTGAAGGTTTGAAGAGTTCTAAATAATATCAAAATGGTTTGCTCGATTAAGTGAGTGGTAGATCCAACAAACGGAATACCAACTATTTTCGAAAAAGTTTGATTCGTTGATTATCAATCATCAGGCAATACTAGAACGTACGAGAACAACTTGAAAAACAGTTCTAATACTAAATCATATTACATCCTATACTCGACTAAACTTTGCTGAAGAAAACTGAAAGTTTGCGAATAGTCTACATTGTCATTGAAGGAGCCGTGGTTTCATTATCAATTCAGGTGTTATTCATAAGCTCTTGCAAGGTTAGTTAGTCTTTAAATTCATTTTTATGAAATAAACGTCTGTTTCATTTCCCAAAATCTTGGAACATCTTACGAGCCCAAATGAATACATTGAAATCTTCGTTGAAAGGGTATGCATGCAAATTTTTCTAACTGTTCCGGACTCTTTTCTCTTGTTCTGCAAAGGAAAATCAATGAAAGATACCTGGCCGGCTTGATCGAAGTCACACAAATTCAAATTTTCTGTCAAAACTATATTGCGACTTGCAACCATAAATTAAATTTCGAACGCCGTTGAACAATTAAATTACTGAAAAACTTGTTTTGTGAGTTTTGGCTCGCTTTAATATTAGTCAAGAACTACGACTTTACAGAAATATGATATTTCAATTAAGTATCCTTTTCTACAGACCTGCAATATTTTTTTGCTAAGTAAAAAATGATTCGTTGATAATAGTCCGAGTGCAACGAGTGACATTACTGAGATAGGCTGCATGGAAGACAGGTGGAGTATTTCAGAAAATATAAGTGAACCAAACATCCAGGACCGACAAACTTTAGAAATCGACACTCTTCTTGAGCTGCTCGAACTGCACTGGATACGCTATTACAGGTCTTTCGATTTGCATTAAAGTTCTGGTCCGAAATTTTCTGTACTTGCAATTAAGTAAAGAATTGTATGAAAGGTAAGACATATGATAAATAACACATTCGTGAGGCTCATCAGAGCAATGAGCGCCACTCCAGAGGTTAAGAAATTTATGTAATATGTTTGTACGTACGATAGAGGGGCGTATGTTCGTGAAATTCTAGTAAGCGTACAAAGTGCATTGACGAAAGTGCAGTTCAGAAAAATAGGAGTGCTCTACACTCCCTTCAAAACAAAGAATATGCGTTGCACTAAACTGATCGATTGGATTACTAGAAGATTTCCTTCTTGCTTACACCTTTCGCATCAAGGAAAGAAATGGGTTGAATACACTTTTGAACCGAAGAAATCAACGAATTACGTAGAAGCCGTTTTGTAGCAAAGTACTTCATTAGTTTGCAAATTGTTCAAATAGAGCACATTGTTGAAGTGTCTGTTACAGGCGTGAGTCAAATACAGATCTCGTCCTAATATTATGTTGTATGAGTACGCTTCCTTGATAAATCGTGCAAGTCCAATGATCAGCAAGCATTTATAAAATTTAACATCTTTTGAATACTCTTGCTAGAATTCGAGACATATAAGGAATGCAAATAGTGCCAAATATGTTAATCGCTGATTTCCTGAGATTTACTGATTTGGCACGGCTTTTAACCTTTTTATTTTCGTAAGCAAGTCAAGCCCTTCTTTCCTCTAAAAAAATCAAGTTCTTAAATCCTGTTTATGAATTTCTTTTGAATGTCCATACATCGCACTGTGCCCTTTGAACATCAGTATTTCGTCTTGTAGGTACTTTTCGATATTTTGAACGGTACAGACGTGAAATGTCCGGACTGAAAATATTTAGACCCTATACATCTTGCCCTCAAAGTTTCACGATTACTCCGTAACTTTCATGGAGAATGGATAATAATTCCTAGAGTTATTTATGGTTCATTGCTTACAAAATACATTGCCTGTTTAGAAAATCTAATTTTTTTGGAAATTACTCATTAAATGAAAACAATTGACAAAGCTCTGTAGTTTGGTGTTGAATTGACTTCTATGACTTAGCCTTTTGCCCGAGAAAGAAGGAATCTCTCACGATTCTTAGAAAGAAATAATGACCTTTTGAAAATAGGCAGTTTTTTATGAACACTCACTCTATAATTCATGGTTCACGCTGATATCAGCGGCATAAGCGTATTATTTAAAATGTACTGCGATTCCATTGAGCCTTCTGATCATTTGAAGGATCGCGACGAAGCTATACGTACTCACCGTCAATAATACAAACAATTGTGTAGAACTCCCACCATACTATCCTTTCTAATGCTGCGACATCAATTGATTACTATTCATCTGGGTGTCTATGTCATTGTTCTGTAAATCATTTTTAGCGAAAAAATATGGCTTACCATTAGGAAACAAGATGATATTAGACGACGAGAGATCACTCCTTATACATCGAATTATCAGTTAAATAATAGTTCACGAATATGAAGCTTTCAACAAAGCAGCTCACACAAATATTACTGATGTGAACTCGAAGATTTTATTTCTGAAAATGCATTTCACTTGTCGCTAAGTCGGATAATGCAAACAAGAGCAGCTATTAATTATTTCAGGACGAGAAACGTGCAAGGAAAGCAAAAAATTTGTCCCATGCACATAAGTTTGGAATGGTGAAAAGTGAGGTACGGTACGGAACGGTTCCGTTTCGTTCTGTTTGGTTCAAGATTTCTAGATAATGTGCGGCGCTGTCATGGTACGCAAGCCTTTCTCGAGGTGGTGCCGGAAAAAATGCTATAATGGTCGGAAAGCTGAGCTGATCTGATCTGATTTGTTCAGTTGTATTCTACTCTATTCTGGGAGAAGGTAATCAAGTATTGTTTGCCGAAATCGTAAAAACCCGATCATAACTTGCACAGTTCCATTTAACCGAACATCGCAACTCGTTAGTCTCTACCAATACCCTTTCTGGGAGCCGTGATCCAAATTATCGGACCTATAATGGTCTAGTTCCGCGTGTCAAGAAATCACATGCTGAAATCTAAGTTGGACCGTTGTGTGTAATGAAGCAGAACGCCTTGCAAGTGCATATGTTGCAGCCTAGCACTGCACAGTGAGTAGCTCTAAATCGAATCAATGCCCTGATTCGTTCCTATGAAAATGTCTGGAGTAACCTGAAATGTCATCCTAGCACTGTACTTAGTAATCGGCAATGCATCGAACCTTGTATAAGGATCGTTAACCGTTACAGAGAACACCAACTAGTCATTTAATTGACAATATTTCGGGAAAAAATGAAGCTGGTTTGCCGAGACCACTAATTTTCTAATTGATTCCATGGTTTAGAATTAGCTGTTCACATCTAAAATCAAATAAACAGGGACCGGGATGAAAATTTCGAGCGCGAATGTGCACACCCTCAAACAACATTGTCTGTCAGCTCCAGGTGAGTTGATCCCGTTTGGGACTGCGTGCAGGAGTCAGAGGTGCTTGTCGGCGTCTGTTCGTCCTGGTGATCAAATTTCCGAGTCTTTGGGCTAACTACAAGGATTACACGGCTACCGCCGCCTTATTAGTACCGGTCTGCTTCTGCCGGCGAAGTTATATCGTAACCAGTTCGCCGCCACTGCCGAGCCGTTCTACCGATTATTATTGTTACCGATCTGCCGCCTCTATTGAGTCGCGCTGCTGGGTATTGTTGTCGTCGGTCTGGCGCTGCCGCCGTGCCGCGCCACGGAGGTATTACTCTTTCAGGTCTCGTGCAGCCACTTAGTCGCACCGCCGAGTATAGATGTTATCTGCCTGCCCCCGCAACTGTGTTGCGTAGCCACTTACTACTTTTATTGTATTGCCGCCGCGCTGGCGCCATTGTTTGATATTCTGGTATTGCCGTTGTTTCCACCGCAAAGTTTAACCTGTAATCCCTGCTGCTTCACTAACCTAATCGGCCGAAATACTTTAACTCTTTCTTTCTGCCTTCAGTATCGTTACAACAGCGGGTCTCACGATCCGTATGTCTGCCACAATCTGAAGCATAAATTTGATCGCTTGTGTCATGTGGAATCAGCCTGATGTTAAAGAGCTCTGCTTCGGGGAACAATATGCCGAGCATGAATTGACTATCTTTGCAGCGCACTACACTGCAGTGTTCTCCAAAGTTCTGTAGTAGGTTTTCACTTTCAGCTAATTATATCTATACGCATCCTGCACCGAAAAGTCCCTCATACACGAGCTGTGAAACTGGGTTGCGTCGGGCCCTCAATTCTTGTTGACCTGTCACACGATATTGTACAGTGCCTACGTCCGTACTCTTTTTATTCATATCAGCAGACTCATTGTTCTGTATTACGTTAGAAAAGGGTGTTTTCATGCGTTCTCGTTCGGGTTTCGGGAAGCATCAGTTGCGCTTTCATGCAACGATTACTTGAAACTTAACCATGCCTCACACTCCGAATTATTTCAGTACACCCCAACTCTTCTGCACGCGAAGCAACCACTCAACCATGCGAACTCCTCACTCAAAACATCCGATCGTGATACTCGCAAGCCAGCGCTAATTCTTCTTCCTGCACTCGGCGATACTCATAATTTCTATCTCTTGACACAGTACCGAGTGATTTTTTTCGGACGCTGAGCAAACAACGGTACCAATTAGCTGTGAAACCTGTTTCCATGTTTTATACTGAACAGCCACATTCTTCTATGACTGGCATGCTTGATCCTGGTGATGTTGACACCATAACCAACTAAGCAACTGTTAGAAATAGGACGGAAATGTATCCTCATGATGTTCTCGGATCAAAGCTGCGATTCTAGAAGGCACTCATGTTTTTCTTTGTCTTTCTTTTCTACGGAACCTATTCAACACTCACAGGTTACCTTATCATGGACGGCAGGAGAGTTGTATTGAATTCGAGTTCTATCAATGAATTCTGCAAAGAGCTTGCTAACTGTAGCGCGCTGGATCACTCGAGTTGGAGCATACTATAAGGCATACTAAATGGAGCACATAGCTTGTAAATCACATACCGCTACAGTATGCAGGACACTTCTTTAACGGATCCTATTTATCTTTTGTTCCAAAGATGCGAGTACTTCAGCTGTATTGATTAAAAAAGAGAATAAAAGCCATTTTTTTCGGCATAAGAAGAGTTCATGTTTTCTACTGTAGTGTTTCATGTTGTTTCATCATGAACACGCGACGAATCATTTCAACCTATTTTCAGGGTTTTGCAAGTTTATTACTGAAGGTTAATATTTTCAAAGTGCAAATAAGAAAGCTTGACAAGAATAGTATTGATTTTGGAAGCTGTTTTCTGACTTCCAATAGAGGGAGAATAGTGGTAAGCATTTTTTATGATAGCACCTAATATATTCGAAAACCCAAGAGAATACGTAGTAGTGCTTCACAATATTTACTTCAGAAAATTATAAAAACGGCATGGCTCACAACGAACATTGGTTAAATGATCTGAGCGACAAATGTAATTAAAGACACTATTCTATAGGTATTTGCAAGAATGGTAAGCATCTTGTTCTTCTCTTGTGGTAGATATGGCGTGAAGTGGGTTGAGTAAGGTGTTAAGTCGTTAATCGTTATCGTGCTTTACTCATTCAGGTGCTATTCTATTTATGCGGGTCTAGAAATAGGTTCGCCGGTCATACAGATCCCATGGCACGTCAGTGCATGCCTCTATATCGATAGCCCTCACAATTCGCCAGTCATTATAGATAGCGTTTCATGATAGCGCATTGAGTGCACTTCGAAAGCCTGGAGAACATGAGTGGTTCACACTTCTCTATTACATTTTACCGGAAATATAATAATATCAGTGTAATATTCGTGTGTTTGGAACTATATTTTAAAATGAAAACTTTGGAATGGTTTTAGAAGGCGCTTTAAGCTGCTTCAAATGAACATTGGACTTAACATCGAGAGATTGTTGTAGAATTGGTTAAAATTTTCTTGGAAACATAAAACACGGTTGGTCGTCATATTTTTCTATAAAACCGATAGTTGTACGGAAGGAAGAGTAATAATCGTAACTTTCGGGAACTATAGAGCTGATTTAATTGAAATTTTTGACAAATGATTTTTCATAAATTTTTTCTTGTAAGACCGGTCTTCAACTCGTTTGATTTGCTTGTCTGCGCAGAATCGTGTGGCATAGTTCAAGCAATCATTTTTGACCCATTGCAGCGTGTTCTTTAGATGTATAGGTTATCTCTTTACGATTATAAATCACGAAAACAAAGCAAACTCGCTTCGAGCAAGCAGTGCTTTTCATTATTGGGCAAGCAATCATATAGAATTGACCAGATGTTTTTTCATTCATTTCACAGTTTGTTGAGTAATGTATATTCCTTTGATCTGAATTTTGAAACTTTGCGTTTGGAATAGTATACCGTTCAATAAATTTCGTTTGAATTCATTTGCAATGTAGTCTACATAGGCTTTCATTTTGTGCAACATTGTTAGAATGTGGTGAGCAATAAATAGATATTCCCGGTAAATCAAGAAGTTTTTTCTACTACACAAGGACGAACGCGTCAAATAGAACTCTTAACTACAATTTTTTCAGAATGTGAGTACGTATAACTGGCCAACAGTGTCCAAATAGAACCGTAGTAAGTACCTGAAATGCTGTTTCGTTGAAATGCATTTTAAATAAACTCTTTCTCACCATAGTGTTAAGCATTGGAATAATTCTACCATTTTGAACGAATTCAGTGAACTCAGTCAATAGAATACTGATGTGTCAACGAAAATTAATTACATCAGCTACTAGAATCTAAGTCAGAATTAACTAAAAGCATTGTGCAAAAATTTCTGGATTGCAATTTTTTAAAGCGCATGTTATATTTCTCTACTAAGCTTTCTTCGGTTCATGACCGGAATTTTCTTGCTTTACCTTCGAATTCTGTGAATCCAATAATTATTCAATAGGTAATAGGTGCTTGCCATGTAATTCTGTATCAGAGATCGATGTTTACTACTTGAACAATTGTTTGTAACGCATTTTGCAAAACGAGGTGTCTATAATATTGGCAACAAGGGTGGGTGTTTCCTACTAAACTATTTGATGTGATCCGAGCGACTTGTTTGTTGGTTCCCCGTAGGATAAACTACTGCTCCAATTTATGAAGAAAACAGGGCCATGCAAAGCTACAGAAAATCGTACTTTTTATCCCCGAGTGGCCAACGTCGACCTGATGAGCAGGTCGGCTTTCGGGTGGAAAATGGGTTCAGAGCTGGCTCAGCTGCAAATCCTGTTATAATACTAGTACTGATTGACTGCACTCCTCGAAAACTGACATCGACTTTTCAAGAAAGTTGAGCATCCTGATGAAGTAGCATATTGCTACACGAAGAACCAAATGTATTTGCATTTCCGATTATTTTACCTTTTCAGTGATGTAGTTTAAGCATTATAAAGTATATTTATGAATGCATTGTTCGAACAAGAGTTTCTCCCTTTAAGATTAATTTGTCAGTTATGCACTTACTAAAAGGTGACATTTGATTCGTGGTAGGCAAATTCAATAAAATTTTAATTCCCGATTTACTGATTGAGCGCTGATTGCAGCAAGAAGAAGTATCACAGAAATGAAAGAAGCTGGATCTCTGTGGCAGAAGCTGAGAGCGGTAGCAGCGGGTAGTTGAGGTAGAATTTGTCTTCAAAGGAAGAGTTTGGGTAGTCGAGAGGTTGAGTCGTAGCCGGGAATTGAGATGTGCCAATATGACTCGGCGCATGAACGAAGGTAAAGCATCAAGTAATCGGATGTTAAAGTGTAATAAAAAGCATGCCGCAAAAAGCAAGCACAGCACAATATAGACCCACACTAGAACTTAATAGCATGAGCAACAAGTCGTGAGTAAAACGAATTCGAAATAATTTGCCAAATAGGATATGCCCCGTTTACATACGTAAGCTTCTCATCTCCCACGACTTCCTGGCGGTTTTCGTTCAAATAGTCCCGACCACACGGCAGTGCTACGATATAAATTGAAAAAGAATGACGTCCAAATGATAGAATTCTGGTCCACATTTTAGAAGCACTATCAGTGCTTGACTGCCGCGAAGCGGTCTAGGATTAACTAATTATGCTCGATTTCAATAAAATTCGTTGTTCAAGTATTTCGGAAGATAGCAGTGTCTCCAGCACCACTGAATAAATGTCAAGGAGATTAGAGTGAATACTTTAATGAATTTGACATTTGGTATCTGCGTGGCCAGCTTTTATTTCTGCTACCATCTACAAAGTAGGGCACTGAGGGCACTGAGGCTAAATAACCGCAATCTAAGCTATTCCAGTCATGAATGGAATGAGTGAGAAAGCTAACAGCTCCATCACTAACTTAAAAACGAATCAACTAAACAATTAACCCCATTAATGTATTTCGAAAACTCGTTAAACACTTTTCCAATGCGCTTCAGAATAATATATTCAATCATAAAACTGCAGTACAATTACGGAGATGAAGCATTAATTTTTGAAATACGGCATTCCCCATCATTTTGCAGAAAAGCTAAATGCGTCATTCTGTAGAAGTTTCGTGTTTTCGAGTTACGATTCTTTCGATTGATTTTTGTATGTTTTATGGAGCCATTCTTCAAATATTAAGAAAACTAATGACAAATACAGCAAACGTTGATTTTTTCACCTAAAAAATCAAAACAACGCTGGTAAGAGTCGTTGTACGGGAGAGAGAAAGCGTTGACTTAACACTTCACCAAATGATCCCCTGGGCAATGCTTGTCAATGAGCTACTTACGATACTGAAATACTAAATTACAGAGCTTTAAAGACTATTAGTCCTCTCGATAACGATGAAATGCGGTCTGTTCTTTCACATGTGAGGAAAGAACAAATACGAACGAAAGAGCTTCGCAACGAGTGATAGCAACTTCTGCGGTAGTTTTTCCTTAAACAAACTATATTGGAAAGCTCGTTCTTCCTATAACTAAGAATGGAGTACGAAATGCAGATAAGATTTCAATATTAACTCGAAAAGGAGTGTCGAACAGCAATATTTCTGTCAGAATAAGAAATCATTAATTTGGTAGCTTACAAATTAGTGTTAGCCTATTGTAATTGATTAGCAATTATTTTAGCTAACTATTGCATACTTAACAGTCCTCGACGAAGAACTAAAGCGATTTAAAAAGACGAATAGATTGAAGAAGCTCAAATTGCTGCGCCGGCCGGACGTGGAGACACGAGGGCGGCAGCAGAAGCACGCACTATTCGCACCACTACCACCATCGTATTATATCTACACTGTCTGTCGCCTCGGCGCTGACTCTACTACTACAATTCTATCCCTTAGGCGTGTAAATTGCTACTACTGCTCTACTTTCCTGCTCACAACCAGGTGAAGGCATGGGACTCCATCGTGAGCAGAAGGATTGTCTAAACAAAACTACGACACTTTCAAAAGGTTTCGACCAAATCACGCTTCACTATCGAAGGTTTAAATTCCAGTAGAAAAGAGAATACTACTTTTTAATACTGTATATGGTAAGTTAGTATGAAAATGCTTCACAAAAGCGAGAGTATTCTCTACCAAATTCTCCAATACCGCATGGTGAAAGCAGAGTTCTTTCCGATAATCTAAATTACGCGATATGTTTCTTCGAGCAATCAAGCGTGCTATTCATTAATATTTGTCCTCTTTATTTAACAAATTAACGGTAATTGATCACGCATAAATAATAAAATTGCATTAACTCCAGTGTTCGCAGAAAATTTTTTAAAGACATGTTCGAAGTTTTGTGCATTCATAGACTTATCACAAAATTGAATGTAGCAGGAAGTTGAAGAGGAAACAGGAACGATGTCAGATTCAAACCTATTCTCGTAGTTCTACTGATTGCTTCTTGTTTGATTCGCAAACTGTTTACGGTATAATTCCGGTACTTCTACGAATTCAAGCCTCGCACGAGCTCCAAGTGGAGATAAATGCTCAAAAGTTTTAAAATAATGTAAAATTCAGAATTATTGAGCGCAAAATTCTATTAAAAATTTCGTTAAAGAAAACTTTGAAAACAATTTTGAAATACAACTAGCTCAATGTATTGTGAGATAGAAATGAAGGATTGGATGCGGTGTCAAGGCACGAAAAATGGACGATTCTATGCCGGAAGCATGATAAACCTTCGAAAAAAATTGTAGAATTTTTAGGATAGAATTGTCCTGCTTTCAGAAAACGGCACTCAAGGCAATTGAAAAAACCGCATCCCAATAGCGACTTACGCGGTGCACGTTCACCACTCGGAAAGCTATCAGTAATGATCGCAATACAGTTTAAGTCGAATTATAGGCGTAATACTGCGAAACACTCATGCGGAATTGTGAAATAGGCCGATCAGCAGTAGCAGTCAAAGGCATTTTAAACTGTAAGGCAAAGTGGTTGAGCAATCATTTCGAGATCTCCTGATCTGCTGCTTAAGCTATTACGTTTAAAGTTCAATAGTCTTCTCCGACGCCCAAAACAAATCATCTTGATTTTGTTGAAGTCGATGAAATATATTTTTTCCTAAAAAATGAACTGGAATCGCTTAAATGACTGAGCTAGTAAACTGATCCAACTTTGACTTTCTTTCTCAATAGCTCCTAACGGAATAATCAGTCTTCCACATAAGCTAAATGATACGCCAGCCTGGAAGAATAGAGGTCGAATCATGAAGATTGCAAATAGTGTCGTGACCTAGAGGAAAGTCGGCTTTGACGCTTTCTCAGGTATAATTTAGATCTTTAGACTGCTCTTCCGACTGGTAGCTGCTATTCCAAAAACTACAGACTCATAACTTCGTATCTTAGTAAATCTGTAAGATACCAATGAGGACAAAAAAATTTCTGGCTCGCTCTTTTCTTCGGTAATTGAATAAAGAAACTTCTTACCTTCATTTTAAACTTGACCCCTCAACTATGCCATAAACATAATGTAAGCTTATTCAAAAAATACATTCGGTCGTACTATCGATTTGTTCGTGTTCTTCAACAATCTATTCGAAAATTCATCTGATTAGCACAAATACAAAACAAATCTATGTATCTTACGCTAATATAATGCTGTAGCATGCTGTATTCATGATTTCTATCTCCACTCATCCTCACCCGATGGAAGATATCTTCTTCCTCGCCACCTAACCGAGCATCTGTCTCTACTACGCTGCAAGACAGCTGGAGACCAAATAATATTAGATCGAATTAGGATATATTTGTTATGGAGCAGCTCTAATACCTGCTGAGGTTTCGAGAACACACATATAACAAATAATTCGGACGAAAAATTAGTCAAAAAAGAAATATTTCTATTTCTGGATTTTATTAGATTGAGAAGAACGAGGCTGTTTTTGTATAAGAGTTTCCGTGAGTCAAAGTAATAAATCGACTTTTATGTATCGAAAAAAATTCCATCCGAGCAATGCTAATACATTGTTACACCTTGAGAATTCCTATTGTGGAAAAACTTAACCTTGACTGGACTTTAGGTCTTCTTCGTGAGCTGTCAGTTAAAGGATGGTTGTGCTTGAAGAGTGATAAACGAGACAGAATACACTTCTTCTTATAGGGTTTCAATTGTGCGAAGTAGAAATAGTTCAATCGTTGTTAATGAAATGTTTTTACTTCATCTAACATTCACCTGTATATAGACTTGTCACTAGGTTCTAGAAAGTTCTAGAAGGATCTTTTAGGGTCTTTTGGGACTTTATAGATGTGTACGGTGACAGCAAAAACTCTAGGACTTTCTAGAATTTATTAGTAATTATAAATGACCAAGATGCATCCGAAAATGATATACATTCTAATAGAATGTGTCTGCTACGATTCTATCACCATTGAGTTGAGCAGAAAAACAGTAGCTATGATTGCGTGTCCTATATAATGCATGTTTTTCACGCCTACAGATTCAGTACAAGAATAATAAAATGCTTTCGGCCCACTTTGAAAACAGGCTCATGACTTGATGTAAGATTCTTAAATTCTTTACTGCTGTAAGTTCTGGAATTTAAAAGGGTTTTTGCTGAGCTACTTTATTTTCGAATTAACTGTAGCAATCTCTTTGTTAGAAAAAAGTCAATACGAGAGAAAATAGTCACGTACGCGCATATTAACATACGAATCAACTTGCTGGCTCATTTTTCCGCCTACGTAAAATTATTTCATTTTATTACTAAACCGTGGAAATGACAGGAACGGGAAATTAGGTACTTTTCGTACTGGCTGAATTGAAGGAAACTATTCGAATCAATGGTTCTTTCTTTTATTTTAATGTCGCACCCAGTTCTCTGTGTGGTACAGGAGTGTGCGCTATTCTAGTGATCAGAAAACTTCATGAGAAAAATGTTTCCGGAGTGTGATGTTATGCCTAGGTTCGAGTTCGTCTTTATCGAATAAAGTTAGGACTGGCATGCTACGTCAACATTTTGCTTTCCGACAAGTACGCATAACTTAATAATCAATTCCGTATGAATTTGACAATGCAAACTGGACAATTAGGTAGTGTAGTTGATAGACATTCGATTTCTGCGAGTTGTAGCCTTGCAGCAAATTAAATTCTTAGAGAAATGGTCAGTAAAGAAGACTCTGTAGGTCGGCGAATCAGCGGACCACACCTAGCGAAACCAAATCCGAGCACAAGAATTTGAGTATCACCATTAGATTATAAGAACGAAGATGGTCAGAGAAGCTCTATTTAGGAAGCCTCCTAATCATCGAGGTCGACCATCGAGGAAACAAAATGCACTCCTGCTCTGGCCTCAAGACAATGACTAGGTTAATTGTATCCACATAGCCATAAATACCGAAAACGAACTATATATAAATATCTCTGCAGACTAATAAATTTCGAAAGTTCTACATATAGAAAGTACATTTTCTGAAACTATAAATACATTTTCTTGCTCTCCTCATTGCACTACAGATGATATGAAAGCTTCGTAATGTACGCTCAAGAAAACAACTATACATGAAACGATCAAGATTAGCACGAATTTAATGCGGAACACAGTAAAACAGCTTCTTATTAAGATTCATAGATTGCGAATGAATGTCCATCGACAAGAGTGACCGATCGATAATAAGATAATTGCACCAAATTAAATGAATGATGCACGAAAGTTTCAAGTAATGCTATTTGGAAAGAGAATTTTTCTATTTCAGATATTTGATATTTTTTTTGCAACAATTAATGTTAAAAAGGAAGTGAAGAAGTATAAATAGGAAACTATTAAGAAGTACGCAAAAAATAAGTTGTTAAGTCGGTTGCGAAAGAAATTAGCGTACTTGATTATTATTTATAGTTCCAAGTGCTTAAGAAAAATCAAAATTACACACTTAGAAAGTAAGAAGATTTACAAAATATGTTAATGACGCCACTATTCCATTGAACAAGCAGGAATAAAATTCAATACATACCAATTTGACAAATACTTAAATGTGCTCGAATTTGATGTTGGATTTGAATGTTTTAAATATTGTGCATTTGCTTGTATCCTGCATTGAATTGAAAATAACTATTTTAGGCAGAGGATTATTTCTGATTGACTGCAAATCCAAATAATCATTCAATAAAAAATTTTTAAGAAATTGTTTAATCTAACGGACAATAGACACGCCGCATATTACCCACTTTCTTAAAATACTATAATTTCAGGTGCTTAATCTTTCGCAGTCTGCGCTTTTCCACTTATCTACCCGAATTTTCCGACTGAATGTGAGATACGATCCATGGTGTGAGTTTTGATAACAAAATGCATCTCTTGGAATGATGAATCAAAATGATGTCCTCTATTAGTGTCAAAGGTTTTCTTCATGTGTGCGTTCGCAGCAACGTTGGTCGATTAAATTCATGCTACGTCTTATAATATGTCGACAAGTTTAAGACAAGCGGAAAGAGCTGGAGAACGACAATATGATAAATGACGTTATTGCAGTAATAAATTAGCAGTAACTGGAAGTGGCGGCAGATCACTTGGCGTTGGTCACATCGAAATCGAAATCATTTTCCAAGTTGTCTATCGCCAATACGCTCACCATCTCAAAAGTAAGCAAAAATTTTTATGGAGCTAATACAACTACCGTTCGCGTCACCTGAATTGAAAAACTATCAATAATTTGCACAGTATTTCCTTCTTCCTTCCCGGCCTCCCTACCCATCTATGCTTCAAATCTCTTGTAATTTTTCTTAATTATCTATCAACACACAGTGACCCTTTCCGAGAATAGTAAAACTTACAAGGCCCGATTTTGGTCGGCAGAGGGACCCCCTGCAGCTTGGACTTGGAAATTTTTTGTCATTTCAAAAAATGAGGCTGAACGCACAAGAGGAAATTGAATAAGAACAGTAAAAACGAAAAATTATCTTTAGTGATAGGAAACTTGCAAACAGACTCGTTCTTTTCATTTATGCTTTCCCGAAACCTGCCCATGCAATTAAAATTTTCTCTTCTCTCAATATCTTTATACAGCTAAATTCTAATTCTGCTAAACATCCCAAGTGAAACATATTCATAAAGTTTCTTGTAATGCCAGATTTTCTAGTAAAATCAATTTATCCGATTCGAGAATAGGACTTATTGATTGTGCTCAAAATTCAGGCAAAATCAGATCTACAGGAACTACGAAACATGACCTACTGTGCCTCGAGGATTGTCGAAACCACGCAGTCACTGCTGTTTCATTGCTACAAAGAACTTATTTCACTACTTTATAGGCACAAAAAATTTTGGAAGGCCGATTTATGCGGCTTAGTTTCGAAAACTTGACGTAAAGTAATTATGATGCTTGCAAAATATATGAAATACTTGGAGAATAATAAACTTGCATGCATGCAAAATTCTTCTTTAGGACGTCTAAACTCGCAGAGGTCCTATTTGATCGCTGTTGTGCCGTAAAAATTGGAAGAATTGATTTTAAACTTTCGGAAACAATCATCCAAAGTACATTCTCTAAAATATTCAGACGGCTCAATACATGGTGATAAGATTCAGAGAGAAGAACGGTTACAAATTGGAAGTATATTGTAAGCACATTTACTGAATTAAACAAGAAAAATATGCTATTATCGAGCCATTAGTTACTTGTACTGCCGTAGACAAAACCATTTTAAATTATTTCGCTTGTGCGGTAAGCAACATAGAACTCTCTCGAAATCGGCTCACATAACTATTTAACCGTAGTTTTTGCGGAACCTCTCTTCTTGAAAAAGATTGCTTGATTAATTCCATTTTACTTATTCTTGATAATTTTTTCGTTTACGAGCACAGCGCATTCAATCGAGAATACATTTGCTTTGATCCATGAAATATCTGAAGATGTCCAGACGATCAATCGCGTCGTCAGACTCCTGCATGTTATAGCGTCTATATGACTATTCACGCTTGTGATTACAGTAAAAACGAGGTCTTATCTGTGAGCTGCAGTGTCGCCTCTTGAAGTTGAAACGGATAAATAGAGAATACTGCGAATCAACAAGTATCTAGGGCTGATTTCAATAAAACTGAGCAGTAGCACGATCTTGCCAGTGAATCTTTCGAACGAGGTTTAAAAAAATACTGCCGGTAGTACCAGAAATCTGAAGAGAAAGGACAAAAGATATGTAGCTTCTGCCAAGATTCAGTTCAAACGATGCAGACAGATGAAACAGACTATTCTAGTAATTTGAAGGATTGTGATCCTCAAGATCGTACAGACTAACGCCAAAAGGAGTGAATCAAGGTTAAATGTCATAATTCAAACACTCATGCCACAAAAAGCAGAAGAAATCCCGATACAGCTCAATCATTGAGGACTACAAGAGAGAATGATGACTTATCAACAAAAGAAAAAAGTTCAAATGGAAGAATGTGTTACAGGACGATAGTTCGTACGCAAACCAGATGAAAACATAAGCATGCACACGGTGAAGCTCAGAATAGTACAGGATGCTCCTGTAGTGGTAATGCGAAAGTAGAACTAAAAAAATTTTATATATAAAATTTGCTGGATGCCTTCAATAACGTCTTTGTAAGTTGGCAATTGATCGAAAAGGATGCATCTTGAAATTCATTTTTGGAAAAATTTGCTAAACATTTTGCTTAATAACATGGCTGATTCCAAAAATATCACTACTGGTACTTCATAAATCCGAATGAATCATCTTAAATGAAATCTTGGCCAGCAGGGCTTTACTTCTTTGCAAAAACACGATACGGTAATTTTTGGTGCAGCTTCGTTTTTGCTTTCATTCCTACGGATATTAATTAGATTCAGTAATGTATGAAACACTGCAATCTTACCTAGATAGTGTACTCACTATGTCCGTAAATTTGTTCTGCGCATCACTGTCATTAATGGTTAATTCGAGTTGTTCATCCATTTCGCAAAGGTTCCATGCAGTTGGATCTTAAAGTCGAACTTCAAGTGTACCGTCAACATATAATGCATGTCCATCGTGAATTAAAAATATTTGAAAGTCCTCGAACTATTGTAGATATGGCGTGAAGTAGATTTGATTAAACATTGAGCCGTTATTTTTCATTGTTGGCCCTGTTAGCGAATTGCTACAGTATTGTTAGACATAGCGAAGAATTTTCGATAGCTAAAATATTTTCGAATGTCACAACAATAGATGATTCCGTAATAAAAGCCTTTGCAATTTGCCAGTCATCATAGGTGACGATTCACGGCAGTGAACTCGTTCATATCGATATTCTGTCAGATAAGTTGATTATTGGCGACATAATTAATTTAGAGTCTACGCATTAGTAATTTACTGTAAGTAATTGTAATCACTTAGCAATTACAATGACTACTTGGTACATACATAATCGTCTTCGACTGAATAAAAAGGACAAGAAGAATTGATTGCAAACGCTCACATTAGCTTTACTAGACGGACGTGGAGGCACGTGTTCGGTTGCTAGAACTAGCACAATTCGCACAACTCCTACACTATTAATCATCTACTTTATCGCCGCCGTGTTATCATCGATCCTGCATATCGTGCCATGGTACAACCAGGTGGTATCTTGGGGTCCCATCGTACTACGAAGAGTAGATAACGAGATAACTTCCTCATTATCTACTCGTGGAGACATCTCTCTTTGTTTTTCCTGTATCTGAATTCACAAAATTCTAGGAAGTTATGCGTAATAGTACAACGGAAGGAATAAGTCACTTCTTTTACATGTCGGCAGCAATCCTAAATTTGCCAATGCAATATTGCGTTAAAATGAGTTGGCAGTGACTATATGTTGTAACCAGGTGGACAAAAGAGGAATCCCAAAACGCTTGAGGCTTACCTGTCATCATTGCTTGAAGTCCCATGAAAGGAAACTCCCGTATGTGAGATGTGACAATAATTGAAGCTATTACCCTACATCTAAGTCGCATAAGACAGCTGTTTTAGGTAGTCAACGCAACAAAATATTATCTTACATCTACCATATTTAGTTTTCTCGTCCTTTCTCTCCCCTATCTCCTTCTTGATATACTGTCCGAAGGTTACTGCCACTTTTCCCTACCCCATGGTGACAAACCTCCAGAAACTAGGTCAGAACTAATTAATCTAAGGTATTTGTTTCTTGTACTGTTCAATGACTAGTTTTTATACTTCCAGTTATGTAGATCCCCAAAGCATATTTGTAGCGAAGTTTCACAAAGGTTCAGATTTCTGTTGCATGCTATTGTTCCCACTTTTTCTGGATATTTCTCTTGTCTGCTTATAGAGTTAACAAACCCCTTCGGTTATCTCTCAGGCAAAGGCTTAAGACTATCAAGACGATAATCGTAGAGCAATTTCAGAAGCTCAAGTTTTGCATCGGACTTTCAACATTACAAGCAGGGGTCAGCCGAGATGGTTCAAAAACCGTTCTCACACTAAGAACTGTAGTTCCGAGCGGTAATGTTTTTATGAATAAAATAAAACTTACTGCAATGCATGGAAACATTTGCGAGTCCTAACAGCACTGGCTGGGCATAGGACGTTCTTATTTCGGTATTGCTTTAGCATGCGTACCCCCTCCTCTTTCTAATGCACGTAGATAATAAGCTATAACAGAATAAGACGATAAATTCACACCAACCAACGAATAACCGGTAGTGTTTCGTTTCATTGCGCTTCCTCCGTAAACGCAACATGCTTGAGTCAGACAATGATGTCTGCTCAGGAAAGCCTGTGAGCATTCCTTGTGCAGCATGTGCGGGAGACGATTGGAGATGAGTAAAAGCGCAGGCGATGCCTATCCAAGCGCTATCATGCGACTCGTTCTGTAAGAGCAAGCAACGCTTTCTTTCACAACGTCCACAAATATGGGCGTGCGAATAGCCGAGTGTCGCTACACGATGTACTCCTGCTCATAGTGTTATGACAGCATGCTCGGATACCGCAGCATACGGTGACAGCAGTTAATGGGCAGTAGTTCATTGCTGTATCAGCAAATAGTAATAGCGAAGATTAGCAGCTGACAGGTAGCTTGTGTAAACTTAAAATAAAAAGCTTAAGAAGATGAAAAGGGCTAACGAAAGGCAGTAATGAAAGAAAAGCTAATGAAAAGAATTAAAGAAAAGAGGATAATTAAAAGGGATATATGAAAAGTTAAATAGGTGTTTCATTTCTGCGGCCGACCACCCTGAGATCTTGCTCGATGCGATCCTCAATGAAGTGCGCTTGGTGCACAGCAACTCATTGGCTTGGAGAAAATTGATCCAGTAATTCCGTTGTCTTTTATTCTCTGTGTGTATTTGACAAAGGAGGTGATACGCCTTCTAAAGCAATACCCTTATTTCATTTTGTTACTTGTGGATTCGGTTATAAATTCGAATGAATCACGACATTCAGCATCTCTGTTAAATTACGTAGAGATAATTTCAATTCTAATGGTGGTGATTTTCTCTTTCTATTTGAGCTATTTCTTTACTATAAAAGTATCGTCTATGATGCTACTTCGATTAGTTTCTACTATTCCATTTTGTTTGAGCCTATATGAGCTTGTACTTCCAGAAATATTGAAACAAACACCAGGGCAGGCATTAAAACTCATAAGGTGCCGCATGATTGAATGCCACTTTTTACCATCATAAGATCCATATTCTTATGCCTTAGGTCTAGATATTTTTGAACGAATACAAAACTAAATGAAACTCGTACAGTTAATTTGCATATTGTTCAGAACCGATTGATCCATAAACTGATTTTGGCCTTCATAGTACGAAGAATTTGATCCATTATAGTATAAAGTTCATACTTAACGGTTTGTACTTGATTGTATGGCTGCGAAACCGGAATAAGAACCGGAACCGATTTAACCAGAAGTAAATCAAGGCCCTCTTAGAACTTCATCTAATTGATTACATGGTTACAGAACTGATTAACCACAAAACTGGAACGAGACCTCCATACTATACTGTTAGCACTTAGTTCTATGGTTACGTTTTCGATTGAAGAAGACAGAGAATCGAGGCCGCCATAGAATTACGTGTGTTTGATTGCATGGTGGCGGAACCGATTAAGGCATAAGACGAATGAAAACGCCTCATATCCAACCGTGCGTGTTTGACTGTTTGTTTTCTTCTTGATTGATCAGATATGTGGCGGTCATCCATTCATAGTTCAGTACTCTAGGGTGAAAAACTATTCGGTCAGAAGGTCACACACGGCGCACACTTCATAGTAAAAGAGCAGTTTCATACATGCAGTCTAGAATAACCATCGGGTTGTCTTGGACTCATTTTTCCCTAGAATAGTTGAAGTATTAAAAGCCGAGATGCTATGGCACCCAAACTGTAGAATACGATACGACAAGATGCAACTAATTACCCCCTCCATTAAGTACCTCCATAATAAATTTTTTGCTATGATTCACAATGAAGCGTAAGGAGTTGTACTTCACAGGTTTTGAAAATGGGGTTTTATACTCTTTGAGTAAGTTGCCAATATTATTGCCTCCAATTGATGACTTCTGTTACAACTCAATGTTCCAATACTCTATGAAAACAGAGTATAATACGCATTTCTGCATATATGCATTTTGCAATATAAATTTCTGCTCACCGGTTTAGCATGTGAGCAAATTGCATCTATTTGCTACCCCCTCAAAGTATTGTCACAGTTCTCCCTAATAAACTCATTTTTGAGAGGTGACGCTTGATTTCGAAACCATCTTGCATGAATAATCCTCTGTTTTTGAAAGGTACAGACATAGCGAATGAAGGAGACTGTTCACTTCCACATGAAATGTAGTCACTGAATGCGAAACAGTTTAAAATATTTTCATAATTAGAACAGTGCCAATCATTTTCACAGAGGTAGTATGATTGATTTAAAAATTTTGTCAAATTTATGTAAGACTGAAGTTCCTTGACTAATGAATCTATTGCGAAGAAGATTCTTCAACTACCAAGGGTTGAAGATTAGGTCTTATTCTACGCTACTTTTAGTTTCTCTCTAGATTACCTGCTACTTAAGCTTGATTCACACAGTTTACTTCTCCTACGCACGACCCCACCACACAACCATGGTGACACCTCCCATGGTGACACCTCCCATGAAAAAATGTCCAGCAGAGCCACCTGCTCCACCTGTTCGCAAACTCGCCTCCACAGCTCATGAAACTCTCGTGCCCGCGCTACTTCTTCCTCCCGCAATCGACACATCCTCTAACCTTAATCTACTTGCACCTTCGCAGAACGGTCCATCTCCTACTCAGAGGCACCAAAATTGCCCAGCTGTGAAACCTGATTCTACTCGCCGTGCACACTAGCGAGACTCCGGGACTGCAGACATGGGACCTCATGTGGATTTGAGCACGCGAATCAAGTACAAATCTGCTTCAAGCAAAGCCCAAATGTACAAGCTCATGCCATTCGGATACGAACTGCTGTTCGGCATAACAATATTGTGTATCGTCTTGCCTTTGCTTTGAACCAGTCAAAGCTTTGCATTTTAATCAAGCTAGTCTAGCGGACTAGTGATATCAGTGTTGTATTAAATCAAACTTCGCAGCGACTGAACTGTCAACATTACCCCATTGAGAAGCTCGAATGCGACCGTACTGTATGATCCAGTAAATGGATCGACACCCCAGCAAGGTTTATCACGTTACTGAATAGAGATAGGATTTTCGTACTGAATCGATGGGCTTCGTTGTACAGCAACTCTCGGTACTATTCCGATCAAATTCAGTTTTCGCACAGCTATTTGCGATTAAATAGAGAGAGGAATAAACATTTTTAGTATTTTTGTAGCCTAGTCGGAATAGTTAGTTTGATGAGTTAACGCTTTACGACGAAATGACGTTTCTTCAAAGATGTTTAACCTCGTGGAAGCTACAGACATAGTGAACATGTAAACGGTTCTACAAGCGTATTGA
>JAAUYH010182054.1_pt1 | contig 31031 bp, 35 predicted proteins | sample 7278061 | NCBI WGS metagenome assembly JAAUYH01 (sample SAMN14350203, study PRJNA611818) | marine sediment metagenome | isolation source: surface marine sediment (0.6m) | place: French Polynesia: Moorea | collected 2018-08 | reverse complement strand
CCGCGACGACGAAAGTCGCAAGGGAACGCTCACCTAGCAAAGGCGCAAAGAAAAACGCAGAGTCTAAAGTAGAAAATTAACCTGTAGGGGCGTTTCATGAAACGTCCCTAAAATATTAGGAAATAAAATTACCAAGATTTAACTCCAGGAGGCATAAATTCTTGTCCAGTAAGTTCAGAAGATATCTCATCAATGAATTGATAAGGTGCAGTAGAAATAAATTCAGATAATAACCAATTATGTTTGCTTTCAAAATGTTTTGTCAATAACATAGGTGAATAGCGTGCTAACTCACTTAATTTGTGCATTGCAGCAAAAGTAATTGTCAAAGAACTTCTGTCGATTAAAGTTTGTATGTTTCCAGAACGTTTAAGATACCATAATCTCTGTGGACTTTGTATATAAAATATATATTTTCGTACTTTAGAATGATATCTTAAAAATTTACTCAAATCATTTTTATTCCAGTCAAATCTTCCTTTCTCTCTAATAATATACCCATCCGATATTCCCTCATCTTTTTCAAAAATATTTGGTAGTTTCTTGATAGTATGGTGATTAGCGTAGCGTTTATCTTTAACTTCCATACATAACCAACTTTTTGAGCTTCCATTTTTCTGCACGAATCTAGGATTAAATACAGGAATAAATAATTCTTTGTCTGATGTAAAAGTTAAGCAGTATGCTCTATGGATATATGGAAGATTATATAAAAGCGATTTGAGTGAATATTCATCGTTCTGACAAGGTTCTTTCAAATAATTGCATAATGAATTTAATATTCCACTAGATTGAAATTTAACTTTTTCATTAGATAATGAGATTTTATTATTTTCAGTTTTTCCAGACACACCATGCGACTCGTTAAACTTGAGATTTTTAAATGTTAGTAATGATTTAGTAGCATTTAAAAAACAGTAATATGCTGTTAATGGAGAAGAGACTTTTGGGAGTTGTTCCGTAGCTTGAAAAAAATACTTTGCTTGTTGCCAGTAAAACAAAGCTTCGTTGTTATTACCTCCATTTCTTTTAATCCACATTTCTACATAATCCCAAGGATCATTTACTAAAATGGTTTTGCCTTCAAAATCTGGAGCAATAGCAGCTTTATGTAGCTTTAGTGTTTTTTTATTATAAGTGATTGGCTTAAAACCCATGTTCAATTAATTTCTATTTTTAGACATAACTATATATTTCCCAAAAATATTTTATTATCAATATATTTCCCAAAAAGCTGACTATAATTTTTACCGTCCCTCTTAGTAAAGTTTCTGTAGGAAGTAGCTTTTGATTTTTAATTGGACTATTATTTAGATGAGGAGTATATTTTTTGATTTGTTGTTTTTCTATTTTGTCTAGTTTAGAATAATTAACTTGTTCATAATAAATACTAAAATACTTTTGCTTCTGTATTTCCAGTTGATCAATCCGATGATGAGCTTTACCTTGCCAACGTTTACGAATATTGTTAGCTTTTCCTATGTACCAAACTGTCTTGTTTTCATCAATAACATAATATATACTTGAATATTCGGGTAACAGTTCCTTAGTTTCTAAACTAACTTTAGAAAGATTTAAAATATGAATATCAGCAAGCAACCTCTTTTTCTCCAATAATGCTTTATAGTGACAATATAAGTATTCCCTAATTCATCACTTAAACTAATATTTGTAACAGATAAATTCTGTGTAATATAAGCGATCGCTATATACTAAAAGTAATTACTAATTGAGTTAAAATATTTGACCTTAGAAAATTCTACCAATTCTCATTAATAGCTAGATAGATCATTTTAAAAATGTAGGTTGGGTTGAGGAACGAAGCCCAACACCCATAAGCTTTTGTTGCGTTTCACTGTCGTTCTACCCAACCTACCTTTGTTGATTATGGTGTTGAACTAATTAAGTCTCTAAGTAGATAAAAATAACACCACCAATATTTTCAACGAGACTGAGTAATTTGATAAGCTTTCCAAGATAACTCTATTATTTCTAATTCGTACCAAAATCCCTTTGTTTGATTCAATCTTTCTGTAGCGGAAATACATTCTTTTGTTCCCACTACTCCACACGCCCAACCCAGTAAGCTATTTGATGAAGCACGATTTCCATTAGGGTAATACCAAGTTGAACCCCATTTAGCTTGTTTTCCATTAGGGTAATACCAAGTTGAACCCCATTTAGCTTGTTCTCCATTAGGGTAATACCAAGTTGAACTCCATCTAGCATTTTTTCCATTAGGGTAATACCAAGTTGAACCCCATTTAGCTTGTTCTCCATTAGCCCAATCAAAGGACGAATGTTGTTGAGAAAGCTTACAAGTTACTTGTTGTTGACCTTTAATCATACCTACAAGATTACTATTTCTTGTTGTCATGTGAGCAAGTCGCTTCATTACTGTTAAATCAATGCAATCTTTTGAAGCATTATTAGGAGGTAAATTAATTTCTGAATATATTGGTCTATTATCTCTATTCCTCCCACAAAAAAGAGCTTCTAAAGTAGCAAGATTTTGTCCATCCAAGTTTTCTTGAAAAGCTAAACGACGCACTTGCCGAATTTGCTCACATTTATCAGGTTTTGCGGAGACTTTTTCCGTGCTTAAAACAATATTGAATAAGCAAAAAATGAATAACAATGTTGTGGTTAATGTAGTATATTTTAACAATATTTTCATTGGTTTCAATTTCGATTGTATTGCCAAAAAATCAAATAGATATAGAAACTCTATGACCAACTAAATTGTTGGAGGTGTTGGGGTTATTTTGTAAAGTTCCACAATATTTAGTCGAGTTAAAATATTTGACATTAGAAAATTAGTTTTGTTCCTTCCCTAAAAAATTTTCATCTACTCTTGTTTAATAGATTAAACTGTAGAGCGATCGCATTTTCTCAAAAAACAACAGTCTGGAAGTAGAGTTTTTTTTATTTCCGACCTCAGAGCAATTGATTCATCAATCAGCAAAAAAAGGGACACAGATTAAACCCTTGTTAGTTCTCTGCATCCCCTGCTATTCAACCTTATTTATAGTTGAATTGAATTGATTTATCTATAAGGAGTTAAAAATAATTGTCTTTCAGCTTGTCTTCTTCTAGTCAAACCAGCTAAAGGAACTAATCTTCCTCTTTGATGAGCTTTATTCCAGCGTAAAAACTCATCAGCAGCCCCTTGATAATCTCCTGAATTCAGTTTTCTAATTAAAGTGCTATTAGTAACAATTCTAATTCCAGCGTTATATACCAAAGAAGTCAATGCACCTAGCTGATTAGGGTTTAATTTTACTTTGACTTTTGACTCTACTAAACGTTGGATATTATATAACTCTGTGACTAATGCTGCGTCAGCTTCAGCCCTAGAAATTCGTTGACCTATTCTAACTTTTCTGCCATTAATTCTAGACTGTCCATAGCCAATTACAGGATGACCACTAGTATCCATATAGGCATAAGAACGGAAACCTTCATAGTGTTTAACTAAATTTATGGTTGCAGGACTAACACCAGTAGTAGCAGCAATAGCATTATTGAAATGAATATTTCCGCTCTGATCTTCTTGAATATTAATTAGATTATTAGCAGCTAGAGAAATAGAACTAAATACACCAATAATTAGGGTAAAAGAGCCTAAAAATAGAAACAAAGCAAAATATTTGTTTAGATTAACAAGTTTCAAGATCATTGATTATAATTCTCTTCGTAATTTTACTTAAGTTAGTAGTTACACTGTATATTTACGTCAGTGTATTTACTTAAATAAATTATTGAGATTTTTTCTGGAAACGAGTATGATCTAAATCACATTTAATAGTGATCTTTATCAATTAGTTCTAGTGATCAAGCTCACTACTTTCGGACTTAGTAAATAACAAACAAATAATCAACTATGCTTTATCCAAAACATCTAATTTTAAAAACTCTCTCTGCGCCTTTGCGACTCTGCGAGAAAAATATCCAGAGCCTTTACCCACATAAATCAAACAGTTAGTTGTAACTTGAAACAATTTTAGATAACAGCCAACAACTCTCTCTGCGCCTTTGCGTCTTTGCGAGAAAAATATCCAGAGCCTTTACCCACATAAATCAAACAGTTAGTTGTAATACCATTTCTATTTAGACTTGCTACAAATAACCCATCTAATACCAATCCCCTACTTCCCCACTTCCCCACTTCCCCACTTCTCCATCTGTAGCTTGACTTTTCAGAATTGGTATAACTTGAAACAATTTTAGATAACAGCCAAAAACTATCTCTGCGCCTTTGCGACTCTGCGAGAAAAACATCCACAGCCTTTACCTGATACAAGACCGCGTCTTCAACCTACAATTTTCGGAAATACTTTAGACAAATCCAAACTTAAATTATCAAAACCTGGAATGCTAACTGTTTCATCTGCTAAAAATATTTGCTTAGAACGATAATTATAGTTATCTGTATCCCTTTTAAAAGAATTCTGATAGACTTCCAGATTATTATCCACTAAGTTACAAATCCAGTAGTGATTAATTCCTGCTTCTGCGTAAAGAGATAATTTAGTTTCCTGGTCAAACTGTAACGAAGAATCTGCAATTTCTATAATTAAAATAATGTCTTCAGGAACAGGATGAGATGATAAGTAATCATCATCTTTTTTCTTAGCAATAACAATATCTGGTTCTGGTTCACTAGTAAAAGAAATAATAATTGGTTCTTTTATTCTAATAATTGCTTGTCTGCTAATTAAGTCATATAATTCTCTCCATAAACAAGAATTACAAACTGAATGAGGAGTTCTTTTAGGGGACATTTCGATAATTTCTCCTCTAATTAATTCAATTCTTTCATTCTCAGTAAAAAAGCCCACATCTACTAAACGATGATATTCTTCTACTGTGAATTTCTTACGAGTAGCTGCAATCATTAGAGACTTATCCCAATGCTGTTATTAATAAAATTGTATCTAGTAATAAGTGATTAGTGATTAGGGGTTGTGGGGGAGCTAAAATTAATTGGCACTACCCAATAAATTAATCTAGACGCGCTAGTAGGTTGACTTACTTAATAACTGCACTAAACCATCAATTTCTTCAGTGAGAGTAAGATAGTGAACGCAAGCACGAATGCAGTCAGGTTTAGCAATAGTTCTCAGGAAAAAGCCTTGTTGTTCCAAATTTTTAACCATACTATAGCTGTTTCCAGAAACCTTAAAAGATACTATCCCCGCTTCGGGAGGAGAAGTTGTTAAACATTCCACTCCTGATATATTTTGCAGACTTGACCACAAATAGTTGCTTAACTGACAAATTCTTTGGTATCTTTGTTGAGCATCTCCCCATTGTCGATGTATTGCGATCGCTTCTCTTAAACCAGTGTATTCAGGATAAGCAGAAGTAGCTATCTCAAACTTTTTCCCATTATTTTTCCAGTTTTGGGGTTGTCCATCAGAATCAATCTCTATCCCTCGCCAACCAATAAAGGTAGGATGCAAAGTAGCAAAGGCATTTTCACTAATATACAACCCTCCCACGCCAGCAGGACCACATAACCACTTGTGTCCTGTAAAAGCATAGTAGTCGATTCCTGATGCTGGTAAATTTAGAGGTAAAGAGCCTACAGACTGTGCTGCATCTACTAATACTTGAATAGGATGATTATCAGTGGGATAGTTATGACAAAGATCGACTATTTCTTTAAGAGGTAAAATTTGACCAGTATTCCATAACAGATGACTCATTACCAGCAAACGAGTGCTAGGAGTTAAAGACTGTTGGATGATTGCAACAGGATCACCTTGATTCAGAGTGCTTAAAATTGGGCAAATTTCGACTGTTACCCCAAAACGGCGTGATATTTCACCAACCGCAGCTATTACCCCAGGATGTTCGCAGTCCGTCATCAAAATACTATCACCTGGTTGCCAATCTATTCCCCACAAAGCAATATTGCAGCCAGCCGTAACATTTTCTGTCAAAGTAATAGTATTAGGGGTTGTCCCCAATTCTTCGGCAATTATCTGTCGTGTTAAAGCTGTTTTTTCCTGTAACCAGGTATTAATTTTCCCCGAAAATGGTCCAACTTCTTGAATATATTGGTGAGTACTGATGATCGCATCTAGTGCAGATTTAGGGAGAATCCCTTGACCACCAAAGTTAAAATAAGTTTTATTAGCTAATCCTAGAAATTTGTTTCGGTGTTGTTCGATTGGGATTTCCCCTAAGTTACTGGTCATAATTAATTTTAATATTCTCAATCTGAATGATTATCCCTTTTCCCTTTCCCCTTTACTTAACCCAGATTTATTGAACTAATGCAAGAGTTGTTGTTAACCGACCAATTATTGCTTAACTATAGACGCTGTCGTCGGCGGACTTATCTAGAAGTATATGGTAATCCAGAAGAGCAAGACCCTGAAAAAGAATTTCTCCTCAAACTCAAAAAAGAAAATCAACTTCATATCGCTAGTACCCTAGAATCTAACTCCCTAGTTTATCAAAGACCCAATGCCAAAGATTGGTTACTGAATTGGCAACAAACGAAAGAGTTAATGGAGCAGGGAATAGAATGTATCTATGGGGGGAGTTTACATCTTTCTCTCCATCAATGGCAAGCTTGCATCACTGTAAAAGATAATATCAATTTCTCCAATCCAGAAGATATCGCCTTTCTCGGAAAACCAACCTTACTGATCAAAATACCAGGAAAATCCATTTTTGGTGATTGGCTATATTTTCCCATCAATATTAAACTAGGTCGCCGTCCCAAACCAGAGTATAAACTTATTGCTGCTTATCATGCTCAGATGCTAGCTGTAATTCAGGGAGTGTTACCGCCTCAATCTCAATTAATTCTGCGTCAACAAAATACCTATCAGATTCAGTTAGACTACTGGCTAGAGAGAATGCAAAGTATTGTAGTTGAATGTGTTGAGATGTTGATGGCAAAATTTGAGCCAGAAGTATTTATCTCTCGTCAACGGTGTAGTCTTTGTAGTTGGTACAGTCATTGCTACAACATAGCTAAATCACAACAACATTTATCTTTAATTCCTGGTGTTACTCCCAAACGCTATGAATCTCTGATTGGTATGGGATTAGACAGTTTAGAATCTATCGCAGCAGTTTCCCAAGATCATCTGGAAGAAAAAATCGGTAAAACTATTGCTGTCTTCCTCAAACAACAAAGCCAGTCTTTACTGCTGGAAAAAGCCATGGTGAGAGCAGATTACAATCTCACCCATTTGCCTCCTACTTCTCCTATTGAATTATATTTTGATATTGAAGCCGAACCAGATCGCCAAGTTGACTATCTTTTAGGAGTCTTGTTAGTAGATCGAATCCGAAACACTCAGCAATTCTATCCTTTTTTAGCCGAAAATCCCACAGAAGAAGCTCAAGTTTGGCAAGATTTTTGGGAATTCGTGAGTTTATACCCAGAAGCCCAAATTTTTCATTTTTCCGAATATGAAGTAGAAACAATAAAACGTTTAGCAACCCTTTATAATACTCCCAAATTATCCACTAAAGTCTTATTATCTCGCTTTGTTGATTTACATCACTGGGTAACTAAAACTGTAATTCTTCCTGTAGAAAGTTATTCTTTAAAATCTTTAGCTAATTGGTTGGGTTTTGAATGGCGTGAAGCACAAGGTAGTGGGGATCAATCAGTTTGCTGGTACGATAGCTGGTTAACTACTCAGGATCGTACTTTTCTCGATGCAATTTTAAGTTACAACGAAGATGACTGCTATGCAACCTATCATCTTAAAAACTGGTTAGTGGAATTTCTGAATCAATCTCAACAACAACAAATTTTTTAAGCAAGATTTAACATATTTACCGAGGGAGAGCTAGATCTATTAAGTTATGCAAAGAAGATTAAAATAATTATTCTTTTTAGCACTTAACAAGCTCTAGTTACCATCAAGTTAGTGTAAAGTTAAAACAGAAAATGTAAAAAGTGTTTTTCTTCTAGATAGCACTTTCTAACAGTAATCTGTTACCAGTAATCTGTTACCAGATTTAAACAATCTTTAAGATTACTGATAATTGATAACTCAATAACTGATTTAGTAGTCCAAAACCTAACTCCCCAAGGCGATCGCTATGATTATTAATCCCTTCCCGATTCTCATGTTGGCAACTACTATAGGAAGCGTTATCTGGTATTTAAGAACTAATAACGATATATTTGCAGTGCTAGCAGTGGGAATGGCTCTAGCTTGTTTAGTTTGGGGTCTAGTAGTATCCCATTGGTCAATACATTTGTTAGCTTTATTAGCATTACTGTTTCTGCGCCAGCCAAGGGCGATCGCCAGTTCGACTTCTTCCCAAAAATAATAGGTAATAGATAATATAAGTTACAAGTTGTTACTTGCAAGGGCGCAAGGAACCTGCGCGGATACGCTACTTACTACTTTGTTATAGTTATTCCAATTAATTGACCTTTGATATCCATAGACCACTAATCCATACATTCCAATCATTTGGGGACGTAGCATGGTACTTCTCTACTATAGTTGCTGCAAAGAAATAGCTATGTCTCTCATCAGTTTTATAAAATACAGACTTAAAGCATTAATCGCCATTTCTGATTAAACTATATATAGGGATTCCCTTATGTGTAAGCAGCAACTTAATCTATAAAGAACATTAATCAATGGCTAATCTGGACTTGCGGAGGACAAAAGCGACAACTCAGCAACCATATTTTGATAAGCACCCTTTCAAAGACAGTGCTTTGGGCTTAGTCTCCACTAAAAGCTTTCCTGCGATCGTAGGAACAGCAGATATGATGCTAAAATCAGCAGAAGTCACTATGGTAGGGTATGAAAGAACTGGTAGTGGACACTGTACTGCTGTAGTGAGAGGAAACATAGCAGATGTCAGATTAGCAGTGGAAGAAGGGGCAAAAACAGCAGAAAAATTTGGTCAACTGCTCTCAAAACTAGTTATCGCCCGTCCCATGCCTAATTTAGAAGCAGTATTCCCCATTGGCTCTCATTTAGTCGAATTGGCTCAGAAAAGAAGGGGTTATAGTCGCTTAAGTAATCGCTCCATTGGGTTATTAGAAACTAGAGGATTTCCTGCAATGGTAGGGGCAGCAGATGCTATGTTGAAGTCAGCAGATGTGCAATTAGCCTCCTACGAAAAGATTGGAGATGGTTTGTGTACTGCTATTATCAGGGGTTCAGTAGCTAATGTGGCGATCGCTATTGATGTAGGAATGCAGGAAGCAGAAAGGATCGGAGAACTACACGCTGTAATGATTATTCCTCGCCTCCTAGAAGATTTAGAGCATACTCTACCAGTAGCTAGTTATTGGATGGATGAGCCTGAACCTCTACCAGTATTACTTCCCAACAAGGTTAAACAGAAAGAAAAAGAACCTATCTTATTGCCTCAAACTGAGTCTAAACCAATGCCTTTGAGAAGAGTTGTTGAAATTGAAGAATTGTAAATTTTATCTGTTTAATCTATACAAATATTATTAATTATATAAGGTGGGCATTGCCCACCCTACGTTTTTATCTTCTTCTGAAGCCTCCTCGGCTACCAAAACTACTGCGACTTCGGACACCTGAACTTCTACGACCAGAACTACTACCAAAACTACTACGGGGAGAAGATTTGGTTCTAGTGCTTCCTGAAGAATCAAGAGTACTAGAGCCTACCCCTGAACCTGTAGCACGATTAGTGCTAGTGGAAGGTTTATTAAGTTGATTAGAAGTACTGGTATTTCTGAGGCTACCTGTAGTGCGTAGAGTTTGACGGTTTGTAACGGCTGCTGGAGGAGCATTATAACGCTCTTGATAACGGTCAACCGCTTGAGAATAGCTATTACCGTAACCACCGTAACCAGTGAGGACACCACCTGGTTGATAAACAGGAGGGACATAGTATTGGGGTGTAAATAATAAACTACCTATAGCTTGTCCTGCTAGCGCGCCAGCAAAAGGAGCCCAGAAATTAGATTCTCTTCTGACTACTACTGTTTCAGTTTGACCAGTTTGAGGATTGGTTTGAGTTTCTGTGACATTGTGAACATACTCGATTTTAAAATCTTCTGTTATGTACATCACAGACTGATTGTTATCTACTTTGAGATAACTTTTTTCTCCTTCGGCAATTTCCTCATCACTTAAACGAGCCATTTGAATATTCGCAGTGCGGAGAGTGGGGGGAGTTCCTGGGGGTGTATTGAGTAGCATTAGATTATATTCCCCAGTTGCATCATCATAGGTAGCCTGTTGTATAGGATATTTTCCATCACTAATGGAGTTGGGAACAGAAGCTACATTATTTTTAAATTCTTGCTGTGGTTGATTTACCGTTGTTGAACCACAAGCGATCGCTGTCCAACAAAGGGACAGAGACATAAATACCACTAAAATTTTGCGTAACATAAAACAAAAAATCTTTTATTCTATCTGGTTTCGATTGTAGAACTTTACTCCAATCATAGACTTACGGTTATTACTCCTTACAACGGTATTAACTCAGGAAAATGAGCTAGTAACTGGTCGTTAGTTAGTTCTTCTCCCAATTGTGCTGGAGAAAAGTGAATTTGAATAGCTCGTAATCTTTCTTGATAATGGAGATTGATTAAAGCTTTGAGTCCATATTGGAGAGCTTCTATATCTGCAAGATTAGTTTCTATATCGGGGGATTCTCCCTCAAAAGCAACTCCTAGCATCACTACCACATTGCTAGTGATTGGTAAAGTCAAGGAATCATTTTCTGTCAGGGGTTCACTTAAACTTGGTTCACTCATATATCTTTGAGAAGAATCTGTATATAATTCGTTGACATAGTCTCCTGCTTGTCCTTCATTCCAAAATACTTCCCCTTCATTGCCAGCAGATTGCCAATAAGTATTCATCTGTAACAAAGTTTCACATACTCTTACTAACCCCTCTCCCAAGACTTCCATGTCTCCGTCTGTTTCTATTGCTTCTCTAGCTACACGGTTGAGAACTCCTAAAATGGGTGTCGCCTCCTGTCCTCCTAGATGAATAAAAATGCGAGTGACAACAAAACGGGTTTTTCCTGAAAACTTATTCAAGCGATCGCGCCAAGAAGCCATAATAATCTCTATTTTTAACTAATTGTTTCCCTGTAAAAAAACATAACACTGTTCCGTTTATTCCCTATTCCCTGGAACTTTTTAGTCTGGATCGACAACTAAAAACAAAGAACAATAAACTGGGAAACATACAACAAGAATAAACTGGGTAATATACAAGATGATAAAGACAATAAAAGCTAAAAATAGATTTGTTCCAGCCTCAGTTAAGTTTTTTTTAATTCCGATTCTGATGCTAGGAATTGCTTTTGAGGCGATCGCTCTTGCTGGCTGCGATAATTCAACGATGAAAAATACCACTGCTATTGAAAATCAAAACCCCGATTTACCAGAGAGTGTGGCGCAAGCTGTTCTCAGCGATTTGTCCAAAAAAACCCAAATTTCCCCCAATGAATTAACTATTACCAAAGCGCGACGGGAACTGTGGTCTAATGGATGCTTGGATTTAGCCCAAGAAGATGAGTTTTGTACTCAAGCTCTAGTTCCAGGGTGGCGAGTTTTTGTCTCTGGAGACGATCAAACTTGGGTTTATCATACAGATCAACAAGGAAGAATGCTTCGGATTGAACCTTAAATTATTCTGAAGTAAAGATATCTCTAAAACTAAGTAGTTAGCTAGGGATTAAGAGCGATAGTTGAGATCGGGAATAGGGAATAGGAAATAGGGGATTAATTGTTGTTACTTATTACTTATTACTTATTACTTTTGAATTTAGAAGTTGATAATTAAAGCTAAAAGCTAACTTTGCTTAACTAAAACTCCTGGGTCTTTTTGAATAGGTAAAACATCCATAATATCTGTTTTGGCACAGTATTCTAGGTCTTCATGACAATTTAGTAGTAAAAGACGTTGCCCATGACTACACTTGTGGAACATAGTTACAAGATCGTCTTGCCATTGAGAATAAAGAGAAAATGCCCCAATTACTTCGTCATTTCCTGCAATTTCCTCTAAAGACATCTTACCTTGTTCTACTAATAATTCTATGATTGCACCACCACAAGCAGTATCTTCTACAGAATAACTACCTTGCCATCCCGAACCTACTAACCATACAGTTAATGGTTGTTTTTCTAACAAATAGTTAACAACTGCTTGACGATTGACCTGGGCAGCCGTAATAACAATAGGTGCTTGTGCTACCCTTTGAAGGGCGCGAGTACCATTAGTGGTAGTGAGAAATAAACGTTTATCTGCTACTACTTCAGGAACACAATCGAGAGGGGAGTTACCAAGATCGAAACCTGCGACTTTTTCACCGCCTCTTTCACCAGCCCGCAAGCGTTTATCTGGCAGCCAATTTTCTGATTTTTCCATGAGTATGTCTATATCACTAAAAGCTTGTACAGCTTCAGCACCAGAATCTAAAGCAGTGGCAATGGTGGTAGTAGCACGTAAAACATCAATTACGACAGCACAATCGGGGAGGCTATCTTCGGGGGTCAGTTCAGGAGTGTGATAAACAAATAATTTCACTTAATTCAACTGAATTTACAAAATTGATCCAAATTTAAACTCTCGCAATTATACGTTATTTGGTACCGAACGCAAATGTGGCTTTCAACTAGATGTGATGTTTAAAAAGTAATGTAGATTTAAGGAGAAAGGTTATGAGATTATGCGATCGCAATAGGCTTCAACAGCATCAAAACCGAAAAAATAACCGAATAATGAGCAAGTGGGGTTTAATTCTAGCTGCGATGATTCCTGTATCTATGGGAAAGATCTTAATCTTTTCTAACCCCTCTCCAGCGCAACAAAGCAATATTAAGCAGCAAGAAAAAGTTACAACTAATACTATCTATGTTCATCCCCACCGAGGTAAGGATACCGCATTAGGAAGTCAAGCTGCACCCCTCAAAACTATTACCCAAGCTTTACGAATTGCTCAACCTAATACTACTATTGCCCTCGCTCCTGGTACTTATAGCGAAGCTACAGGAGAAGTATTCCCCCTGATTATTAAAAGCAATATTAGGCTGCAAGGTACTCCTACAAGCAAAGGATACAATACAATTATTAAGGGTAGTGGTTCTTTTAATAGTCCCACTGGAGCAGGACAAAATGTTACTATCGCAGTTGTCAAAGATACACCAGAAATCACAGGAATAACTGTAACTAATCCCCATAGTAGGGGACATGGTTTGTGGATTGAGTCAGCTAACCCCAAACTTACCCACAATACTTTTACTCGTAATGGTAATACGGGGGTTTCGGTAAATGGAAAAAGCAACCCTGTTATTGCCAATAACTATTTTTATCTCAACTTGGGTAATGGCTTGTTAGTTTATGGCACATCCCAACCTCAAGTCACAGATAATGAGTTTGAGAAGACTGGTTTCGGAGTTAGCATTGTTCAGAATGCAGCCCCTATTCTACACCGTAACAGTTTTAGTGGTAATCGCATTGGTGTTATTCTAGAGGGCAATTCTCAGGCTATCTTGCGGAGTAATAAAATTACTAATTCTGAAGAATACGGATTAGTAGCCATCTCTAATTCTCGCGCAGATCTGGGTACTAAAACAGAACCAGGAGAAAACAGTTTTAACAGAAATGGTAAATTTGATATTCAAAATGTCACCAGTCACCCAATTCCCGCAGTAGGGACAAAAGTTGCAGGACGGATACAAGGTAATATTGATTTTAGCGGTGGCATAAGTTCTACTGTTATCAGCAGTAACAACATAACACCAGCAACAGAAAACCCCCTAAGTGATGGCTTCTCTCGTTTGAGACAGTTTCCTCTTAAAGAACGCTCTACTAATACACTACCAAACAATAATACTGTTTCTAGTTCCGCCATTAATAGTCAGGAAACCTTACCACCACCACCAGAAATTACCAATCCTGTAACTAATACTCCTCCTAAAGAATTAGTCTTTTTGGCTCCTAGAGAAGAAATCCCCCCAGAAAGTAATACCTTAACTGTATCTAATATAAATCCCAATAATAATAGACAGGTTAGTAGCTTATCTGATGTAGTTTCTTCTTTAAACAGCAATAACTTTAATATTAAATATCGAGTTTTAGTAGAAATAGAAAACAACAACCAAGAAACCCAAGTGCGATCGCTATATCCCGAGGCATTTTCTACTAGATATCAAGGAAAATCTATGTTACAAATAGGAGCATTTCGCGATCGCGTTAAAGCAGAAACTACATCTCGTTCTATAGCAGATTTAGGCTTAAATTCCCACGTTCTAGACTTTTAGCATTGTTAATTGTTAATTGATGATTGAGCAATAAAAAAAAGTAGGAATAGTGGTAAAACTTATTCCTACTCATACCCCTAGAAACTTATGATTAATTAGTAGTGGGGAATTCCTCGCGACCAAGATGGTCGCACTACGAAGAATTATCACAAATCAAATAAGATTGCTAGACTTATTTATTCTTTTGTGGTGTTTTAGCTTGTTCCATCGCTATTTCTTTCATAGCCTCAAAAGACTTACGATTAGAAGAACCTTCAATAGCTTTAACAGCTAAGTCTTGAACTTGTTTTTGTGCCATATCTAATTGATCGGATAGTTTATGGATTCTTGCTTCTTGATTTTGAATTGTTGCTTCTAAAGATTGAATTCTTAATTGATAATTTTGTTTCTCACCCTGTATCTCTTTATTTCTCAAGTCAGATTTAACTTTTCCTTGATAATTACCAATACCTTTACCTTCTTCTTCACCCCGTTTAACTTTAGCTTTTAGCTGTTCTTCAAATTCTGCTACTTTTTGTTTAGCTGTAGCATATTCTTCTTCTTGTTTAGCAATACTTTCTTCTTTTTCTTGCCATTGCTTTTCTTGTTGTTTGCGGGTTTCTTCTAATTCTTTATATAAAAGTTGCTTTTGTCTTTCATATTCTTCTTCATCTAAATCTCTAGCTAAATCAAGATTGTATTGATATTCTTCTAGTTCTCGGTGCTTGGCTTTTTCTCTTGTTTCATTTCTTTGCTTCCCTTCCCGATAATAGTTTTCTTTCTCTTTCGCCCAGGCTTTTTTTAAGTCTTCAATTTCCTGTTGACTATTTTCTAAGGATTGGCTATATTCTTCCTGAAATTGTTTAGAATTTTCTTCATACTGTTGAATCAAATTATCAATGGTATCTTCTTCTATCTTACTAAGATTGTGTAGTTCTTTTAATTGTTGCTGTTCCTGATTAATAAACTCTTGTATTTCTTGTAAAGTAGTAGCTTCTGCAATTAGTTGCTCTGATAAATTACTGACAGCACTACCGAAGTTAAGTTGTAATTGTTGTAGAGTTTTAATTGTTTGTTCCATAGTAGAGCTTTTTCCTATTACTTGATGAGATTTAGGTTTGGTAGTTGTGCCATTATTTGTAGGTTTGGTTTCGCGCTTCGCTCCAGCTTCTAAGGCTTTTTTTTCTTTTTCTAATGCTTTGTATGCAGCTAATATTTCTGCTTTGGTACTTTTAGAGTTGATAGCCATAATTGCTCCCTGAGATAAGTAAATGAAAAATTAGTTATTATTAAAAGCTCTCATCGCCAAGTTTTGAGATTGAGTATTTGTTTCTTGTAGCTGGGCTGTTAGTTCACTGATTTGATTAATTTGTCTTTCAATAGTTGCTTGTAGAGCTTCGATTTTAAATTCGTATCCTTGTTTCTCTGCTTCCCATTCTTTTTCTAATAAGTCTGATTCTACTTTGGCTTTTCTTTCTGCTTCTTTAATTGCATTTCCTTTAGCTTTGTTATAAGCTTCTTTGATTTTTTCTTCAAAAGTGGCAATTTTTTGGGTATTTTCGGTAAATTCTTGGAGATTATCTGCTAAATATTGTTCTCTTTCTTGCCAATTCTTTTCTTTTTCTGTCCTGATATCTGCTAATTCTATTTCTTGTTGACGTTTGTCTTCTTCATAATCATCGGTTTCAATTTTTCTTTGTCTCGCTAGCTCATATTGAAAATCTGCTTCTTCTTGTTCTCGTTTCTGCTGTAATAATCGATCTTCTTCTTGAATTCTGTTGTCAAATTCTGCTTGTTCTTTTTCCCACTGTTTACGATAATTTTCAGTTTCTTTAGTAATTTCTTCCTGTTGTTTACTTGTTTTTTCTTCTAATAGTCTCAGTTTCCCTTGATGCTCTTGTTGTAAAATATGAAGTGTATCTGCTACTATTCTGACTTGTGATAATTGCTGTAAATGATTTTTTTCTACTGCGATCGCCTTCTTTAATTCTTCTAGTTTAATCGACTCTGTTGTTAGATTTTCTGTTAATTCATTGATGGCAGTACCAAATTCTAATTGTAATAATGCCATACCATTGACAATATTATCGACAGTATAATCTGTGGCCTTAGTAACTAATTCTTGATTTTTAATCTTTTCTGCTGCTTCTTCTTTAGTCGCAACTTTTGATTCTGCTTTCTGGTACTGTTGTAAAAGTTGATTAAAAGCAGCTAAGATGCGATCTTTTCCCTCTGGATATGTCATTTGGCTCACAATATTTCTCCTTTTTGTAGTGAGATTAATCATTGGCTCTGAGGAGTGAAACTATTAATAGTTATAGTTCCCTTCCCTTTTCAATAACTAACCGAATCCTTAATAATGATTTTTTAGTCAACTTAGTTTCTATAATAATCAAACTTGATTTTTAAGTCAATACCAAAATCAGATTTTTTTCGACTGTAGAAAAACTAGATTAAGTTTGACATCAAATATCTTAAACAGGGATAATAATAGTTTGTGTAAACTGTAGCTTTAAATAAACCCTTGGCTAACGTTATCGTTATCGGAGCCCAGTGGGGTGACGAAGGAAAAGGAAAAATCACCGATTTACTAAGTAGCTCGGCGGATGTGGTGGTACGTTCTCAAGGAGGGGTAAATGCAGGACATACAGTTGTCGTTGCGGGACAAACTTTCAAACTGCATCTGATTCCTTCTGGAATTTTGTATCCAGATACCGAGTGTATTATTGGTTCGGGGACTGTTATCGATCCTGAAGTAGTGATCGAAGAGATGGAGCAACTCAAAAAATTAGGGGTGACAATAGATAACCTCTATATTTCCCAAACTGCTCATATCACAATGCCTTATCATCGTTCTATTGATCGTGCATCAGAAGAACGTAGAGGGGATTATAAAATCGGAACAACAGGAAGAGGAATTGGTCCTACCTACGCAGATAAATCAGAGCGAACAGGAGTAAGAGTTCTAGATTTAATGGACTCCAAGCTGTTGCCAGAAAAACTTGAGTGGACAATCAACTATAAAAACGTAATTTTAGAAAAATTATATAACCTACCTCCCTTAGACCCAAAGGAAGTAATCAAAGAATATCTAAAATACGCAGAATACTTGCGTCCTTATGTGATAGATAGTTCTCTCAAGATATATGAAGCGGTCAAAAAGAAAAAAAATATCTTATTTGAAGGCGCACAAGGTACTTTATTAGACCTTGACCACGGTACTTATCCTTATGTAACCTCTTCTAACCCCATTGCAGGAGGGGCTTGTGTAGGTTCTGGAGTAGGACCAACAATCATCGACCGAGTTATTGGAGTCGCCAAAGCTTATACAACTCGGGTAGGAGAAGGACCATTTCCCACAGAATTAACCGAAGAAATAGGGCAGTTATTAGGCGATCGCGGAGCGGAATTCGGCACAACAACAGGTCGTAGTCGTCGCTGTGGTTGGTTTGATGCGGTTATCGGTCGCTATGCAGTAAGAATCAACGGTTTAGATTGTTTAGCAATTACCAAACTGGATGTACTAGACACACTAGAAGAAATCAAAGTTTGTGTTGCTTATGAAATTGATGGTGAAACTTGCTATCATTTCCCAAGCAATGCTAGTCATTTTGCTAATTGTAAGCCAGTATATAAAACCTTACCTGGTTGGCAACAGCCTACGACAGAATGTCGCACCCTAGAGGACTTACCTCAGCAAGCATTGGATTATCTCAAGTTTTTAGCAGAGTTGATGGAAGTTCCCATCGCCATCATTTCTCTTGGTGCTAGTCGTGACCAAACCATCATTGTTGAAGACCCCATACATGGTCCTAAACGAGCTTTGCTAGATGCGGATGGTTCTCCAGTAAATGAGGGATGAGGGATGAGGTATGAGGTATGAGTAAGGAGGGATGAGCAAAAAAGAAATCATTTCCGCCCTCATTAAACCTCTTGAAAAGTAAATTTTTAATCAATTTCTCCCTTGTCTTGCTAAAGCAATTAATGAGGAATTATGCAAGAAGTCTATAATTTACTCCTTACTCCTCATCCCTTTTGTCCTGTCGTCGGCAAATTGTTAAGTTTAACCATTTATTTTCAAACAGAGCAAATTTATGAATATCACAGTTGAATGTAAAACTAGACCAGAAGGTAGTAAACCCAGAGCTTTACGTCGTGAAGGCTTAATCCCTGCTGCGCTTTACGGACACAATGGCGCAGAGTCCGTATCCTTAATTATGGATGCGAAAGAAGCTCAAATTCTGCTCAAAAAAGCAGCTATCAATAACACTTTAGTTGACCTTAATATCCCCGATCTTCCCTGGAAAGGAAAAGCCTTGATTAGAGAGGTACAAGCTCATCCTTGGAAAAGAAATATTCATCATTTGAGCTTTTTCTCCGTTTCAGGCGATCGCAAAGTGGGTTTAGTTGTACCTATTGAGATTGTAGGGGAATCCGCAGGAGTTAAACTAGGAGGAATTTTCGAGCAGAGTCTTACTGAGTTAAATATTAGTTGTTCTGGAGATAATATTCCCGAATCTATCAAGATTGATGTGTCTAATTTTGAGATTGGCACTAATTTATCAGTAGGACAGGTAATTTTTCCTGAAGGCGTAACGGCTTTAGATGATGCAGAACAAACTGTTTTTTCCATCTCTGCTCCTGCGAAAATGACTGATACTGCTACTGAAGGAGGAGAAGCATTAGCTTAACTAGTTATTACCTAACATAATTACTCAAATTTTTTTTGCCAGAGATAACTACGATCTCTGGTATTTTTTTGTTAAATATCTCTTGGTTCAATTACTAATTTAATTCCAGCTAAAATTTGTTCGATTCTCGCTTTGCTTAAAGTACCAATTTTCTGCTGTAGCTGATCCTTACTCACAGTGAAAATTTGCGATACGTTAACTACACTCTGTTTAGGTAAATTAGCTTCATTAACATCTAAGAGAATATTTCCTGGTGCATTGGCTCTTTTTAAGTTAGAAGTTAAAGCACAAACAACAACAGTGGCGATTCGTGAGCAATTGAAAACGTTATTTTGAATCACTACATGAGGATGACGATAAGCCGATTGTGTGCCTACTGGCTCGCCTAAATCTATCCAATATATATCTCCTTGATTGATTACCATTCTTCAACTATAGACTTTTGTAGTGGCTTCATCTGTTGAGTTAGTGTTATTTCTTCGGTAGATTTTTCACTATATACAGAATTCAATTGCTCAAGTATCTGTTGATTTTGATGTCGTGAAATAAACTCTGATAAAGCCATTTCAAATATTTGACTGCGGGAAGTAGATAATGACTGCGCTAACTTATCAGCTTCGGATAAAACTGTTTCTGAAAGAGATACTGCCGTTTTAACTTTAGCCATCTTGAAAAAGTTGTACTGATTGTTATACTTTTAATTATACCTAAAATTTTAAATTAAGCCTCGATCAGCTAGCAAGTTAAAGTCTTTCAATATATTTAGCTTCTTCTGGAAGTTGACTTTCTTCTTGTCCTAAAGTTCGAGCTTGAAAGCCAATTAGATCGATGGGAGTATTAATTAGATCGACAAAAGTTGCTTTACCAGCGATCGCCTTAATACTATCTCTTGGTAACTCTTTTAATATCCAACGACTCAGACGATAGATAACTTCTTTTAAAGTTAATTTTCGCATCAACTTAGCACCATGAAGTTGATGTAAGTAGCGGTTAGAGCGTCCATAACGGCGAAACTGACTCCGAAAGCTTTTAAAATTGGAGCGATGTCGATGAGAAATAAATGCTTCTGGAGCATATTTTAATTGCCAATTTGCTTCTTTTTGAATTCGCCAACAAATATCTGCATCACCCCCAGTAGTAAGATAGGGACGAAACAAACCAACATCTATAAAAGCCTGTTTTCTGATGGCGATGTTTGCAGTTTGACCATAGGGACAAAAAGGGTGTTCAACTAAAAATTTTTGCGCCATTAATTCTTTACGGTCAGCATATTTTTCTAATAAACTGTTCCCAGGATAAGCTACTATTTCCCCTACTACTATTCCTACTGAAGGCTCTCTAAAAGCTGATACTATTTTTTCTAACCAATGACTATCGGGACGACAATCAGCATCGGTAAAAACTAAAATTTGATTACTGGCTTGACGAATACCTAAATTTCTAGCTGCATAAGAACTTTGGATTTTATTTTCGGTTAAATGTTGGAAATTTATGCCTTGTTCTTGAGCATTTTTTGTAGCTTGTTCTAATATCTTCGATGTCCGATCGCTGCTATTATTGTCTATTAATAAATATTCTACTAATTCTTTAGGATAAGTTTGATTTTCTAAGGATTTCAGTAGGTCTGGTAAGTCAGATTCGCCATTATAAATCGGGATAATTACAGAAACATTGGGTAATTGTAATTCTTGCACCATTTTATCTGAGTTGTAGGGAGAGGTAATTATTAATTACTAAGCCAAGAGGATAAATCTTTGTCAATTAAATCTTGTAGTTTAAGGATGTCTTCTCGGTATAATTCAATAAGTTTTTGGCGTTCTTCTGGAGATAGAGGAACTTGGTTTTTATTTTGAGAATTAAAATTAATTAAACGCGATCGCAACTTTTGTCTAGCATCTAAAGGCATAACTGTTTTAAGAGCATTGGCTACTAAATTCCTCACAGGATTCTTGCTTTGTAAGAGATTATTAATGGATTGATTTTTGGGTATTTTAGCTTGTTGAGTTTTTTTATTCACATTAGCTACAAAGTTTTTATCAACTCCAATATACTCATACATTTCTGCCATGAATTCTTGAGCATTACTACACAAGTCATCATAGAGAAAAACTTTAATTTTTTCCTGACCAAAGAAATCAATATAATATTTTAAAGGTGTGTAATAAAATCCTTTTCTTAAAATAAAAGACTTGTGGGAGCTATGTTCTATTTGTTCGCCTAGAGACTTTACTTGACCACTAATAGCATCTCTTAAGTGCATCAAGTAATCAGAATAAGCTCGTTCTACAGGGTTACGCAAAACTACAATTAACTGAGCATCGGGAGTATATTTCTGAATTCTATCCGCGGAAGATTCATAATGAAAAATATAATTAGGAGAGGCTTCCCCAATAGCAATTTCATCTTTAACACCAGCAAACAATTGACAATAGTCATCAAAAGTAGCAATGCGGTTTTTAAGACTACTATTTTCTGCTAACAATTGCTCCCAGTCTCGTTCTAAAAAATTAGTCTCCTTAACAGAACTCATATAGACTTGGGGATGTTCTTGGAGATAATTATAAATAGAAGTAGTGCCAGCTTTTTGTACTCCAACAATGAGAAAAGTAGGGAGTTTCATTGGTGTAGTTGCTCCATAAATCAGCTAACTTGATAATAGCCGATGAATTTTAAGATTTCTCAAGTTTTGCTTCTAATCTTTGACGTAAAATAAATTCTGCGATCGCCAAATCCACAGGAGTAGTAACCTTAAGGTTAGTTTCTTCTCCTTCTACTATAGTCACAGGAAGTTGACATTTTTCAAATAAAGCAGCGTCATCAGTTACTATCCAGCCTAACTCCCGTCCTTGATAGTGACAATGCTTTAATAACTTAACATCAAAACCTTGAGGAGTTTGAGCAGCCCAAAGCTTGCTACGATCTGGAGTATCTTGGACAATTTTTTGTTGGACGACTTTGATAGTATCTTTAACAGGAATAGCAGCGATTAATCCTTGACAATGATCTAAAGTATCAGCACAGCGCGACAACAATTCGGGAGTAGCCAAACACCTTGCTCCATCGTGAATCAAAACTCGCTCCGCACTAGTTGGTAATGCTTGTAAGCCTTTATATACCGATTCTTGACGAGTATCTCCACCCTGAATCAATTGTATAGGTTTAGTGAGTTGTAAATTTTTAATAATATCTTGGAAACTCGGAAAATCCGTAGGTTGTCCGATGATACCAATCCAACTGATCCTTGGGGAATTCTCCGCAGCTAAGAGAGTCCAAGCGAGTAAAGGCTTTCCTAACAACTCCAATAATAGCTTATTGCGATCGCTACCCATGCGCTTACCCATTCCCGCAGCAGGAATCAAAAGATACATTAGAAATAATTTCCTCAAAAATAAAGTTCGTTTCTCTCTATCATCCTTTAAAATTGACCACAGATGTTATAGATGTAAGCTCCATATCTTTTCTCTAAGATGCGAATATTAGCCCTCATTCCTGGTGGAATTGGCAATCAAATATACTTTTTCCCTACCCTTGAAACCCTCAAGGATAAATATCCTAATGGGATGATTGATGTTATGGTAGAACCTCAATCTAAATCCGCTTATCGAGTTTGTAAAAATGTCAATAGTGTCATAACCTTTGATTATCAAGACCGCAATGGTTTAGCTGATTATCTCAATATCTTAGGGGTAATTCGCGATCAAGATTATGATGCTGCTATTAGTTATGGAGTTCCTTGGTCTGTACAACTTGTGTTGTGGTTAAATGGGATTCCTATCAGAATCAGTGAGAGTCAAGAAAAATCTTGGCTTATTTCCCATCCTATACCCCCTTCTGAGCAAGAGTATCTACCCCAAAAATATCACCATTCCCTTGAGGGATTAAACATAGATAAGCCTTGTCCAAAAGTCAAAATTAATGTACCGCAAAAAGATATAGACTGGGCAGAAGCAGAACAACAACGTCTAAATCTTAAAGAGGGTTATGTTGTAATTCACAGCACAACAGACACCTATCCTCAAAAGAGTTGGAGCGAAATAATTACCAATATTCAAGAAAAACAACCAGAATTACCCATAGTCCTCATCCAAAACTCTGAGATAGAAGACCAATGGATAGAACAAATAATGTCCCGTAACTCCAACATAAAAGTAACTTTTCCCTCAGATGTTGGTAAACTAGCAGCAATTATTGCAGGAGCTAATTTAGTCCTATCAACAGAAAGCTCGTCTCTAGCTTTGGCTTTAGCAGTAGAAACCTATACTATCGCTTTATGTCCATCCTCAGTCAGTAAACAGATACTTCCTTCTGCCGATGATAACTTTATTATCGTAGAATCACCTACAGATAAGTTAGCAGACATAGAACCTAAGACTGTTTTAGAGAAGATGTTTCAAGCTTAAAAATTGATCAAAGGGATGAGGAATAAAGGATAAATTTTGAGGTATGGATACTGAATCCCCAAGCACCTCTACGCCTGACTTTTCTCGCCTTTTGAGAGAGGCTTGTACTACTCTTGATAAGCAGAAAGGAAAAACTTTCCTCCGCCCTCATAATTCATTCCTCATCCAAATAGGGCGGAAGGGATCAATTTTGTTTATTGGTAAGAGAATTAGGGGCGAAGCTGCTTCGTCCAAGGGAGAAAAAAAATATCTTTCAAAGAAGAGGAAAGTCTATCCATATCTTTCAACCAGACAGTTAAATTCATTGAAAGATACGTTATTCAAGAAATTGAACGAGAAACCCAAAATAAACAGCTTTACTACCATACAGTTGCTCATGCTCTAGCTGTAAAACGTAGAGCCAATACTATTTTTAATGCTATACATCCCCACTTAGAGCCTAAACTCAATGCTTTAACACTGCAACGGACTCAAGGATTAATTAATATCGCTGCTATTGCCCATGATATGGTACAAGAGTTTATTCCTTCTACCAATGCTACTAGTCCTCGTAAACGTCCAATAGGAGTTAGTGAAAGAGCAACTATTGTTAAATTAACTCACTATATTCAAAATCTCAATTACAAACTTTCACAAGCTAACTATTCCCCTTTAATTAGAATAAGTGATGAAGAACTAGGGATTATTAAAGAAGCTATTGAAGCTACTATTTGTCACAGTGGATTATTTGAATATTCTCTTTATCAATCAGACTTATACAATAAACCCGACCTATCTCTTGTTGCGAAAATAATTGCCATAGCGGATTTAGGTACATTAGGAATGGATGGAGTAGAAGCTTATATTAGGGAGGGTATTTTAATTTTTTTAGAAGATAATCTGGATATTGCTGAGTTTTTACATAACCCAAATAACTCTCAAGGACTCCCTGTCAATCTCAAAACTAGAATCTTAAAAGCCACCTGCTTTATGGTTAATTTTGCCAGAGAGAGAAAGGAGAGATTTGAACAAGAATTAAATAGCTTTCAACGAGAAATTCAAACTATTTTACAAGATAATTTATTTAATCAGTTAAATCAAAATAATATAGAAAATATTGTTAGTTTAGTTCCTACTGAGCAACATATTACCCTGGAAGAATTACTTGTCTTTATTACTCAGTGGAATTACTTTAATAACTAAATCTTTAGTTCAGTAATTATACTGCTTGTCAAGATTTGGGTCTTAAAAATACGCATTTATACTAATTAATAGTCTGCAATTTTATTGAATATAATAATAAATATTTTATGAAAAAAATCTGAATATAGCTGAGTATATATGGCAAGAAATATGTTTGTAATTAAAAATAAGTATAAAAAGATAATTAATTTAAGTGTGGGGTTTTCTGGCGGAAGTACTTTTTTGATAGGCAAAACAATACGAACACAGGCTTTTAATATTGCTTTTGATTATACCTATGATACCAACAATTTTTTCTCTGATCAGACTAGAAAAGATGCTCTAGAAGAAGCTGCTAGCTATTATGAAACTTATATCAGTGATACTTTCGAGGCGATTGAATATAATACTGCTTCTGAAACTGGTGTTGGCTACGATTGGTCAATGGGTTCTGGTTTTATTAATACTTGGACTGCATCTTTTTTCCATCCAGCTACAGGAAATGAAGTTCAATTAGTCAATAATTCTATTAATGATTTTTATGTAGCTGCGGATACTATTACTATTTTTGCTGGCGGACGAAATCTCTCTGGCAGCACCCTTGGCGAGGGAGGGACTGGTGGAGTCGGTTATTCAACGATTTTTGATGGAGAAGGTAATGTTTTAAATCAAGACTTTATTAACCTTGTAACAGCTAGAGGCGAGACAGGAGCTTTGGCTGCAAATCCTACTGATATTGGCTTGTGGGGGGGTTCAATTACCTTTGATAATGATGGGGTCATAGACACAGGCACAGAAACAATATCTTACAATTGGCATTACGATACCAGTACAGAACCAGCTAGCGATGAAGTTGATTTCTTATCTGTAGCTATTCACGAATTGGGTCACGTTTTAGGTTTTGGTGGTAGTTCTTGGCAGACTAATGTTAGTAATGGTGAATTTACGGGGACTAATGCTGTTAATAGTTATGGTAGTAATGTTCCTTTGAGTGATCCTGCTCACTGGTTAGATGGAATAACAAGCACTGCAATTGATGGCACTCTAAACCAAGAAGTATCACTAGACCCCAGTATTACTATTGGTACGCGGAAAATACTTACAGAGTTAGATTATTCTGGATTAGCAGATATTGGTTGGGAAGTATCTCAAAATGCCTTAAATGTTCAACCTATTCCCTTTGAATTTTCCCCTGGGTTAGGTATTTTACTGATGTGTGGTGTATTTGGGTCATTAAAAGCCCGAAATGCTTGGAACAATCGCAAATAAATAATTATAGAGGCGTTTTCAGAAACACCTCTATAATTTTAAGTGGCATTTTACTCACTGACTAGAGTAGTGCCAATGTTGGCTTCTTGCCAAAGTTGATAGAGAAAGAACTCAGTGCGATCGCCTAAAGCACAAATAAACACACCTTCTTCACTATCTTCTTCTGCTGTAACCCAAGTACCTTGGAGACATACTTCTAAAAAGTTATCCTCATTAAAGATTAACTCGATTACGTCTCTATGACCACTTTCTAAAGTTTTGAGTTGATCGAGATAAGGTACGTCTTGGGGTAACAAAAAAGAAGCGGTACTGGGTTCTACATAGATGCTGGTAGCAGCACGCCAGCAGAGTAATACTCTTTTGGCGATCCAAGCTTCAAGATTTTCTTTTAAATGTTCTAAGTAAAAGCCATTTTCGGTATAGGTAATTTTTAACATAAGTTGTGGTTATCTCCCTCACAAAGGTAACATTTGTCTTATTGCTCTTGATTAAGAGGTAGGTTTTGTTGTTGCCAAAAATGTTCTGCAAAAGCAACTGCGGGGTGCATTGGTGCTTTGGGTTGAGTTGCCAAAGCCATACCTGCTTCAGTAGGGGTTTTATTACCTTTACGACTGTTACAGTCCACGCAAGCAATTACAACGTTATTCCAAGTGTGTTTTCCTCCTTTAGAACGGGGAATAATATGGTCTATAGTTAAATTTTTCCTATTTCCACAGTATTGGCATTGATGTGCGTCACGTCGCAGCAAATTTTTTCGCGAAACAGGAGGCATTTTCCACATTCTTTCTGGAGAAACATGGAGACGAATACATCGAGGTACGGAAATTAAAATACTAGGAGAACGCACTTCTATAATCACATCACCAAAAAAATCAATTGGTTCTGCTTTTCCCATCACTAATAATGCGATCGCTCTTTTAATATTGATTTGATTAAGAGGTAGATAGTTGCGCGAAAATACCACTACTGAGTGGTTTAAAGTTTTCATGATCTAGATAGGTATGGAATTGGGAGCAAAAACAAAACCCTCGCTTCTTGTTCTCAGAGGCGAGGGCTATAACTTAAAGTTAAGTTTGTTGATTACCTTGGTACATTCTGCTTATTTATGTACCATTCCTCGCCATTAATTTTTAGTTTTGATTTAATATTGTGTAGGCTTGCATTACAATTAGAGCTACATTCTATATTCTGATCTTGTTCAGGTTCAAATCTTGGTAAATCTTGAAAATCAATACTCTTTGCCACGAATAAATGCCAACCATATCTCGCTGTCCCCGAATATTTACTTCGGAGTTGGATAGAATTTGGTTGGGACAAGGTTAGGAGTAACATTGAATTTTGTGATAGTTTTCAAATCTCTTTTTTGATACTACACTTATATTACCGAGATGTCTAGTATTTAGAGGAAAAAAATTATGCGCACTTTAACTCGCACATCCACCACAGAAATGGAAGTAACCAGTATTCGTCTGGAAAAAAGCCTGAAAGACAAACTAAAAGAGCTTTCTGGCAATCAGGGCTATCAAGCCTTAATTCGGGATATACTCTGGAATTACGTCCATCAAAAATCTGGTGATTATCGACCTCAATTTGCTCCGTCTGATATCCGCGCCACTATGGAAGCTACTGCGAGAAAAGATGAAAGTTGTGCTTTAACTGGAAAACTAATTCAGGAGGGAGAATCAATGCTGATAGCTTTTACTATCTACGGTGATTTAGTCCCTTTAAGCGCGAATAGTCTTTCGGAATAGAGATTCTTCCCCACGAATGAAGGAGGGATGAGCCTCCCTCGAAGAGAAGATGTTATGGGGGACAGGTTATAATTTTCTGTCCCCTTTCTCTGCCTGAAACAATTATAAAACCCCTAAAATCCTTACTATATGAAGATTTCGTGTCAAAACTGTAAAGACTTATCCAATAAGTTATCCCCCGCCTTATATCACCGAAGGTCTGCTTTGGCGCGGTGCTTTCTAGGTGTAAGCTAAAAAGCTGTTAAACATAGCCATTTTCTGCTAAAAAACTTAAACTAACATTTTCTTGAGGATAATGGCTTTTCACTCGTTCTCCAAGTAAACGCTCTACATACTTGCCTAAAATATCACTTTCTAAATTGACTAAATCCCCTGATTTTAGATGGGATAAGTTGGTTTCTTGATAGGTATGGGGAATTACCGCAACTTTAAACCAACTACTATCAACAGCGCATTCTGCCACAGTAAGACTAATTCCATTAACCGCAATACTACCTTTAGTAACCAGATAGGGTGCTACGTATTGTTGCCATTGTGCTTCTTGTCCAGGGGGTTGACCAAAACACATTTCCCAGGATGTTGCAGAGATTGATGACTCGATTAAGCAACCGATACCATCTATATGACCTGTAACAAAATGCCCTCCGATTTTACTTCCAACTCGTAAAGAAGTTTCTAGATTAACATATTGGGCAGTACTATGATGTTTCCCCAAGTTAGTTCGCTCTACAGTTTCAGGGGATACCGTTGCGATAAAACCCCTATCTAATATAGTTTCTACTGTTAAACATATTCCATCCACTGCTACACTGTCTCCGATCGCTAAATCTGATAAAATGACAGAGCGATCGCCCTGGGCAACTGAGATTTCTAAATGGTTTTTTTCTTGACTAGTAATGATACCTAAAGATTCTATAAGACCAGTAAACATTGGATTTTTAGTGTAATATTACAAAAGATAAAAGCAGATAGCGAAATATAGATATTGTTATATTTTTGAGGGGTTAAAAAAGTAGCTTTACCATTGGCTATAAAGAAAACTGTTATTTTTTTCTGAACAGTACAGGCAATAATTAGAAATTAGGTCATACTGTGAGTAAACCTTACTACCTAGCTATCCTAAGTAATTGTAACTAAAATAGTATAGGGAAATGTACTAAATATATTTTATTTGTTAAATAGATATGAAGACTTTTGTATCTGTTTTTTGGATTGTAGTTATACCAAAGTTACCTGAGAGGCTAAACCAATGATTGAAATGAGAGTTGCTGGTATTGCTTTAGATGCTGCTACCCGTAGTCCCATCATCTTACTCAAAGATAGTTCTGAACGTCGAGCTTTGCCAATTTTTATTGGTCAAGAGCAAGCTAGGGCAATTATTAGTGTACTGGAAAGACAACAACATCCCCGTCCTCTGACTCATGATTTAATTACTAATATTTTGGAAGTCTGGAATATGGACTTAGAAAAGGTAATTATTCACGCTCTAAGAGATAATACTTTTTATGCCATGCTCTGTTTAAATCAGGGGGGAGTCAAGAAAGAAATTGATTGTCGTCCCAGTGATGCGATCGCCATAGCCTTGCGGACAGATAGTCCAGTTTGGGTGCTAGAAGAAGTAGTAGCAGAAGCTTCTATTCCTGTAGATCGAGATGCGGATGAAGCAGAAAGACAGGCTTTTCGAGACTTTGTTTCCAGTATTAGCCCCAGTGAATTGATTAAACGCAGTCGCTTTAGGGAGGTATGATCAGCTTTGGAACATCATGAGATGGTGAAGGTTGATGGGGAGATGGCGGAGATTGAGAGAATTTTTTGTGAAATTAGATTATTCTCATCTCCCAAAGCAATATAATCCCGTATTAGGGACAAGTTTATAATTAATGGAATACAGAAGATTTGGTCAAACCAATCTTAATTTATCAGTGTTTTCTTTGGGGACTATGCGTTGTTTGGCTTCTCCCCAATTAGCACAAAAAACCATCAGTAAAGCGATCGCCCTAGGTATTAACCATCTGGAAACTGCTAGGGGTTATGGTCAAAGTGAAACCTATCTCGGATTAACTCTCAAATCTAATTTATCCTTCCCCAGAGAGCAGCTTTATATTACAACGAAGTTGCCACCTTCTCCCTCTCCTAAACAAATGGAAAGTTGGATCGATGAATCTTTAACCAGATTACAAATAGACTATCTAGATTGTTTAGCACTTCATGGAGTCAATACTTGGCAACATTTGAGTTGGATTACTGATTCATCTGGCTGTATGTCGGCTATAGAAAAAGCAAGACAGCAAGGCAAAATCAGACATTTAGGTTTTTCGACTCATGGCTCTCTAGATTTAATTATTGCAGCAATTAATAGTGATTTATTTGATTTTGTTAACCTCCACTACTACTATTTTAGGCAACATAATCAACCAGCGATCGCTCTTGCAGCAGCCAAAGATATGGGGATATTTATTATTTCTCCTGCGGATAAAGGGGGAAAACTTTACAGCCCTCCCCAAAAAATCTTGGATTTATGCGCGCCTATTTCCCCTCTAGAGTTGACTTACCGTTTTTTACTGCATAATCCTGCTATTACTACTCTCAGCGTGGGTGCTGCTAATCCTGATGAGTTGGAATTTCTCCAAAATATTAGACAAAAAAACTGGGATGAGACCTTTACCCCAGAAGAAACAGCTATATTTACTAGACTAGAAAACCATTTGACTAGTAGCTTAGAAAGCGATCGCTGTAGCCAATGTTATCAGTGTTTGCCTTGTCCTGAAACTATAAATATTCCCGAAATATTGCGCTTGCGTAACTTAGCCGTAGCCTATGACATGACAGACTATGGTCAATATCGCTATAGAATGTTAGAAAATGCAGGACATTGGTTTCCAGGAAACAAAGGCGATCACTGTACTGAATGTGGCGATTGCTTACCTCGCTGTCCCGAAAAACTAGACATTCCCAAACTATTACAAGATGCTCATCACCGTCTTAATGGCTCTCCTCGTCGTCGGTTGTGGGAATAATTGTGGATTGTTAGTGGTTAGTGGTTAGTGGTTAGTGGTTAGTGGTTAGTTGCTTATTACTTATTCCTCATTCCTCATTCCTTATTACTTACTACAAAGCACACTCACCAAGATTAGGGTAAGTGTGCCAAAAATAGGTTATGGAAATAAAGTGGTTGACTGGATTAAACCAAAATTCTACAGTTTGTTGCGTACCATTGAGCTAAAAAGTGTTTAGCCCATTCCCAACCCAGGTGGTTGACGTTATCAGTAATATCTTGGCGTGATTGGATATAATTGTTGACGCAAATGTGCCAGATGGTCTAGATTATCCACATGAATAAAACTCTTAGGGATGCGCAACAAAAAATCTAGGTAAACTTGGGTAAACTTACTTAGAAGTGATACCAAGCGCACTTGTATCACTAGGGATTTTAGAAGTACAATATAGCTTGCCTAGTAACTTCCTTTTCCCAAGAGAACTCTGGTTACTAGGCTTGACCTCAACCCTG
>JAAUYH010230911.1_pt1 | contig 31039 bp, 26 predicted proteins | sample 7278061 | NCBI WGS metagenome assembly JAAUYH01 (sample SAMN14350203, study PRJNA611818) | marine sediment metagenome | isolation source: surface marine sediment (0.6m) | place: French Polynesia: Moorea | collected 2018-08 | reverse complement strand
TGTTCTGTGACTGATAATGCCGATAAGCGTTTCAAGACTATAGTAAAATCAGCCTTAAAACAAAATAATAATGCTTTTCTAATCGCTGTAGGATGCTATGCACAATTAAAACCTGAAGAAATCGCGGCCGTTGACGGTGTAGATTTAGTTCTGGGTGCTACCGAAAAGTTTAATGTAACGAGTTATATAAATGACTTGAGCAAAAATGAAGTTGGGGAAGTACATTCTTGTGAAATTTCTGAAGCCGATTTCTATGTGGGCTCCTATTCTATTGGCGATCGGACACGCGCATTTTTAAAAGTGCAGGATGGCTGCGATTATAAATGTACGTACTGTACGATTCCTCTCGCCCGTGGGATTTCACGGAGTGATACTCTAGAGAATGTCTTAAGAAATGCGAAGGAAATTTCCGAAAAAGGAATTAAAGAAATCGTTTTGACAGGTGTAAATATTGGTGACTACGGAAAAGGTGAATTCGGCAATAAGAAGCATGAACATACTTTTTTTGAACTCGTACAAGCCTTAGACAAAGTAGATGGTATCCATAGGCTTCGTATCTCATCCATAGAACCGAATCTTTTAAAAGATGAAACTATAGAATTTGTAGCTAATTCTAACAGTTTCGTTCCCCACTTTCATATTCCCTTACAAAGCGGAAGCGATGAGTTATTGAAAAAAATGAAGCGACGCTATCTTCGAAAAGTGTATACCGATCGCGTTGCAAAAATTAGGAAAGTACTTCCCAATGCATGTATTGGTGTCGATGTAATTGTTGGGTTTCCCGGAGAGACTGATGAACTGTTTTTAGAAACTTACAACTATATCAACGAACTTGATATCTCCTATTTACATGTTTTTACCTACTCAGAGCGACCTAATACAGAAGCCGCTTTAATGGAGGGTACCGTACCTAAAAATGTCCGTCGTAAGCGTAGCAAGCTGTTACGCGGCTTATCGGCCAAAAAACGACGTGCTTTTTATGAAAGTCAATTAGGAAATCAGCTAACGGTATTATTTGAAGGTGAGAACAAAGAAGGATACATTTATGGATTCACTGAAAACTATGTAAAAGTAAAGGCACCTTGGAACCCTGAATTAGTAAATACACTACATACGGTTGAATTAACTGCTATTGATTCAGACGGATCAGTACGTTTTAATTTTGTGAAAGCTCCTGTTTTAAGTTAAAATGACTAAGATTCCTATTTATTTTGTTCCCGGCCTAGGTGCCAACCCAAAGATTTTTGAATATCTGGAGTTTCCTGAAGACCAATTCCAAATAAATTACTTGGATTGGCTGGTTCCCGAATCACTTGATGAGCCCCTCCAAAATTATGCGCGACGTATGTGCAAGAGAATTGAACACGACAGTCCGGTACTGGTGGGTGTCTCTTTCGGAGGCGTAATGGTGCAGGAAATGAGTAAACTGATCAAAACAAAAAAGACCATTATTGTTTCCAGTGTTAAATCAAAAAAAGAATTACCAAAAAGATTAAGACTGGCCAGAGTGACCAAAGCATATAAATTATTTCCAACAAAATCGTTGAGCAATATTTCTGTATATGAAAAATACGCGTTTAGTGGATTCACCAAAAAACGTGTGGAACTCTACAAAAAGTACATGTCGATGAACGATGAATTGTATTTACCGTGGGCTATTCATAACGTATTGCATTGGAACCAAGAGCATCCTATGGAAAACATAATTCACATTCACGGAAGTGAAGATGGCGTATTTCCTGTAAAACATATAAAAGGCAGCGTTGTTGTTGAAGGTGGCACGCATGTAATGATTTTAAATAAAGCCAAGAAAATTTCTCAATTATTGATGGAACATATTTAGTACCTTCGCGGCATGAATATTGAAAAAACCTTTATTGACGGATTACTCGTGATTACCCCGCAAGTTTTTGCTGATGACCGAGGCTATTTTTTAGAGAGCTACAACAAAAAAAAACTTGAGACCATTCTCGATGTTGAGTTCGTACAGGATAATGAATCGGCCTCTCAAAAAGGAGTACTGAGAGGTTTACATTTTCAGAATCCTCCCTATGCGCAAGGAAAATTAGTTCGTGTCATTAAAGGAAGTGTGCTCGATGTAGTGGTTGACCTTCGCAAAGAGTCAGAGACCTATGGCAGACATTACAAACATGTTCTTTCCGGAGAACATAAAGAACAGCTGTATATTCCTAAAGGATTTGCACATGGTTTCTTAGTATTGGAAGACGATACCATATTCAGTTACAAATGCACCGATTATTACAATAAAGATTCTGAGACATCAATACTCTGGTGCGACGAAACACTACATATCAATTGGCAGATAGAAAACCCAATTATTTCAGAAAAAGATACAATTGGAATGAAATTTGCAGATTTTAAATCACCCTTTTAACCTAATACTTCATGCGTTCACAACATAAATTACTGATTTTAATCGCCATTATTATTGTTAGTGGTATCCTTATCAATGCGACACGGCAGGATGCCCCGCCTGAGAGTGGATCAGATAAAAAAGTTACTTTTAAAAGTACCGGTGATTCTTACACTATCAAAGCGCTAAAAATTCCAGAGGATTTGTCTTTTGCCGGAGAACGAGTTCCACTGGAGCGCCACGATGTTAAAGAACGAATTGACCGGGAATTACTGGTAAATACTTATTGGCAGTCAAATGCTTTATTATGGTTTAAGCGCGTTCATAAATACTTTCCGGTAATAGAACCTATTTTAAAAGAAAAAGGCGTTCCCGAAGATTTTAAATATCTGGCAGTGATCGAAAGCGATCTGCTCAATGTGACTTCTCCTGCCGGTGCCAAAGGTATGTGGCAGATGTTGAGAAATGCAGCTCGCGAGAATGGATTAGAAGTTAATGAGAATGTAGACGAACGTTATCATTTAGAGAAGGCTACTCGAGCGGCATGTGATTATCTAATTGCATCTAAAAAGCGTTTGGGCAGCTGGACATTAGCTGCTGGAGCTTATCACGCGGGAAACCATGGTATCGATAAGCGATTGGATCAGCAGTTAGTTAACAATTACTGGGATGTCTTAGCAGGTGAAATGACAGAGCGATACGTACCGAGAATCATTGCCGCAAAAGAAATTTTGACGCATCCAAAAAAATATGGATTTCAATTTGATAAAGAAGATCTTTATGTGCTACCCAAAAGTTATGATGTAAAAGTAGATACACCCATTACGAATATCGCTGCCTTTGCAAAAAAGTTTGGCACACACTACAAGGAATTGAAAATTCATAATCCCTGGTTACGGGAAAACAAGCTCAATAATAAATCCCGTAAGGTCTACTATATCAGAATACCTGAACGCTAATTACAAGTTCTCCAGTAAAGTCATTGATTCGCGTTTTAATAAACTTGCATTATCTTCAAAAGTATTCAAGGTAATTTCAGGATTGTTGAATATGTAAACTTTGGCCTTATTTTTTGCCTCAATGGTAATAGTTCCTTTGGCATTTATGTAAGAATCTGACCTGTCTAAGGCATACAATAGCACGGTCTCAGCAACAAACTCGGCCCCTTTGAATGCAGCATTATCAGAGGCATTCAATTCCAAACTCGTAGTTCTGCCTTCCAATTCCAGTGTAGCATTACCGCTATAGTTAATTGAGCTTCCCTCAGTAATAATGTCGAGTTTACTTCTTGATGATTCTTTGGCACGTACTACTAGGCTATCGGTTCTGGCCCTTACATCGCTTTTCGAACGCTCATTCGTTTCCAGTCTTAAGAACTGTGTTTTTAAATTTTCCAGGAGTAGGTTCGACTTATTGTTCAGAACAATATCAATATTAAAAACATCCAACTCTTCCAGCATTTTCACTTCGCTATCGTCATTCAGAACCATCTGATCGAGGTCTTCGACGTATAAAATGAGATTAAATCGTTTTGAACTGGTGATGCGCTTATTTAGTGAAAGTGTCAAGGTACTATCGTCAACCTCAGCCTCTAAAACATCGTGTAGGTTTTCATCAGCTTCAAGCTCTAGACTATTGCTGCTGCCTTGTTTTAGCTGCAGTTTGATCTTATCATTTACTTCCAATTTTGAAAAATAATCTAAAGATTGTTCTTCAGTAGTTACATTTCTGTTTCCTTTAATTTTGGATTGCGCTGAAGCGGAAACGAGTACGAGAAGAAAAAGTACAAGTAGGGAGAATTTTTTCATCTTTTCAAAAGTTTAATTTTTCCGAAACTTAAGAAAATAAAATTTCTACACATTCCGGGATTCGCATACAGGATTTAATCATTTGGCAAAATGATAAACCTCTTTTATGCTCATTTTATAAAATAGTCATTGTTTGTTTGACTTGTTCGTATTCTGTTATGATGTCCTTCAAAATCTGTGCCGCAGGTTTAATATCGTGGATTAATCCCGCTATCTGGCCAATTTCAAGTTCGCCTTCTTCCAAATCGCCCTCAAACATGCCGCGCTTTGCCCTGGCCCTACCTAGCAATGCTTTCAACTCGTCTGTTGATGGTGCTTTTTTATAAAGTTCTTGTACGTCATTAAAGAATTTATTTTTTAGCATACGAACCGGTGCGAGTTCCTTTAATGTGAGTTGTGTGGCCCCTTCTTTAGCTTTTACTACTTCTTGCTTAAACTTACCATGAGAAGAAGCTTCGTCACTGGCTACAAAGCGACTTCCTATTTGTACACCATCGGCTCCCAAAACCATGGCAGCCAGCATTCCCCTACCCGTAGCAATGCCACCAGCTGCGATCAAGGGAATATCAATTTGTTCTTTCACCATGGGTATGAGTGTAAATGTGGTTGTTTCATCACGCCCGTTATGTCCTCCCGCTTCAAATCCTTCTGCTACGACCGCATCGACGCCTGCTTCCTGCGCTTTTAAGGCAAATTTCACGCTACTTACCACGTGAACCACAGTGATTCCTTTTTCTTTAAGGAAGGACGTCCATGTTTTCGGATTTCCTGCAGAAGTAAAAACGATCTTCACCTCTTTATCGACAATAATCTGCATGAGTTTATCGATATCAGGATATAACATCGGTATGTTTACACCGAAAGGTCTATCAGTGGCTTTTTTGCACTTCTGAATATGTTCTAAAAGCACATCGGGATACATGGAGCCAGCGCCTAAGAGGCCTAATCCTCCGGCGTTACTCACCGCTGATGCGAGGCGCCAACCACTCGCCCAGATCATACCGGCTTGCACAACCGGGTACTTGATATTGAATAATTGAGTGATCCTATTATCCATTGCTTTATTTTGATCTAAAAGTTAGCCTGACACCATGATAGTAAAATGGCATTCTTCTAGTTATATGTATCATCGGTTCCCGACATTTTACTCTTTTTACATGTTATAAAAAAAGATTCTCCTCAGCTCTAAATACTTTTCCATTCGCTGAAAGCATTTTCTTTTATCAATAGCTCAAAGTATACAGCATTATCTTTCGAAATAACTTTGCTCTTTTTATCCAGATAAGTAATTATTGTATCTCGGACCTGAACTGAAAAAATGCCTATTAACTTAAGGAGCACAATGAGTAGTGTTCTTTTCAATGGCTATTTGGTTTTGTTCGGCTCTAAAGTAAGGAAATATTTATTAAACAAGTTTCCTGATAAAGTGACCTTTCTATGAAATTACTCCCGAGCCAAGTAACTCATCAGCACGATACCAGGCCACAAATTGCCCTTCTGTGATGGCTGATTGTTCATTTTCGAAATCAACATAGAGTCCGTTTTCTACCTTGTAAAGTGTTGCATTTTCAAGTGCCTGACGGTAGCGAATTCTGGCTTTTACCTTCATAGATTCACCGGTACTCAAAGTCAAATCGTCACGAAGCCAATGCACTTCTTCGTTTTTTACAAATAAGGTACTTCGGTATAGGCCTCTGTGATCTTTACCTTCTCCAGTATAAATCACGTTTTCCTCCACATCAGTTTCAATCACAAATAAGGGTTTTTTGGTACCACCCACTGCAAGTCCCTTGCGCTGACCCTTGGTGAAGTAGTGCGCGCCCTGGTGTTTCCCTACTATGTTACCATCGTTTAAAGAATACTGGTATTTCTCTGCTTTTCGTGCTAATTCTTTTTCTATATTGTTTAATTTTTCATTATTTGTATTAAACAAAATAGCATCTCCGGGAACTTGTACTATAACACCTTCTTTGGGTGCTAGCTTCTGCTGCAAAAATTCCGGTAAGCGTACTTTTCCGATAAAGCAAAGTCCTTGTGAATCTTTCTTCTCTGCTGTTATCAAACCTTGATCAGTTGCAATTTTACGCACTTCAGGCTTGGTCAGTTCACCAATGGGAAACAATGATTTCGCCAATTGCTCTTGCGAGAGCTGACATAAAAAATAAGATTGATCTTTATTAGCATCCTTACCGGCTTTCAATTGGTAAATGGTTTTACCATCTTTTTCAAATTCGTCCTTTCTGCAGTAATGCCCGGTTGCCACATAGTCCGCACCCAACTCCAAAGCTATTTTTAGAAAGACATCAAACTTGATCTCGCGATTGCAGAGTACATCAGGATTGGGAGTTCTACCCATTTCATACTCACGAAACATATAATCTACAATACGTTCTTTGTATTGTTCACTTAGATCCACGACCTGAAACGGGATCCCTAGTTTTTCTGCAACCAACATCGCATCATTACTGTCTTCTAACCATGGGCATTCATTAGAAATCGTGACCGATTCATCGTGCCAGTTTTTCATAAACAAAGCAATTACTTCGTAACCCTGCTGCTTCAATAAGTATGCAGCAACGCTCGAATCTACACCACCAGAAAGTCCAACAATTACTCGTTTCATCCGTTTCGTTTGCGATTGCAAAGATACTAATCTATCCTGAGATTACATCAGGAAGATTCCGTGGAAAATTATAACTCATACCATTATTCATTTCCTTTTCCTAGAATTAGCTTAAGAATAATTTAACGCTTGACCGAATAAAATGTTAAATAAATATTAAAACAACATATTGTTTAATTAATTTACGCAACTATTAAACAAAAAAGTATCATCTTTACGGAAACAAAAATTATCATAATGAACAAAGCAAACAACTTATTCAAATCATTCCTAATGTTATTTATCATGATCACTCTCGTATCTTGTGATGATGATGACGGAACTTTTTTTAACGATCCAGGTCAACCAGATACAAATACTATTATAGATTTTGTATTAGATAACTTTTCTGACTACAACCTACTCTATGAAGCTTTACTAAAGGCCGATGGAAGATTAGCTGTAGAATTGAGAAATGGAGGGCCATATACCGTATTCGCACCTAATAATGCTGCTTTTTCAGCATTCTTGAATGCCAATGGTTTTGCAAATATTGATGCCGTTCCAACGGATGTGTTATCTCAAATTTTATTAAACCATGTGGTCAGCGGTACGGTAGAATCGACACAGCTAAGCACGGGTTACATTTCTACCCTAGCTACGTCTTCTGCTGCTAACCTACCTATGAATATGTATGTAGATACCAGTTCAGGAGTTACATTAAATGGGGTCTCATCAGTGACTCTCGCAGACAACCTCGTTGATAATGGAGTCGTTCATTTGGTAGATGCCGTGATAGGCTTACCTTCTATTGCTACGCATGCCGTTGCGAATCCAAGTTTTACCAGTCTTGTGGCAGCATTAGATGCGGCAGGCCTTGTAGGTACGGTTGATACCGGTGGTCCGTTTACGGTACTTGCGCCAGATGATGCAGCGTTCACTACTTTTCTTGACGGAGCAGCTCTCGGTGATATACCGGTGGATGCCTTAACTCAAGTGCTCTTAAATCATGTCATGGATGGGGTCACTTTATCAACAGATTTGACCGCTGCCGGAGCGGGGTATGCGAATACTTTGGCCACAGGTGCAGGTGGTAATAGTATGAGTCTTTACTTTAATACTTCATCTGGAGTCAGCTTTAACGGTGTTTCTACCGTAGCCGCTGCAGATGTTGTGGCAGAAAATGGTGTCATACATGCTGTAAATGCAGTAATCGATTTACCTACGGTTGTTACTTTTGCACTAGCCGATCCAAATTTCAGCACGCTTGTGGCTGCCCTGACTGATAGCAGGCTTACAACAGATTTTGTAAGTATCTTATCGACGGCTGACGGAACAGATCCTGCTCCCTTTACGGTGTTCGCCCCTACGAATGACGCTTTTGGAGACTTGTTAACAGAATTGAGCGCCAGCGGATTGGGTGATATCGATGAGCCTACATTGAATGCAACGCTTACTTATCATGTCGTGGGAGGAGCGAATGTCTTAGACTCAGACCTTAGCGATGGCTTTACCGTTCCTACACTGGGTGGTAATATAACAGCAAATGTAACTGGAGGTGCAACACTAACAGATGCGAATGGCAGAGTGAGTAATATCATAGCAACAAATGTTCAAGCTGCAAATGGAGTTATCCATGCCATTGACAAAGTGATTTTACCCCCACTGTAATAAAAATATTGTTGGTAATTAGTTTGGTTAATTAGTGAAAGCTCTCTGGTCTATTCTTTACTCCCAGAGAGCTTTCTATTTTTTTGGCCATAAAAAAACCATAGCAAGAATTGCTATGGTTTGATTAGTTTTAAATGTTTAGCGCTAACTCAGTTAGTATTGAGGGTATTTTAATTCTCTTTTTGTGCCACCTGCTTTTTTAAACGCGGCTTTTTCTTATTTGGCTGTTCAGTACTTACCAACTCACCATCTACATAGTTCTCCCAAGTACCAACGCGTACATCGTTAATAAATTGTCCTTTGGTAGTTAATTGTCCAGTTTTTCTATTATAATAGACCGCAGGCCCGTTTAACTTACCATTCTTGTAGTTGAAATCTTGATATAGATGTCCTTTAATAGAATATTTTTTATAGTTACCATCCAATTTACCATCCTTATAAGAGGCTATTTCAGTAGGTTTCCCTGAATTATAAAATGTTCTATAAAAGCCATGCAGTTTCCCATCATTGTAATTTTCTTCAGACATGACTGTTTTGCCATCTACATGAAAATATAACCACTTCCCTATTCTCTTCTTTCCTATCATTGATCCCTTACTCTCCAGTGTTCCTTCTTTTGTATAGAATTTCACAATAGCCTTTTGATCATTTTTATTAAACTCTTTGACTACAATAGGAAAATCAGACGTGGCAGCCGAGTAATATTTAAAGACCCCTACTTCTTTGCCATTTTCAAATTGCCCCATATAGCGCACCCGGCCATTATTGTAGTATTTTTTCCAAACTCCATGTCGCTTGCCATTGGCATCTAACTGGTTGGTCTCGCTTTGAGCCTCGATACCGAAGCCCATTAAGAAAATACAACAGAAAACCATTAATTTCTTCACCTGTTTCATCATTATTTATAACTCTTAAAATTGATTTAAGTTGTGTTGAACAACTATTATACCAAGTCAAAAGTTCAAACGTTATTTTAACTTGTTTATTTTTAAGCTACTGAAAAAATACCCGTAAAAATGAATATTTAGTATAATAAATCAACAAAAAATGAGTTTTTATATATCCAAGATAAGTATAAACCAAACTCTATACCCTCAAGCAAGAAAATGGGCGCCATTACCAAAATGACCAAATATTCTTTACTCAAAGAATTGAATGCCATTAAAGTTATGAGTAAATCTCATAAGGACAAAGTGAGCAAGGCAATTCTCAATAATGAAAGGCTTTTTAAATCACTGATAGAAATCGCATTTGATTATAATGATGAAACATCGGTAAAAGCAGCGCAAATACTTGAGGCTGCGTGTGAAAAACGTATGGATTGGATCGCCTATAACCTACCTTACTTTACAGAAAATATTGCCTATTTGAAAAATGAAAGCGCTATTCGGCCAGCTGCAAAGATCTGTAATCTGATTGCGCAAGAAGTTGATTCTAAATTTGATTCTCCAATTAAGGTAATCGTTACAAAAGAGCAGATAGCACAAATAATCGAAACCTGCTTTGATTGGCTGGTAAAAGACACAAAGGTGGCCAGTAAAGCGCATGCTATGGAAGCTTTATACTTCTTGGGAAACCAAATGAAATGGATTCACTATGAGCTAAAACTGATCATCGAACGGGATATCGATTCAGAAAGCTCTGCCTATGCTTCTAGGGCTATCAAAATATTGGAAAAAATGGCTAAAAACAACGCCGCTTAGAATTCTTAATTTTTTACTTTTCACTTCTTTTTAAATCATTATTTTTGTTGCTCCAACAGCAAAACGAATGAAATTAAACAGCTTAAATGCTATTTCCCCAATTGATGGTCGTTACCGCAGTAAGGTATCAGAATTAGCGTCCTATTTTTCTGAAGAAGCCCTCATCAAATACCGTATTCAAATAGAGATTGAATACTTTATTGCCTTATGTACACTTCCGCTTCCCCAGTTGGAACAATTTGACAACACCTTATTTGATCCTTTACGGGAAATTTATAAGAACTTCTCTTCAAAGGACGCACAAGCTGTTAAAGAAATAGAAAAAGTCACCAATCATGACGTCAAAGCAGTCGAATATTTTATTAAGGAAAAATTTGACAAGCTGGCACTTCAAGAATATAAAGAATTTATCCATTTCGGATTGACCTCACAGGATATTAACAATACTGCCATTCCGCTTTCGATCAAAGACGCTATTGGTGCTATATATATTCCAGAATATTTTAAGATTCTCGAAAAACTGGAAAGACTATCTCAAGAATGGTCTGCGATCCCCATGTTGGCCAGAACTCATGGGCAGCCTGCTTCTCCAACACGATTGGGTAAAGAGATTGAGGTATTTGCAGTGCGTCTCAAGGAACAATTCAACTTATTGAATGACATACCGAGTGCGGCAAAATTTGGGGGCGCCACAGGAAATTTTAATGCGCATAAAGTGGCATACCCTGCAATTGATTGGAAAGCATTCGGAAGTTCTTTCGTGCAAAGTTTAGGGTTACAACATTCGTTCCCAACCACGCAGATTGAGCATTATGACCATATGGCCGCCTTATTTGATACCTTAAAGCGAATCAATACGATTTTAATAGATTTTAACCGCGATATCTGGACCTATATATCAATGGATTATTTCAAGCAGAAGATCAAAAAAGGTGAAATAGGTTCTTCGGCCATGCCGCATAAAGTAAATCCTATAGATTTTGAGAATTCCGAAGGTAATCTTGGTATTGCGAATGCCATTTTTGAACATCTGTCGGCGAAATTACCTATTTCAAGATTACAACGAGACTTGACTGATTCTACCGTTTTGCGTAACGTGGGCATTCCTTTTGCACATACCATTATTGGATTCAAATCGACGTTGAAAGGTTTGGATAAACTCCTGCTGAACAAAGATAAATTTGAACAAGATTTAGAAGGGAACTGGGTCGTAGTGGCAGAAGCTATCCAAACAATCTTGCGAAGGGAAAACTACCCTAATCCATACGAGGCATTAAAAGGTTTGACACGCACCAATGACACAATAAATCAGCAATCGATAGCAAAATTTATCGATGACCTCGAAGTGAGTAGTGCTATTAAATCAGAATTAAAAGCCATTACCCCAAGTAATTATACGGGCATCTAGATGAGATGTATTGTTTTCGGCATATTGAGTATGGTATTGTGCGCTTCCTGTAAAGGTGGTGACTCCTTAGATGCTGAAAAGCTGCGTACGGGCACTTTTGAGACTTACTTGGATGATTCTGACGAAGTTTCAACTGCAGTCAGAAATGATTCCATTCAAATAGAAACATATAATAACAATAAAGACACCTTCAACATTGAATGGAAATCGAATTTTGAATATGTTTTAACCAAGGTCAACCCACAAAAGGGATTAGACAGTGTACCTTTTTATGTAAAAATTACCGGTGTAAAAGGTAACTCGTACACTTTCAGAGCTTATTATAAAGGCTCAAATTTTAAACAAACCGGCAAAGCCGTAAAACTAAAAGACTAAAACCATGTTAGAAATGTTCACCGATCCGGGTATATGGATGGCACTCTTGACCCTTGTTTTTTTAGAAATCGTTTTAGGAATAGACAATATTCTCTTTATATCGATTGCTTCCAATAAACTTCCGCAAAGTGAACAAAAAAAGGCTACGAATATCGGCCTCTTTTTGGCAATGCTGTTGAGAGTTATACTTCTTTTTGGAATCTCCTACCTCACCGCCATGGACAAAGTCATCTATCACCTGGATATGTCTTGGTTAAAAGTAGGTGTTACAGGGCAGAGTTTGATCATGTTAGGCGGTGGGCTCTTTTTGCTCTATAAAAGTGTGCAGGAAATCCATCACAAAGTAGAGGGTCATGAAGAAGACGCTGTGAAAGCTGCAAAAGCGAAAGTATCTTTGAATAGCGTTATTTTTCAAATCACTATGATCAATATCGTATTTTCATTTGACTCTATTTTGACCGCTGTAGGTATGACCACAGGTATCGATAAATCAGCAACAAGTTATGACGAAGCACTCATGGTCATGGTTATTGCCGTCGTACTTTCTATGGTCATTATGATGGTATTCGCCAACCCGGTAAATAAATTCGTAAGTAAGCATCCTACGGTTCAAATGCTGGGGCTTGCCTTTTTGATCTTGATAGGCTTCATCTTGGTATCTGAAGGGGCGCATATGGCGCATTTGCAAATTTTTAACACCGAAGTAGGCGTGATTCCAAAAGGATATTTGTATTTTACGATCGCATTTTCACTTGGGGTGGAAGCCTTAAATTTTCGCCTCCGCAGGAATGCACAAGAAGAATTAGCAGCGAGAGACAGTTGAATCAACTTTTAAAACATAGAATTTTTGCCGTACTACTGACTTTAGTGGTGACCTTACCATTTGCTATACAGGTTTCACATGCCTTTGAAAATCATAAACATGTGGTATGTACGGCTAAAGATGTGAAGCATTTTCATGAGCAGGAACTTGATTCTTGCCTATGCTGCACTCCTTTAGAACTCAATACTTTGTTGTTTAGTTTTGCTGACAACCCCCTTAAATCCGAAGAAAATGTTGATAGCTTTAATGCTATAACACCATTATCCAAATTAGATTTTTTTAAATTAAAGTCTACCCGTGCCCCTCCTATATTCTCTTTTAATTATTAAATAAAAGGGAAATTCTAAGTTAAATTTTACATGCGAATTATTTTAATGATACTGCTTTGTAGCAGTATATTATCATATACACAAGATTGTACATCAACGCTGTCTGGCAGTGTTTTAGACCTGCATGACGGTAAGCCCTTACCGGAGGCGCTCCTATTGGTTGCGGGTACGAATATTACTGCTGAAACGGATAGTATCGGAAAGTATTTTATTAAAGGTTTGTGTAATAGATCTTACACGATTCAAGTAGCTCACCCTAACTGTTTATCAAGGGTTTTCTCTGTCAAAATTGATGGAAATACAACCAGGAATTTTAGGTTAGAGCATCATTTAGAAGAATTTAATGAAATAACTATCAAAGGAAAAGCATTTAAAGACAAGTCTCAAACATTAAACAACGAAAAAATTTCTCGTGAAGAAATTGAGCGTTTTAGTAGTGGAAGTATCGCTGATGCTTTAAACGAAATTAGTGGTGTTTCATCTTTAAATACAGGTAATACGATACTAAAGCCTATAATTAATGGCTTACATAGCAGTCGTGTAGTGCTGGTCAACAATGGTGTTCGTATGCAAGATCAAGAATGGGGGCCAGAGCATGCTCCGAATATTGATATTAATGTTGCTGACAATATTACGTTAATAAAAGGCGCAGCAGCGTTGCAATATGGTGGTGATGCTATTGGCGGAGTCATTATAGCAGAATCAGCCAACGCTCCTGTTAAGGATACACTATTTGGTAAAACAATCGTTACAGGATTATCTAATGGAAGAGGTGGTTCAATTACAACGAAGCTCACTAAGAGTTCAGTAAGCGGCTTGTCATATACCCTTCAAGGTACACTGAAGCGTTTTGGTGATTTTGAATCACCTGACTATGTACTAAGTAATACGGGATTATTTGAAAGGACTGCTTCAATTAAAGTTGCCTTGAATAAGTTTAAATATACATTAGAAGGCTATTATTCTTACTTCAAGAATGAAATAGGCATTCTCCGTGCTTCTCATTTAGGCGGGGCCGGGGATCAATTCGATGCCATCAATAGAACCAGACCTTTGTTTGTTGAGCCTTTTACCTATGACATAGATGCACCTAAACAAGATGCGACTCATCATTTAGCAAAACTAAAAGCCACGAAGTCATTTGATAAACTTGGAAAGTTGACATTGCAATATGATTTTCAACTTAATAATCGTTTAGAATTTGATATTAGGCGTGGTGATGATCGCGATAAAGCGTCGGTTGATTTAGAATTAATAACGCATTCTTTAACGCTAGATTTGGATACTGAACTTTCAGAAAAAATTGGCTTTAAAGCCGGAATTTTAGGTAGATTTCAGGATAATACGGCCGATCCAAGAACTGGTGTAAGAAGGTTGATCCCTGATTATAAACGCTATGATCTTGGAGCTTACGGTATTATGGATTACGACGTTAATGATCATTTGACAGTTGAATTGGGTGGACGTTTTGATTACTCAGATTTGGATGTTTTTAAGTTTTATAGAACTTCACTTTGGGAATCCAGAGGTTATAATGTTCAATTCCCAGATATCGTAGTTGAAGAACTAGATACTCAGGTATTAACAAATCCGAAACTTAATTATAGTAATGCGTCAGCAACGGCAGGAGTCAAATATGACCTAAGCGATGAGTTTCAATTATTGTTTAATTATTCATTGGCTTCCAGGGCACCCAATCCGTCAGAATTGTTTAGTGATGGTTTGCATCATGCGGCTTCCCGTATTGAAATTGGTGATTTGAGATTCACCTCTGAAGTCGCAAATAAGTTTGCAATGACTATTAGTAGACAAGGACCTAAGTTCAATTTCAGTATAAGCCCATTTATCAATATGATCAATGACTTTATATTAATTGAGCCCACGGAACTAGAGCAAACAATTCGGGGTAATTTTACACTTTGGGAATACCGTCAAACTGATGCGCGATTACTTGGATTTGATGTGGATGCATCTTATAATTTTACCGAAAATCTTCGTTTAGAACATCAGTTTTCCTTTGTTAAAGGGCGTGACCGTACTTTAGAAACCCCACTAATCAATATGCCTCCGGTAGAAACCAAAAATGAATTGGTTTATAAAAATGAAAAACTTAAGAATTTGCACTTGTCATTGCAGAGTCATTACGTTTTTCGACAGAATGAGTTTCCTGACAATAATTTTGATGTCTTTATTCCAGAATTGGATATGGAAAGAGAATTAGATATCAGTAGTACGCCGGATGCGTACCATCTGCTGAATTTTAATTCTAGTGCAGACTTTAAATTTGGTAAGACTTCAGAATTAACGGTTGGCTTAGGTATCAATAATGTATTGAATACCACGTATAGAAATTACCTAAATCGGCTATTTCGATATGCGCATGATTTAGGCAGAAATTTCTTACTAACACTTAAAATCAAATATTAACACTTTTAAAAATGAGTAAAATGAAAAATTATAAATTATTAAGTCTAATTTTCCTGGCATTTGTAGTATTTACAGCATGTTCAGATGATGATACACCAGACCCGGTGAATGAAGAAGAAGTGATTACCACACTAACCGTGACTTTAGACCCCGTTGGAGGTGGAACTTCCATAGAATTAAAAAGCCAGGATCTAGATGGTGATGGCCCGAATGACCCGGTAGTTACCGTCTCGGGGCCTTTAGCAAACGGAGTGACTTATAACGGAAGTATTAAATTATTAAATGAGACCGAAAGTCCCGCTGAAGATATTACCTTAGAAGTTGAGGCTGAAGACGACGAGCATCAATTTTTCTACACTATAGGTGGCGGTTTAGATGTCACTACCACGTACACTAATTTTGATGGAAATAGTAATCCATTGGGTACAGAATTCGATCTGACTGCCGGCGCAGCAAGCTCCGGTACGTTAACGTTCACTTTACGTCATGAACCTACTAAACCTAATACAGGTCTGGGTGATGCCGGAGGTGAAACGGATATTGCAGTTACTTTTGATGTAACAGTGCAATAGCTTTTATAATTTAATTTATTGGTTATTTGAAATACCTTCTGACAGCGATGTTAGGAGGTATTTCTGTAATATGATAACTTTATACGAAGAAATATAATTGCAAATGATAGGCTTATGTACAAACCAGTTGGTACACTTATTTTGGTGATTACACATTTTTACGCTTTTGGACAAGATAGTCTTCAGTTCGTTCTTGAGAATGCTAAAAGACCTTCAGTTGAAAACTTTTATATAAAAATTGATGACGATCAGGGCCATAGTAGCAGCATTCCAATTTCTGTTATTAAAGGAAAAGAAAATGGCCCGGTGTTCTCAATCATTTCAGGGGTTCATGGATTCGAATATTCTTCTATTATGGCTTCGCATGAATTACTGCAGGAACTAAATCCCGAATTACTTTCTGGAACCATCATTATTGTTCTCTTGTCAAATCCAGATTCTTTTTATGGCCGCTCTCCTTTTGTGAACCCACAGGATCAGCTAAACTTAAATCGAGTATTTCCAGGAAGCAAGACCGGTTCGGCTACAGAGCGAATTGCCCATTATATAACAACAGAGATCATTGCAAGAAGTGATATTTTTATTGACATGCACGGTGGTGACGCCAGTGAGGACTTACTCTCGTTTATAGGCTTCTACAATAATAAAGGGCAACAAGAACAAACCGAAAAAATTAAAAAATTAGCTGAAGTTACCGGATTCAAATATATTGTTTCCTGGCCTTACAACCTTCAAAAAGACCAACCTGCTAAATATGCGTTTAAACAAGCCGTACAAGACGGTAAAATTGCCTTAATTATTGAAGCCGGAAAGCTTGGAAATGTTCAGAAAGAGGCGGTAAATATGATAAAAAATGCCATCTATAATATGCTAGCTGAATTGAAAATATATAAGGTAGAAAAGAAGGTAAACACAGATTTTATCAATATGAACAAGCAGACCTATATCAAATCTGAACATACGGGGATCTTTTTCAGCGACTATGCCGCAGGTGATAGCATTATGAAGGGTGATCGCATTGGCCTTATTAAAAATGAATTTGGCGAGTTAATGAACGAAATTAAAGCACCGAATTCTGGAATAATTCTGTACAAAATTGGCACTCCGCCAGTAAATGTTGGTGAGACTATCATGTGCATAGTGCACAATCAATAAAATTTCAGCATGACGTCGCAATTTACGGAGTATTGCGCCTAGAACAGCTAATAGATTAGGGTCAAGCCTATCTTCTGGTGTAGTTTGGAGCCTCTTTGGTGATCATGACATTATGCGGGTGACTTTCATTGATACCAGACGCGGTTATTTTAACAAATCGACCTGATTCTTTTAAAGTTTCAATATCCTTAGCGCCGCAGTACCCCATACCTGCCCGTAATCCGCCAACAAACTGATGAATACTTTCAACCAGTTCGCCTTTATAAGGAACCCGTCCCACGATACCTTCGGGTACTAATTTTTTAATATCGTCTTCAACATCTTGAAAATACCGGTCTTTTGAACCTTCTTTCATTGCTTCAATGGAACCCATTCCGCGATAGCTTTTAAACTTACGCCCTTCATAGATAATGGTTTCACCAGGGGACTCATTGGTTCCAGCTAATAAAGAACCCAACATCACACTATCAGCACCGGCAGCTATTGCTTTAGGGATATCACCGGTATGACGAATGCCACCATCAGCGATCACCGGAACACCCGTGCCTTTAATGGCTTGTGCAACTTCCAATACCGCCGAAAACTGGGGAAATCCAACACCTGCTACGACTCGGGTCGTACAAATAGAACCGGGGCCTATTCCCACTTTTACAGCATCAGCACCTGCATCTACCAGGTATTTAGCCGCTTCAGGGGTCGCTATATTACCCACCACAACATCAAGATCGATAAATTTCTTTTTTACCTCCTTTAAAACACGTACTACCCCTTGGGTATGACCATGCGCTGTATCGATGATAATGGCATCAATACCGGCATTCACCAAGGCTTCCACCCTATCAACCGCATCGGCGGTTACGCCAACCGCGGCAGCAACACGCAACCGGCCATATTTATCCTTATTGGCCGTTGGTTTTTGGGTCAATTTGGTAATATCTCGAAATGTAATTAATCCTATTAGCTTATTATTACCATTGACCACCGGCAGTTTCTCAATCTTATTTTCCTGAAGTATTACTTCCGCATCCGCCAAAGAGGTACCTTCACCGGCAGTCACCAGGTTTTCACTGGTCATCACTTCGGCAATATTGCGTTCATTATTCTTTTCAAATCGAAGATCTCGGTTCGTAACAATACCTAATAATTTTCCCGAATCATCCACGACAGGAATTCCACCAATCTTATGCTCTGCCATATTACGTTTGGCATCCAATACTTTCGCTGTAATCGGTAAGGTTACCGGATCTATGATCATGCCCGATTCAGCCCTTTTGACTTTACGCACCTCCGCAGCTTGTTGCTCAATCGTCATATTTTTATGGAGCACACCTATCCCTCCCTCACGGGCCATGGCAATGGCCATTGCCGACTCAGTTACCGTGTCCATTGCAGCAGAAACTACAGGCGTATTCAGGGTAATGTTTCTCGTAAATCTTGTTTGAATATTGACTTCGCGGGGAAGCACTTCAGAGTAGGCCGGAACGAGTAGTACATCGTCGTATGTTAATCCTTCACCTACAAACTTAGATTGGTGCGCTTTCATGGTGCAATTAAAATAATTGCATGCAAATATACTCTTTTAAAAGGAATTAGTGCTGTTAAATTTTAAAAACTAGCAACCGCAATTGTCATTATCGCAACCTGGTGCTGTTTTCTTTTTTTTGATGAGCTTGGCATAGAGAATGTATACAGCAATGAGTGCCGCCGAAATCACCAATATGTTTTGAACCCATTGCATTTATTTAAGGAATTGAAACGCTATGAATGCAGAAATATAGGCAATTGTAGTCATAAATACTAATTGTACCACGGGCCATTTCCAGCTATTAGTTTCGCGCTTTACAATGGCTAATGTACTCATGCATTGCATAGCAAAAGCGTAAAATAACAATAGTGAGATACCTGATGCCAAGTTGTAGACCGGTTTCCCGGATCGTGCATGCCGTTCTTTCTGCATTTTACTTTTTATGGAAGCTTCTTCCTCAGAACCAACACTGTATATGGTCGCCAAAGTTCCTACAAACACCTCACGTGCGGCAAAGGATGTGATCAAGGCAATACCAATTTTCCAGTCATAACCTAATGGTTTTATGACAGGCTCTATAGCCTTACCAAGGATACCTATATAGGAATTTTCCAGCTTATAAGCGGCTATTTTAGTATTAAGATCTTCAGCATTGAGATCGACATATTCCTTTTTGATAATATCTTCAGCATTATTGAATTCTTTAGTTGGCCCGAAAGATGCCAGAATCCATAAAAGGATAGAAATTGCCAAAATAATCTTACCAGCTTCAAATACAAAGGCTTTGGTTTTATCTATGATATGAACAACTACATTTTTAACTAATGGCAACCTATAATCAGGCATTTCAATCACGAAATACGACTTTGATTTTATCTGTAGCATCCGATTTAAAATAGCGGCTGCCATGATGGCCGAAGCAAAACCTAGAAGATACAAAAGCATGAGTGTTACACCCTGCAAGTTCAGAAATCCACCTAGAATATTCTGACTGGGTATTACCAGGCTGATAATAATGGCATATACAGGTATACGGGCTGAGCAGGTGGTAAACGGAGTCACCAAAATGGTGATCAGGCGTTCCTTCCAACTTTCTATATTTCTTGCAGCCATAATTGCCGGAATAGCACAAGCCGTACCTGATACCAAGGGCACGACACTTTTTCCACTCAGTCCGTATCGCCTCATGATCCGATCCATTAAAAAAACTACACGGCTCATATAGCCAGTTTCTTCCAAAATTGATAAGACCATGAATAAAAAAGCGATCTGTGGGATAAAGATCACCACACCACCAATACCCGGGATGATTCCTTCGGCTACCAAACTCGTAAAAGTACCCTGTGGCAGGCTGCTCTTCACCCACTCACTTAACGAGGCAAATGAAATATCGATAAAATCCATTGGGGCTTCCGACCAATAAAACAGTCCTTGAAAAATCAGAAACAGGATTCCAAAAAAGATCAAGTACCCAAAAATTGGATGTGTCAATATTGCATCGAGTTTCGCCCTTAAATCTGTTGCCTTATCTCTATTAACGGTATACGATTTATTCAATGCATCTGTCAAGAACTGGTAACGCTTAATGGTCTCACGGTGCTTTTGCTTCTTTTTCCCCTGATCTCGTTTATCTAAAACACCTTCAATGTATCGAAAACAAGGTTCTAATGACAAAGCCTTATGATCCAGTAAAACTTCTTTCAAACTCGCAATGCCCGTATTCTTTTTGGTGCTTATAAGAACAATTTTTGTCTTTAAATCTTTTTCAAGGCTAGTAATATCAATGGAAATACCCTTTGTTTTCATCTGGTCCTCCATATTAATGGCAAGAACCGTGGGAAGTCCGAGATCTTTTACCTGTGTATAGAGTAATAAATTACGCTTTAAGTTTTGTGCATCGGCCACCACAACAACAACATCGGGATAGTTCTCATTCGAAGTATCTGAAAGCACTTTTACAGCAATGTCTTCATCCAACGAAGTCGGATTCAGGCTATAGGCTCCGGGCAGATCTATGAACTTAGCTTTGACAGTTTTAGATAGATTGCTTACCCCTGTTTTTTTATCAACCGTAACGCCCGGGTAGTTCCCTACTTTTTGATTTAATCCGGTAAGTCTGTTAAAAAGTGATGTCTTCCCTGTATTAGGATTCCCGATAAGGGCAACTTTTAGCTGTTTGCTCATATTCGTTCGACTTGAATTTGAGCAGCCATTGCTTTTCGAATAGCCAGATAGGTACCATTAATATTTAGATAGAGCGGATCAGAAAAAGGCGCGTGCTGAACCAACTCAACATAGCTACCCTCAATGCAGCCCATTTCAATCAATTTTAAAGGAATTTTTTTTGCTTTAAATTTCTTAATGATGGCCCGTTCCCCTTTCGCTAATTCATCAACGGTGATCAACATATACTCGCAGTGTTAAGTCTGCAAAAATACATATTATTTAGAATTATTCTAAGTAAGGAGGTAATTTTTTAAGTTAACGTACTTTATTATATGGACTTTTCCAGATAAACTCGTTAAAGCTCTTGCCGCTGGCTATTCCGTAAAACAGGATATAGCCGACGGCAAATTTGAAATAAAACAAAAATAACATAATGTCATAAGCTATAGTCGCTTTGCCATTAAAGAAAAAATTGCTCGTTATATACGTGAGCAACAAACAACTTATAAACGTGGAAAAAGTAAGGTTTCCGACATTTTTCAGCGGCCAGACCAGTAACTTTCTTAACGGATGTATGTCATTGCCCCATTTATAAATTAAATAATAATAGCCATTACCCATGGGTGCAAATAATAGCGGATCATCGGCTTTCTTTAATACGAATAATTTTGAAGGGGCAACAATCTTAAATCCGTCTAACTTGGTAGTGTGCTCTTGTTCCAGCTGTCTTATTTTAGAAATAGCATTGGCTGGAAAATCACCTTTAAAATATTTGGTCTCAAGAAATCGTAGTCGGTAATCAATACAGATCTTTCTGATCTGATCGATATGAAAGATGCGATCAACTTCAACCTTATCGATATCAAAATGATTGGTTACATCATCTTCAGCGTTTGAAAGGGTTTGCAATATGCTTTCTCGTTGTATGTCTAAATCATCAAAAATAGACTGAAGCCAAGACTGCATATCTGTTTGCTTGATCATTCTACTACGTTCTTCAAGTAACCTCGACTTTAAATTTATGTTTTTAAGCATTGTACCGACCTTTTGCGTAAAAATACGACAAATGAAATCATTATGAAAACAGCACTCAAAGTTGTCACTATTTAGAATCATTCTATATAAAAAACACGAAACCAAGGTATTAAAAATATTATTTTTATTTATTCTAAATAAGCTTTGTAAAATCAAAAATCTGTCTTACTTTTGACGGCATAAAAAATACTTATTTATAATTAGTCTAAATAAAATGAGAAAGATTTTAGCACTCTCCATCTTCACCACTCTGACCTTAACTCTAACAGCTCAAAAAAAACAGCAACCACAAAAAAATAACTTAGATTCTATTCAGAATCTGGACGAAGTTATTTTAAAAACAAATGTAATCTTCGGAAATAAATATGTGGCTCGCAACCGTACAGGTTCTGCTTATTATATCTCTCCTAAGGAAATTCAAAAATTCAATTATACTGATGTAAATCGTGTATTGAAAACCGTGCCTGGAGTCAATATGTATGAAGAAGACGGATTCGGCCTTAGACCGAATATTAGCTTACGCGGAACTTCTCCTGAGCGAAGTGCTAAAATCACGGTAATGGAAGATGGCGTTTTGATTGCACCAGCCCCCTATAGTGCATCATCGGCTTACTATTTTCCTACAATTGCCCGCATGCAGGCGGTGGAAATATTAAAAGGAAGCAGCCAGGTACAGTTTGGCCCTTTTACTACCGGAGGTGCCATCAATATGATTTCAACTCAGATTCCTGAATCTTTTGGTGGTAAGATTCGTGCTAGTTATGGTAGTTTCAATTCATCTCAAGTGCATGCTACCTTGGGTGGAACCAACAAGAATTTAGGCTATGCCATCGAATTTTTAAACTATGGCTCCGACGGGTTTAAGGACCTGTTCAACGGTAACGAAACAGGTTTTACTAAAAATGATCTGTTAGCCAAATTGCGAGTAAACCTTTTCCCAAAAGCCAAAGTAAAGCAATCATTAGAAGGAAAGTTTCAATTCTCTGATGAAGAATCCAACGAAACATATTTGGGCCTTACCCAAGAAGATTTTAATGCGAACCCGTTTAGTCGCTATGCCGGTTCAGCGAATGATCTTATGGATAATAAACACAGACAATTTATGTTAACACATGTCGTTGATTTTTCTAAAGACTTCAGAATCACTACGAATGGGTATTCGAACTACTTTGAAAGAAACTGGTATAAAGTAGATTTTATTACAATTGATGGTGAGAGAAAATCAATAGGGAGCGTTTTTGGAGCACCAGAATCATATCCTGACTACATAGCATTGGTTCAAGGAGCGCTTGCGTCTGATGGCGATGACTTCTTAAATTCCAGGGCCAATAATAGAGAGTATAGATCTCGGGGAATTCAAACAAAGTTTGACCTGCACTGGAAAAAAGGTGAATTATTCCATGACTTGGAGATTGGATTACGCTATCATTACGACGAAGAAGATCGCTTTCAATGGATCGACGACTATTCCATCAATGAAAGTGGCCAGTTAACCTTAGAGAATGCCGGTATACCAGGAACCAACGCGAATAGAATTAGCAGTGCAACCGCGTTTGCCGCATTCGCTACTTACAAATTAAAATATAACAACTGGACATTCACTCCAGGAATCCGCTATGAGAATATCTCATTAAAAAGAGAAAATTTTGGTGGAGACGATGTTAACAGAACCGGTAGTGATTTATTCATTAGAGAAAATGACATTGATATATTTATTCCTGGCCTGGGCATTAATTATAAAGCTAACAATGATCTTTCTTTCTTTGGTGGCGTTCATAAAGGCTTCTCACCTCCAGGAAACCAACCAGGTGAAAAACCTGAAGAAAGCATCAATTATGAGTTGGGCTCGCGATTTGGTTTAGGAAACTTTAAGGGCGAAGTGATAGGTTTTTACAACGATTATGACAACTTATTGGGTAGTGATCTGGCCGCCACAGGAGGCACAGGTTCATTAGACCAATTTAATGCTGGTCAGGTTGCTGTTAAAGGAGTTGAAGTACTTATAAATTATGACGTACTTCACAGCAATGAGCGCTACAACCTACCTATCACTATTGGATATACTTTGACAGATACCGAGTTCAAGAACAGTTTTGGTAGTGAAGAAGATCTTTGGGGAGAAGTCGTTGCTGGTGATGAGCTTCCATATATTTCAAAACATCAATTCAATATTGGTGTTTCTCTTGAACACACGAAGTTTGAATTCAACCTTAATGGACGCTTTAACGGTAAGTTCAGAACGGAAGCTGGAAGCGGAACAATTCCAGCAAATGAATTAGTGGATGACAATTTTATCATTGATTTTTCAGGTAAATACCACTTTAACAAGAAACTTAGCTTAACAGGAAATATTATCAACCTGCTTGATGAAACCTATGCTGTTTCAAGAGTTCCTGCCGGATTACGACCAGGACATCCCTTTGGTGCTTACGCGGGACTGCAATTCGTATTCTAAGCTTTCGTAAATAATTAGTTAATTCAAAAAGGGAGGTCGAGAGGCTTCCTTTTTTTAGTTTTGTGCTTTTAAATAGGCAATCACAGTTTTACGAATATCGGCGCCTAGTTCTTCTTCAGCAGGTGTATAAATGCTTAAAACGTCCTTATTATCCGGTTTTAAAAATGGAATGTCAAATCCTTTTAAGAGGTAGTCACTAAAAGCCACAGTATACGTTTTTTCAGGGTCAATTGGTTTTCCATTAATCAACCACTTATCTTTATACGCAACTAAATGGCGCTGCAGATAGGCACCCTTGCCTGCCCTCGATTTTCCATAATCCAAAACTTCTTTCAGCAGGCTGCCCTTTACCTCCACTTTAAGGATACCTCCTCCAAAGGGTAACACTCTAAAAATATCCAGACTTGTAATATTACCTGATAACTGATCATCAATTCTTATGGAGCCCCCATTGACCAGTGCACAATCTACCTTATCCTCAAATCCGAAGGCCATGGAGCGCGCAATTAAGTTCCCTAAATTGGTTTGGATACTTCTAATGGGCTTATCCCTTCCGTCAAGGGGTTCTTGTGCTGTATGGATGACCTCGTTTGGATTGTCAATTATCTTTTTGATTTGTGTTTCAAGTATACCGTTCCATTTATCTACTATTTGCTTTACATTCTCCTCTTCTCCGGTCTTTTCATTGATCGGCACAAGCTCAGAAATCAATTGATATGTTTTCAATTTTTTGTCATAATGAATTCTATGTACATAAACCGTTTTCGCATTGGCGTCAGCCTTGGCAATCTTGGTTTTTCCAACTTCAACCAACATGTTATTGTGCTCATGCCCGCCCATAATCAAAGGAAGTGCGGGTAAGAGCTCGGCGATCTTTTTATCTTGTTCGACCTTTACATGTGTTAAGCCAAAAATGATGTCTGCCTTTTCCTTTAAGGAATTATAAGCCCTCTTAGCCTGTTCATACATGTCGGTATACTCAGCATAGCTGGTCGGATTTGATGGTAACAACACACCGAATAATCCAATTTTAATTGCAGTACCATCTGCATCCTGAGCTTCGAGAATATGCGTGTCAGTAGCAAACTCCTTAATCCCATTTCGCTCTTTGTAAAACGGATAAGTAGTACCCGCTACTTTTTGACGTACATTAGCAGAGGTCCATGCAAATTCTGATTCATTCAATCGTTGCTGGAGGTCATTTTTGCTTAAATCGAATTCATGATTTCCAAAGGTAACCAGGTCTACACCCAGAGCATTCATAACCTCAACCATTTGTCTTCCCCGAATTCGTTTTCCTTCATATTTTACAGTGCCAAGTAGCGAGGGATTTAAAAAATCACCCGCCAGAAAGGTGAAGGTATTTGGATTTTCATTCAGTAGTTGCTTTCTTAGATTTGCCACACGCGCCATGCCTCCTACTTCGCCGCCTTCGAGCGGTGCAATTTCATAAACATCATTTAGTTGTAGAAAAGTAAATGAAATCTTATGATCATCTACTACGGGTTGATTCTGAACGCTTGGTTGTGCTGTCTTACAGGAAATGCCTAGTAAAATAATCGCCGCTAAGAGAAAGGATTTATAAATCTTCATGACAATGGTTCTATTCCATAAAATTAAATTAATAACTTCGTAGCACAAAAGGAAAGTTCATGAAAAATAATATCTATGCCATTATTTTTGGTTTAGCCATTGTAGCAGCCGCAGCACTATTAGGTAACGCCTTCAAAAACAGAAATAGTAAAGATGGGACCATATCGGTAACCGGCTTGGGAAAAGCAGATTTTACGTCTGACCTTATCGTTTGGGAAGGAAGCTACTCAGCTTTAAGTGCAAATCTACAACAGGCCTATTCGAGTTTGGAAAATGACAAAAAAATAATTACCAATTATTTGAGTGAGAAAGGAGTAAATGCTGATGAGATTGTTTTTAATGCTGTCAAAACCTCTGAAAAAAGAGAACAAAACTATTCGGAAACCGGTCGTTATATGGGGGATAAATTCATAGGTTATCAATTATCTCAATCCATCAAGATTGAATCTACCGATGTGGCCCAGATCGAAAAAATAGCAAGAGAAATCACCGAGCTTTTAAATAAAGGTGTACAATTCTACTCGCAACCACCACGCTACTATTATACAAAATTAGCTGACTTGAAGATTGAAATGATCTCCAAAGCTACGGAAGACGCCAGGCTTAGAGCAGAGAAAATTGCAGAAAATTCAGGTTCGGCGTTAGGGGAACTAATAGATGCTAAAATGGGAATCTTTCAAATTACGGGACAAAATTCAAATGAAAATTATTCCTGGGGTGGAACTTTCAATACATCGGCAAAAAAGAAAACGGCTTCCATCACAATGAAACTCAATTATAAAGTAAAATAATCGTTAGTGAAACACACTTGAAGAATGGATATAGGAAGCATTGAAAGCTTCTTCATCTACACCTGTTTCGACTTGTTTCTCTTTAAAATACGCTACCAGATGTTCTGTTGGCATATTTCCGGTTAATTCATCTTTAGCCATAGGGCAGCCGCCAAATCCTTTGATCGCACCATCAAAACGTCTGCATCCTGACTTGTAAGCAGCATCTACTTTTTCATACCATTTTCTAGGAGTTGTATGTAAATGTGCTCCAAATTCTATATCAGGATATTGCGGAATTAAATTTGAAAATAAATAATTGATTATTTCCGGTGTCGAACTGCCGATTGTATCTGACAATGACAAAATCTTCACGCCCATTTCAGCCAGCTTTTCTGTCCAGTCAGCAACAATGTCCACATCCCAAGGGTCACCATAGGGGTTGCCAAAACCCATGGATAAATATGCCACCACTTCTTTATCTGACCTCACAGCCAAGTCCAAAATCTCCTCAAGCACTTTTACCGATTCTGCAATGGTCTTACTGGTATTACGCATCTGGAAATTCTCTGAAATAGAGAATGGGTATCCTAAATAATCGATCTGCTTAAATTGACAAGCATCATTTGCACCTCGAACATTTGCTACGATTGCTAATAACTTACTTCTGGTCTGTGAAAGATCGAGTTGTTGCAGCACTTCACGTGTATCGCGCATCTGCGGAATGGCTTTTGGCGATACAAAGCTGCCAAAATCAATGGTGTCAAACCCAACCCTTAATAACGAATTTATATAGTCAGCCTTGGCTTTTGCAGGAATATGATAGTGCTTTATGCCCTGCATCGCATCACGAGGGCATTCAATAATTTTTACAGCGTTTGACATGGCTGATAAAAATACTATTTTTATTCAGATTAGAAGACGGGAGAGAAAAAACACCACGCATAAAAAAATCCTGCCAAGGCAGGATTTTTAAGTTTATCTTTCCTCAAGAACTAAGCCACCGCTGAAGCTTCTGATTTGGCTGATATCTTTGCCGAATGCACTAAAAGATCTACGATCTTGGTAGAATAACCATACTCGTTATCATACCAGGCTATGATCTTCACAAACGTATCAGTAAGGGCAATTCCCGCTTTTGCATCAAATACCGATGTTCTGGGTTCACCAACAAAATCCTGAGAAACTAAATCTTCTTCCTCATATCCTAGTATGCCCTTTAAATCTCCTTCCGCAGCATCCTTCATAACTTTACAAATTGCTTCGTAAGAAGCCGGCTTGGCAAGATTTACCGTTAAATCAACCACAGAGACATCCATTGTTGGTACCCGGAATGCCATTCCTGTTAATTTACCATTCAATTCTGGGATAACTTTTCCTACCGCTTTGGCGGCACCAGTTGTTGAAGGAATAATATTATGAAGCGCTGAACGGCCTAATCTCCAATTCTTTGCAGAAGGTGAATCTACCGTTTTTTGTGTTGCTGTTGAAGCATGAACAGTGGTCATCAAACCATCTGCAATTCCAAAATTATCATGTAATACCTTTGCCACAGGCGCGAGGCAATTCGTGGTACACGAAGCATTTGAAACTATTGTATCTGATGCCTTCATGGTATCATGGTTTACTCCCATTACAAACATAGGTGCATCTTTAGAAGGTGCCGAGATAAATACTTTTTTCGCCCCGCCTTTAATATGTAATTCTGCAGTCTCCAATGTAGTAAAAATACCGGTAGACTCAATCACATATTCTGCGCCTGCTTCATCCCATTTTATATCCTCTGGGTTACGTTCTGCCGTTACACGTATCTCATTACCGTTCACCACCAGTTTTCCGTCTCTTACTTGAACATCACCATCAAATTTTCCATGTACAGAATCATATTTTAGCAAGTATGCTAAATAGTCTACATCCAACAGGTCATTAATGGCAACAACCTGAACATCGTCTCTCGACACCGTTGCCCTGAAGGCAATTCTACCTATTCTTCCGAATCCGTTAATTCCTACTTTAATCATTTTTAAAAATTTTTATATTGACAATATATCTGATATCCTTAATAATTCCTTATTAATTTCATGCTCGCGTTTAATAGCATCTTCAATATTCGTAGTTAAGATCTTTCCATTGACAAACCCTACCATTACATTTGATTCTCCATCCAGTAAAAACTCGACTGCCTTGACTCCCATTTTACTAGCCAAAACACGATCAAAACATGTGGGGTTTCCTCCTCTTTGCATGTGCCCTAAGACCGAAACTCTGGCTTCATATTCGGGTAAATGCTCTTTTACATACTCAGCCAGTTCGAATACATTCTTACCTATCTTATCACCTTCAGAAACAACTACGATACTCGAAGTTTTACCACTGCGCTTACTTCTTTTCAAAGACTCCAAGAGACGATCTAAACCAAGATCTTCTTCAGGGATTAAAATTTCTTCAGCCCCGGCACCTACGCCCGCATTAAGCGCTATAAATCCTGCGTCACGCCCCATAACTTCAATAAAAAATAATCTGTTATGTGAGCTCGCAGTATCTCTAATCTTATCGATCGCCTCGACCACAGTATTTAAGGCAGTGTCATAGCCAATAGTGGAAGTCGTACCCGCAATATCGTTATCTATTGTTCCTGGTATCCCAACAAAAGGTATGTCAAACTCTTTACCGAAAACGACCCCACCCGTAAATGTTCCATCACCACCAATAAGGATTAATCCATCTACCTCGGCCTTTTTCAAACTTTCAAATGCTTTCTTTCGACCTGCTTTTGTCCTAAACTCCTGAGATCTTGCAGATTGAAGGACGGTTCCCCCGGCGCTTATGATATTCTTTACGCTTCGAGCATCCATTTCAATATAATCTCCGTCAATCATACCCTGATAACCCCGGTAAAAGCCAATACATTTTATTTTGTAATAAGCACATGCTCTTACCACCGCACGAATAGCAGCGTTCATACCCGGAGCATCACCACCAGAGGTAATTACGCCTATTTTTTTTATCGGTTTTTTCATTCTTACAATACTATGTAAAATTAGCCATTTAAAGGCTATTAGACGTAAAATTTAGTTGTTTTATACGATAACGTTTTCGATTTTATTCTCGCTGTGAAGACTTCTTATTCGTATCTGTAGTGTCTTTTTTGGCCTTGACAAAGTTAACCAGATTCTTTTTGACTTTCAGGCTATCAGTTTTTGGTTTATTCGAACTATTTTTTCTCTTACCGAAAACCTTTTCTTTCAACTCTTTTCCAGTATCAAAGTCGACTCGATATGATAAACCTATACCTTGTGTATAGCCTTCTTCGTCAGCTACGGCGAACTCCACTTCATTTTGCCTGTTATATCCCTTGAGGCGGAAGGTTTCAGCTTCATTCAGGGGTAATTCGAGTTCAACTTCACCCACTACACGAGATTGTGTATTCCCTCCTACAGGTACCCCTACGCGACCATTCCAAATGATACGTTTGCCGAGTCGGCCAGAGGCCGTCAGGCCTAATTGGTCATCAGTATTTAATGCCTCATTGAGGTTATTTCGGTTACCGATAGCATAGGAAACCCCTACACTGAATTTTTCTCCCCTGCTTTGTAACAAGTTTGATAAGACACTGGATATTTTTTCTGACAGCAACGAGGTTCCAGCCACCCCGGCATCTATTCCAATTCCCCCATCATCAATATCGGTGAAAGCACCAGATACGAGCAATGAAAAGAACTGCGTCATTTTTCTGTTTTGGTCACTTAATTTGAATTGTAATTCTGAGTTTACCAGGGAAGCGGCGTTCGGTATATCCAGGTCAAATTCTATGTCAGAATTTAGCAGCTGACCTGTAATCTTGGCAATGAGGTCTACATCCAATTCTCTCGAAGTATTCACATTATCAAGCAGCACGCTTGGATTGGCTTTCGTACGATACACCGCGGTAATATTATTGAGATATGCATCAAAAGGACTACCATCCCAAACTACAGAACCATTAGGTTGTACAATAAAATCTTTATTGACAATGTTTCTAAACTCATAAATACCTTCACTGACCACGTAGGTACCTTTGACTTCGAATTTACCATTAGTATTGATACTGATATCTAAAAATCCGTTACCGCGCCCTCGCAGTACGCTTCCTGTATTTCTATCAACCACTATCTCTGCCAAGGCATCATCAGTAGCTTCTAAAAAGAAATTAAGGGTTAATCCTTTCACAGCATCAAAAACCACTTGTTCTGCAATGTTCTCATCGAT
>JAAUYH010219857.1_pt1 | contig 31052 bp, 31 predicted proteins | sample 7278061 | NCBI WGS metagenome assembly JAAUYH01 (sample SAMN14350203, study PRJNA611818) | marine sediment metagenome | isolation source: surface marine sediment (0.6m) | place: French Polynesia: Moorea | collected 2018-08 | reverse complement strand
TCAAGGTGGCCAAGAAGCTCAAGGACGACGAAGCCACGGGCGCTCGCATCGTCGCCCATGCCCTCGAGGCTCCCCTCGATCAGATCGCGCTGAACGCCGGCTACGAGTCGGGCGTGGTCGTCGAGAGGGTCCGCGAACTCTCGGGCAACGTCGGCTTCAATGCTGCGTCCGACGAGTACGAGGACCTCGTCGGGGCGGGCATCATCGACGCCGCCAAGGTGACCAGATCGGCCCTGCAGAACGCCGCTTCGATCGCGGGGCTGTTCCTGACGACCGAGGCGGTCGTTTCCGAGACTCCCGAAGAGGGCGCGGCCGCGGGCGGCATGCCCGATATGGACTTCTAGGGATGCGCCGCATTGCCGTGTCGCTGGTGGCGGCCGCGCTGGTCCTGTCCGCCTGCTCTGACGACTCCCCGATAATCGACGAGGTCGTCGATGGCGCCTCGGCCGCCACCGCAGAAGAAGCCGATGAGTCAACGACCTCCGCTGCGCCCACGACGGCCGACGCGACCACCACGACCGCCGAGCCCACCACGACGACCGAAGCACCGGCGACTACGGCGGCGCCGCCGCCCGAGGCATCATCGGAATACGAGACGACAGATCTCGGCGACGGCTGGATCGAGGTCGGGCACATAGCGGCCGAGGGCGAGGAGCCCTGCCAGTGTTCCGATGGCAGCGAGTACAACTTCTACGCCCGGGAGGGCGCCGCCGGGTCGAGTCGGGTCATGGTCATGTTCGAAGGCGGTGGCGCGTGCTGGAACCAGCTGACGTGCACGCCGAGCACCGGTGTCTACAAGCGCCAGGTCGCTGAGGACCGTGACGGCTACGTCGCCACCGATCTGACCCAGATCGGTGGCGTGTTCGACGAGGAGAACCCGGCCAATCCGCTCGCCGACTACACAGTCGTCTTCGTGCCGTACTGCACCGGCGACACCCATCTCGGCAACGCCGAGGTGACCTACGGCGATGGCCTCACCATCCAGCACAGGGGCGCGGTCAATTCCCAGGCCGCCATGGACTGGGTCGTAGCCGAGTATCCCGACGTTCAAGACCTGTTCGTGACCGGCATGAGCGCCGGCTCGGTGCCGACGCCGCTCTTCGCAGGAATGCTCGCCGACGACCTTCCCGACGCCCGCGTCGTGGCCCTCGCCGATGCCTCTGGCGCCTATCCGACCGCCCCGGAGATCAGCGCCGTGATCGACGCGAACGGCTCGATGGACATCCTTCCCGAGTGGGACGTCTATGCCGGAGCCACTGCGGACGATGTGGGCATTCCGGCGCTCATGTGGGGCACCGCGATCCACAACCCCGACATCGTGCTCGCCCGCTACGACAACGCCTACGACGGCGTGCAGTCGACGTTCCGAGCTTTCCTCGGGATCGGTGCCGACGATCTCGCCGAGGAGATCATCCGCATCGACAGCGAGATCGAGGCCAACAGTCGCCCTGTATCCAGCTTCGTGGCTCCGGGAGACGACCACACGATCCTCACGAGCGATCGCCTCTACACCGAGACGGTAGAGGGCGTGGCCTTCATCGACTGGCTCAGCGACCTCGTTGCGGGCGAACCCGTGCCGGATGTGGTCTGCACCGACTGTGAGGGCTGAGGCCGAATAGCCCTCGAATCCCCTGAAGCACTGAAGGTTCTCGGTAGGACGCCGATGGTAACGCCATGGCGTCCACTGCCGGTGCCGCTCGCGCCGCGTCCGCTCACCGGGAGCACCTCCCCGCGTGGCTTCTCATCGCCGTCCTGTTATCGGTGTCGCTGGTGCTGCAGCAGACAGTTCTCGCCGAAATGGACCCCGTCAGCGATGCCCTGCCGGCTCCGTGGTGGGCCATAGCCCTCGCCTTCGCCTTCGCCGAGACCTTCGTCGTCAACCTGCACTTCCGCAGCGAATCCGGCAGCTTCTCGCTGCTCGAGATACCGCTCGTGTACGGCCTGTTCTTCGCCGCCCCATCCGCGGTCTGGGTAGCCGTGATCGTCGGAACCGCAGTGAGCCTCAAGTTCGTTCGCGGTCAGCCCATCGTGAAGGTCGCATTCAATGTCGCGAACTTGTCGCTCCACGTGGCTGTCGCCGCCACCATCTTCCAAGCGGTCCTGGGCGATGGCGACCCCCTCTCCCCCTGGGGTTGGCTCGCAGCAATGACGGCGAGCCTTCTGTCCTCGCTCGTCGAGGTCATCGGCATAAGCGCCGTCATCGGCATCACTGAGGGCCACTTCAGCATCCGCCGGGCCTGGAACCTGCAGATGTTCGGGTTGATGGTCGCAGGCGCGAACACGGTGCAGGCGATCATCGCCATCCTGGTGCTCGACGTCGAGCCGCTCGCCGGCCTGCTCCTCGTGCTGTCGACGGCGATGCTCTTCGCCGCCTACCGGGCCTACGCGTCGGAGCGCGAACACCGGGAGATGGTCGAGTTCCTGTATCAGTCGACTCGGTCTCTCCGGAAGACAGCCGAGACCGAGAAGGCGGTGAAGGTTCTGCTCGAGGAGGCCTCGTCGATGTTCCGAGCCGAGGCGGTCGAAATGGTTCTCTTCCCCGCTCCCGACTCGGGCGAGGAACCGGCCGGCTTCACATGTCGGGACGGCCGGACTCACCCTCGCACCCTCACCGACATCGATCTGGAGGGTCTCGAGCGGGTAGTGGGTCTCGTCGGCAAGTCGCAGCTCGCCCGCAAGGACCGGAACGACGGTCCTGTGCAGATCCAACTGGCGCGGTTCGGACTCACCGACGCCATGATCGGTGTTCTCCGCTCCGACCAGCGGGCCATCGGAGTACTCGTCGTGGGCAATCGCCTGGGCTCGGTGACCAGCTTCAGCGACGAGGACCTACGGCTCTTCGACAATCTGATCGAACAGTCGGCCGTCGCTCTCGAGAACGACCAGCTCGAGCAGGCGCTCAACAGACTGCGGACCCTCGAGCGGGAGCTGTCGCATCAGGCCCGCTATGACGCGCTCACCGGGCTGGCCAACCGCATCCTGTTCACCAGTCGGCTCGAAGAGGAGGTCGATGGAGGCGCTTCCGACGAGCTGACTCTGTTGTACGTGGATCTCGACGACTTCAAGCTCGTCAACGATCAGCTCGGACACTCGGTCGGCGACGCTCTGCTCGTCGAGGTCGCTCACCGAATAGAGGAGGTCGTGAGGCCCGAAGACCTGGTCGCCCGTCTCGGCGGTGACGAGTTCAGCGTCATGCTCCTCGGCGCGGCGGACCCCGAGTCGATCGCCTACCGCATCATCGCCTCACTGAGCGCTCCGTTCCTTCTTGGCGCCAACGAGGCCCGCATCGGCGCCAGCGTCGGTTTGGCCACTTCGGAGCGTGGGAAGTCCGCTTCGGACCTCCTACATGAAGCCGACCTGGCGATGTACTCCGCCAAGAGCCGCGGCAAGGGCAGCGTGGTCTGGTACTCCTCGGAGCTCCAGTCCCAACAACTCAAGCAGCAACAGCTCCACACCGCCATCCGCCGAGCGATCTCCGACAACGAGTTCACCGCTGTCTTCCAGCCCATCGTGCGTCTGTCCGACCTGTCGGTGGTCGGAGCCGAGGCTCTGGCTCGATGGCCGCGAGGTGTCGAGCTTGCGTTCACGCCCGACAAGTTCATCCCCGAGGCCGAACGAAGTGGTCTGGTGATCGCCATCGACAGGCTGATCAGACGCATCGCCCTGTCGCAGTTGCCCGACATCCTCAGTGCCTCCTCGGAGCCGTTCTCTGTGACGGTCAACGTGTCCGCCCGAAACCTCTACCGGGACTCATTCACGGCCGAGGTGGCCGAGGATGTGCTCGCCTTCGGTGTCGACCCGTCGAACCTCGTGCTCGAGGTGACCGAATCGGCCTTCGCCGGCGACGTGGCATCGGCGTCCGCCTCGCTGCAGGAGATCCGTGACCTGGGGGTGCGGATAGCGCTCGACGACTTCGGCACGGGCTACTCCTCGCTGAGCTACCTCCGCGAGCTCCCGATCGACCTGTTGAAGATCGCCCGACCGTTCGTCACCGACCTGACCCAGGACGACGACGTGTCCTTCGTAGATGTGATAACCCACCTCGGCCGCACGCTGGCACTCGAGATCGTGGCCGAGGGCGTCGAGTTCCCGGAGCAGGTCGATCGACTTCGCCGGACCGACTGTCACATGGCGCAGGGCTTCCTGTTCGCCCGACCGATGAAATTGCCCGACCTGCTCGAGCTGCGGGCCGACCCGGAGCGGATCGCCCGAGCAGTCGTCGAAGCCGCCGAGTCGGCCGGCTGACCCAGTGGTCACCGCCAGATGGCGGCGCCACCTCCCGAGGTCGGGATTCGCTCGGCCTGTCCGGCGGCGATTCGTCGAGCCGACCAGGCGACAGCCACGGCGTCGAGTACGTCGTCGGGGGCCGAGCGGCGCACTCTGACGAGTCGATCGGCAATCTCCACGCCCTCGTGACTCAGCAGCCGCCGCCTCCGCATCTGCCCATTCCAGGTCGTCTTGGGCTCCACGAGTGGCTCACCGGCCATCGTGGCGAAGCTGAGCTCCGGGTGGACCTCGAAGACCGGACGTCCCTCAGCGAGTCGCTGCGCCTCCACGATGCGGTTCTTCAGGGCAAAGGCCTGGGCCGAGAGTCCTTTGCCCGTCAGCGATCGGGCCCGTTCGTTCGCCTCCTGCAGACCGCTCGCTTCGAGGACGATTCGAGGTGGAGTGAGAAAGAGGGTGGAGTGACGAGAGCCGAGGAGCCGCTTGCCTTCCTCGTCACAGGCCCGCCATCCCTCTTCGAGTAGTACCGGTACGTCGATTCCGACAACCGCGGTATCGGGAAGGTCCCGGACCAGCTCGTCGAGGGTGCGGTACTCGTGCACCCATTGGAGGACGGTGCCGAGGCAACAGGCGACCCAGCTGTTCTTGCCGATGTCGACGCCCACAGCCGGGGTGCCGGGACCAGAGCTCGGGTGGGTCCGCGGCGTCACGCCGCCGGATCAGGGAGTGCGCCGAAGAAGCCGTCGATGCGCTCGATTGAACCGTTGTCGGCGACCGTGGCGATGTCGAGACCGTGCACGAGCACCCGCCCCCGGCGCCCGAACGTCCACGAGTACCGATAGCGGTTGTGGTGATTGTCAAAGCCCGAGCTGATTGCGAACTCGGCGAGCGGCTGATCGGCTCGGAACTGGCGCACGTTCTGTTCGAGCGCGTCGCGCCCGACGTGCCAATGAAGGGGGTCGCAGAAGACGAAGTCCTCCGTCACCGCCTGATCGAGGTGCCGGCGCACCTCATTGAGATCGGTCTCGTTCCACATCGACCAGTAGTGGTCGAAGGCGGGGATCGGGAACTGGGTCACGAGAGTCCAACCCGGGCTTCCTCGTTGGCCCACTCGGGCCATCGCTTGCGGCTATTCGCAGCCAGGCGGTGCATGAGGGCGATCGCGGCCGGGTCATCGTCGCCCGGACGGGTCTCGATGACACCGTCGTCGAGCATGGCCTTGACGACGGCCCGGCCCAGCTCGGTGCGCACGATCGTGAGGGTCCAGTCGGTCACGTTGCCGATGCCGCCGGTCGATATGTCCGCGTGCTCGGCGGCGAAGTCGGGGCAGTGGTTGCAGCCGGTACGAGTCCAGGCGTGGCACTCCTTGAGGTTGATCTCGTGGTATTCGCCGTTCTTCATCCAGATCTGGAACACGCCCTTGATGTTCATCTTGGCGATGTCCTCCTTGCGGAGTCCGTACTTGACGCCGAACAGCTCGTCGAACATCGAGTCGTCGAAGCTCTTCGAACACAGGAGGCCGATGTTGAGCTTGATGCGACGAGACACCGGCTTGCTGGCGCCGCGGTGCCACATGACCGGTCCAATCGAGGTCTGGCAACTCATCCCGACCAGCGCCAGTCGTTGCAGGCCCTGCTCCTTGGCGTCGTCGTAGGCGATCGTGTTGGCCGAGTACGTGTAGCGGCTGCCGGCCCCTCGCAGGACCTCGTCCCGGTTCGTGGCCACCATCGGGATCGCCTTCCAACCCGGAGATCCGTCGGGAAGGTTTTCGACACCGCTCGTCAGGGCGCCGTCGATGATGTCGTTCTCGAGGCACCAGATGAGCATCGCCGACACCAGCCCACCGTCTTGGCCGACGTCGTACACGAAGTCGTCCGAGGCCCGAACGAGCATGATGTCGGAGTAGATGCCCGACATCTCGTCGGGTTCGCGGGTGCGGCCGTGCAGATGCGTATCGGCTTCGGTCTCCCAGGCCCGGAACCGCGGGCAGGCCTTGGTGCATTCGGTGCAACCCTTGCCCTTGGCGTTACCGAAGCCGTGGCTGCAGTCGGTCGGGCCGAGCTCGTCCTCGAGGTGGAACGGCACGTAGGCGCCCGGCTCGTGCTTGTAGCCGATCACGTCGTGCGGGCACACGATCACGCAACCGGCGCAGCCCGTGCACAGGCCCGAAGTGATCACTTCGTCATGGAGCTCCTTCCACTGGAAGGTCCAGGGGGCGGCTGTGTCGGTCATGGTGCTAGCGGCCTCCCGAAGGGCAGTTCGGATGCCCAGGTACGAAGGTGATCCTCGGCCTGCTCGCACGCTCGGACGAACGACTCGACGCCGGCGTCGGACAGTCGGTCGACGACCTGGTGCGTGGCTTCGGTGATGTCGACGCGGTCGAGCGCGGCCAGGTACTGGCCGGCGGCACTGAGGAAGTCGGGCACCATTGTCGTGCCCGCACGCGATGCGACGGCGAGACCCCGTGCTGTCATGGCGAGCGGATTCAGCGAGATGATTCGAGCAGGGCCCGGTTGGGCCAGCGCCTCGTGATCGAGGGCGCCGACTCCAGTCTTGGTGAAGGCGATATCGCATTCGATGGCCAGCGCCGCCGCCACGTCGGCCTCGAACCGCACGCTGTTGACCCCCTGGGCTTCGAGCGCGGACCGAAGGGAGCTGTCGTCATCGACGCCGGTGACCACCACGGTGCACCCGGTCAGCCGGCCGGCCGCCGCCACCGCCGACTCGATGTTGGCTGCCTCCACATCCGGTCCGCTCGCGCCGACCTCGGCCAGCCCGAGTCCCAGACCGGTGACGGGGCGGAAGCCGGTCGAGTCGGCCCAGGCGGCGAGCTCGGTGCCGAAGCGCTCGAGCTCAGCCGGATCACCTTCTGAGCGATCGTGGTTCAAGGCGACCGCGGCCCCGACCACCTTCTCGCCGTGAAGGGCCAGCGCATATGTCGCATGACGGATCAGATCGGTGGTGGTCCGTTCGAGCACCTTGCGGGCGCACCGAACCGGGCCAACCGTCGCGTCGGCGCCGGGCAGATCGACCAGGGCGTAGCCGTCGACCGACTCGAAGGCGGTTCGAGTGGTCATGGAAGGCACAGCGCCATTGTTGCCGATGGCCGGGCAACCCGGCACGTCCACCTCGCCGGGCTTTCGTTTAGTCTCGCGATCATGAGCGCCACCGATCTCCACCGCCGCTACAAGCAAGCCCTGCCCTCGTTCCTGAACCCGTACTACGCAGAGCCGATCGTCATCGACCACGGCGAAGGCAGCTGGGTGTACGACGACGAGGGCCGTCGCTACCTCGACTTCTTCGGGGGAGTGCTGACCACGATGGTCGGCCACAACAACCCGACGGTCACCGCAGCCGTTCAGGCCCAGGCCGCCAAGGTCATGCACACCTCGACCTTGTACCTGAACGAACCGATGATCGCCCTCGCCGAGAAGATCGCGGCGCTGTCGGGCATTCCCGACGCTCGTGTCTTCATGACACCCTCGGGTACCGAGGCCAACGACACGGCGGTGCTGCTGGCCACGAGCTACCGGCAGTCGAACCAGATCCTGGCCATGCGAAACAGCTACCACGGCCGGTCCTTCACGGCGCAGGCCATCACCTCCCACAGCTCGTGGTCGTCGACGAGCCTGTCGGGTCTCCAGGTCACGTTCGTGCAGGGGCCGTATCGGCTGCGCAGTCCCTTCGCTCACCTCGAGGGCGACGACTACACGGCCGCGTGCGTCGAAGATCTCGTGCAGCTGCTCGACATGACTTCGGCCGGCGACGTGGCCGGACTGATCGCCGAGCCGATCCAGGGTGTGGGCGGGTTCGCCACCCCGCCCGACGGCTTCTTCGGGGCGATGAAGAAGGAGCTCGACAACCGAGGCATCCTCTACATCAGCGATGAGGTCCAGACCGGGTGGGGGCGCACAGGTGAGCACTTCTGGGGATACGAGGCCCACGGCGTCGTGCCCGACATGTTGACCTTCGCCAAGGGCGTGGGCAACGGCATAACCCTGGCCGGCATAGTCGCCCGGGCCGAGATCTTCGACACGATCGACGTGCTCAACTTCAGCACCTTCGGCGGCAATCCGCTGTCGGCTGCGGGCGGCATGGCCACGATCGACTACGTGCTCGAGAACGACCTCCAGGCCAACGCCAAGGTGATGGGCGAGAGGTTCCGGGCCGGTCTCGACGCCATCGCCGCCGACTCGCCGTGGATGGCCGAGGTCAGGGGCCGGGGGCTGATGCAAGCGTTCGAGACCGTGCAGCCCGACTCGACCGAGCCGTCGCCGGAGCGGGCCACCCGAATGCTCGAGGAGACGAAGAGCCGGGGCCTCCTCGTGGGCAAGGGTGGCCTCTACGGAAACGTGATCCGGATGGCGCCGATGCTCAATGCCACGGCCGAAGAGATCGACGCCGGTGTCGACGTGCTGCGGGAAGCGGCCGCAACGATCGACTAGCCGGGCACGATCGCTTCGCTGTCGACCTGCGCGACCGCTGGGAGCCCGGGCGGTGTACACGCTCCGGGCTCGGCGGTGGCCGTGCCGACGAAGAAGTCGGCGGGAGCAGCCTGCCGGCGCACGAGCCCGAGGATGGGGAGCGCCAGCAGAGTGAATGCGCCGCCGAGCACATACCCGGCGGAGAAGCCCTGGCGGTCGGCGTAGGCGCCCAGCCCCGTCTGGCCGAGCACACCACCGCCACCGGAGACCATCGAGTCGAACGACACGACGGTGGCTCGCTGCTGGCTCGGCACGGTCTCGTGCACGAACGCCTGCCGCACCGGGCGGTTCACGCCCATGGCCACGCCGGCGATGCACAGCAATACGAGAGCGGGCACGAACGAGTCGACCAGCCCGACACCGATCAGGGCGCCCGTGAAGACGCCCGCTGCGCCGATGAACATCGTGGAGCGACGCCCGCAGAACCGTGTGATCCACTCGACGATCATGTTGCCGGCGATCGTCGACAACGACAGGAGCGCGGCGACGACGCCTGCCACCCAGACCACGTCTTGTTCGAGGAGCTCGAGGAAGTAGGGCTGCCAGGCATAGAAGGCCCAGGAGAAGAACCCCATCTGCACGGCGCTGGCCAGCATCAGCAGCCGGAGCGATGGGTTCTTCCAGCCGAATGAGATCCCCTCCCTGGCCAGACGGTTGGCCTCTCGAGGGATCTCGGCCGGCCGAAGCGAGCGGGGCTCGAAGCCGAGGTCGTGCATCCCTCCCCAGGCCAGGGCGAGGAGCAGCACGAGCAGCGTCGAGCGAACGACGAAAGGCACCGCCAGATCGATCTGACCGAGGGCCCCGCCCCCGATCGTGCCGACGAGCATGGCTGCGCCGCCGATGGTCGATGCCCGGGCGAAGATGTGGTCGAGGGCGCCGTCGTAGCCATGGTGGCGCAGCCCGTCGACGAGCCACGCTTCCATCGCTCCCGAGTAGAAGGTGAAGCCCAGGCCCATCGCGACCGACACGATCGAAAACTCGATCAGCCCCGCTTTTATGCCGGCCAGACCCAGATAGGCGAGCGTGGTCAGCGCCAGAACGGCCAGCGAGAGCAGGAACGAGGTTCGTCGACCCACCGTGTCGGCTACGACACCGGTCGGTATCTCGAACAGCATGGTGCCGGCGGAGAAAGCGGCGTTGGCCAGGAACACCTCCGCGATGGTGAGCCCGGCGTCGAGCAGGAACAGCGTGTTGATGCCCCAGATGATCGATGCGGCCAGGGTGTAGAGGCCGCCATACAGGTAGTAGCGGCGAACGAGCTGTTCGGCGTCCGGGCCCACATCAGGGACCCTACGCCCATACGCTCCACGGCATGGATGTCATCGAGCTTCTGAAGTCCCACCGGTCGATCCGCAAGTTCAAAGACGAGCCGATCTCCGACGAGCTGGTCGAGCAGATCATTGGCGCCGGCTTCGCCGCGGCCACGTCGAGCAACCTGCAGGGCTCCACCGTCGTTCGCGTCCGCGACGAGAGCACGAGGGCGGCCATCGCCACGGTCGCCGGTGGCCAGAGACAGGTGGAGACCGCCTCGGCCTTCTTCATCTGGTGCGCCGATCTGAACCGATCGAGGACCGCATGCGAGATGGGAGGCGGCTCGTTCGTCTCCGGAATGACCGAGCACTTCCTGATCGCCACCATCGACTGCGCGTTGGCAGCTCAGAACGCAGTAGTCGCCGCCGAGAGTCTGGGCCTCGGCATCTGCTACATCGGCGGCATCCGCAACGATCCGGCGACGATTGCCGATCTGCTCGACCTTCCCGATCAGGTGTACCCGATGTTCGGCCTTTGCATCGGCTGGCCCGACCAGGACCCCGACATCAAGCCTCGCCTCCCCCTGGCCGTGACCCTGAAGGAGGAGCGCTATGACGACGACGCCGATCGGGAGCTAATCGGCGAGTACGACGAGCACATGCGCGAGTACTACCGGACTCGCACCGGTGGAACGAAGGACACGACGTGGACCGCCGACATGTCAGGGCTGCTCGGCAAGGAGTCGCGCCCCCACATGCGCCAGTTCCTCGCCGACCGAGGATTCACGTTTAGATAGCCGAGTGAGCTGGATTCACATCGTTCCCGACGAGCATTGGGCGGACACGCCCGGGCTGGCCGAACGATACGAAGGCGTCGTCGACCCCACGTACGGGCGCGTCGACCGGATACTGGCGGTGCACTCGCTCAACCCGGCCGGAATGGCCGCGCACGAGGCGGTTTACCGCTCGGCGATGGCTGGAACAAGCACGCTCAGGAAGGTCGAGCGGGAGCTGATCGCCTACGTCGTGTCGGCCGAGAACGACTGCCACTATTGACTCACTCACCACGGGCGCGGTCTGCGTCGCTTGCTCCGTGACGATGAGCTCTTCGCCGCCATCGTCGATGACTGGCGCTCTGCACCTCTGTCGGAGAAACGGCTCGCGATGCTCGAGTTCTCGGTGAAGCTCACACTGGCGCCGGGCTCCATGCAGGAGGCAGACGTCGAGTCGCTTCGCCGGGTCGATTTCAGCGACCGTGACGTGCTCGACATCGTCGAGGTCGTCGCATACTACGCCTACGCCAACCGGCTGGCGGATGGGCTCGGCATCGGTCTCGAGGAGTGGATTCCCGATGACGTCTGAGGGGCCCGACGGCGGCCGCGTCGTCGTCGTCACGGGCGCAGCCTCCGGCATGGGTGCCGCTACTGCTCGGGCCTTCGCCGGACGGGGCGCAACCGTTGAGTTGGTCGATCTCGACTCGGCGGGCGCCCACGAGGTCGGGTCAGGGTTCGGGGCCTCATCGCCGTGGATCGGGGACGTGGGGGAGTCCGACTTCTGCGCCTCGGTCGTCGACGGCGTTCTCGACAGGCACGGCCGACTCGACGTGCTCGTCAACGCTGCCGGCACGATCCATCGGGCCGACGGTCCCGGCACCGACGACGAGAACTGGTGGCGCGTCATGCGCAGCAATCTCGACGGCGTCTTCTTCATGAGCCGGGCCGCGGTCGAGCCGATGATCGCCCGAAAGCAAGGCGCCATCGTGAACTTCGGGTCGATCTGGGGCGACGTCGGAGCGCCCGGCGTCACCGCGTACTGCGCCTCCAAAGGGGCCGTCCATCAGTTGACGAAAGCGATGGCCCTCGACCACGTCGATGACGGCGTACGCATCAACGCAGTCGCTCCCGGCGAGGTCGACACGCCGATGCTGGCTTCGCATCGACCGAGTCCGCCGACAGCCGACGAGTTGCGGGCCCTCGCCGAGTCGACCGTTCCCATGAAGCGCCTGGCCCAACCCGACGAGATCGCCAGCGTCGTCGTGTTCCTCGCCGGACCGGACGCTTCGTACATGACCGGAGAGATCGTGCGCGTCGACGGCGGCTATTCAGCCCGCTGAGACTCGCCGACGCTCGGTCGGACCGCCCGCTGAGACTCGCCGACGCTCGGTCGGCTCGCTGGCGGCGCAGGGCCACCATTAGTCTCGGGCGCCATGGAGATCGAGAACAGCTTCACCGTCGATGCGCCGGTAGAAGAGGCCTGGGCGCTTCTCACCGACATCCCCGAGATAGCCCCGTGCCTGCCAGGGGCCAAGCTCGAGGGGGAGTCCGACGGGGTCTACTCGGGCGCCGTGAAGGTGAAGGTCGGGCCGGTCACTGCCGAATACAAGGGCAAGGCCGAGTTCGTCGAGCGCGACGATGTCAATCACAAGGCGGTGATCAGTGGCAAGGGCCGCGACTCCCGCGGGGCCGGCAACGCCCAGGCGCTCATAACCGCGACCATGACGCCGGTAGGAGCGCAGACCACCGTCGACATCCACACCGACCTCAAGATCAGCGGCAAGGTCGCCCAGTTCGGCCGCGGGGTCATGCAGGACGTGTCCGAGAAGTTGCTGGCGCAATTCGCCGAGTGCCTGGCCGGGAAGCTGGGTGACGAAGCATCGGTCGGCGACATCGCCGCCGCCGGAGCCGCTGCAGCCGAGGCCGCTGATGCTGCGAGCCCGCTCGAGAGGGCGGGGGACGCCGCTGACGCTGTAGCGGACAAGGTGGGAGACGCCGTCGGTGCGGTCGGCGACAAGGCCGGCGAGGCTGCCGATGAGGTGCTCGACCTTCTCGATGTCGCCGGCGGTGCCATGGCCAAGCGCCTGATCCCGGTTGCCGTCGTCGCAGTCATCGTTCTCGTGGTGATCCTGGTTCTCGTACTCTGATCGAGTGACGGATGGCGCCGTCGAAGTCGTAGCCTCGCCGCCGGTGTGGACCCGGCCCTGGTATCGGTGGACGACCAGGTTGGCAGCTGTCGCGCTGCTCATCGTCGGCGTCGTTGCGGTACTTGCTCGCTATGTCGTCTGAGTACCCGGTCGTGGCCGCCGGTGAGATCGGGTGGTTGACCGAGAACGAGATGATTGAGGTCGACCGGATCATGATGGACGAGCTCGGTATCGACCTCGTCCGGATGATGGAGAACGCCGGGCGCAACCTCGCCCAGCTCACGATCGACCTGTTCTCGCCGCCGTCGGTTTCGGTGTTGGCCGGTTCGGGCGGGAACGGCGGAGGTGGCCTGGTCGCTGCCCGCCATCTCGCCAACCGTGGAGTCGACGTGTCCGTGACGCTCGGGGTGGCCGAGGACCGGCTTGCCGATGTGCCGGCTCAACAGCTGGCAATCCTGCGTCGAATGGGCGTGCCGATCACCAACGATCCCAGGCCCATGCCCGTCATCGTCGATGCCTTGATCGGCTACAGCCTTCGCGGCGCCCCCGGCGGGCGCATCGGCGAGCTGATCGAGGAGCTGATGGGATCTTCGGCGACGATCGTGTCGCTCGACACACCATCGGGACTCGACGTGACCGACGGGACCTCACCCGGTGCATCGGTGGCCGCCACGGCGACTCTCACCCTCGCGCTGCCCAAGGTCGGGCTTCGGAGCGCTTCTGAGGTCGGTGACCTCTATTGCGGGGACATCTCCGTGCCCCCGACCGTGTACGAGCGCATCGGCGCCGGTCCGGCCCCCGACTTCTCTGTGTCTCAGATACTTCGAGTGGTCCGCTGATGTCCGGCTATCCCGAGGTCGGGTCCTTGCGGATGAGGTCGGTGAGTCGGTCCGCTCCCACGTGCTCCCGAAACCGATCGGTCGTGTAGCCGGTCAGCGTCGTTGCTCCCTTGGCCCGCGCTGTCGCTGATCGGGCGATGCCGAACAATGGGCCCATCTCGCCGAAGTGCTCGCCTGAGCCGAGCGTCGCCAGGAGCCGCTGTCCACCAGAGCTCGTCTCTCGCAGGATCTCGATCTGGCCCGACTCGATGATGTAGATCCTCGACCCCCGGGACCCCTGCTCGAACAGCACTTCGCCGTCGGCCAGTGACTCGCTCACCTCGGCCTGGGCGTCGTCGCGGAACTCGGGCACCATCTCGATGATCTGATCGGCGAGGGGGATGAGGCGATCGTCATGCGTGGCGACGACCACCACGCGGCCCGGTCCGGCGATCTCGCGAAGCAGCCGGAGCACTCCCTCCACCTGGATGTAGTCGAGGCTGGCCGTCGGCTCGTCGGCGATGATCAGCTGCGGGTCGTGGACCAGCGATCGCGCCAGCGAGACCCGCTGTTGCTGACCGCCGGACAGGGCGGGGGGACGGTGATCGGCCCTGTCGGCGATCCCGACCCGTTCGAGCAGCTCGTCGGCTCGGTCGGTAGCGGTCGCCGCATCGACACCTGCGGCCAGGAGCGGGGCCATCACGTTCTCGCGGGCGGTGAGGCTCGGCACGAGATTGAAGGCCTGGAAGACGATCCCGACCTGACTCTGCCGGTAGACGGTACGACCGGACTCATCGAGCTCGGTCAGGACTGTGTCGCCGTAGCGGATCGTCCCCGAGGTCGGGGTGAGGATGCCGCCCAGGCACGAGAGCAGCGTGGTCTTGCCACAGCCGCTCGGGCCGAGGAGAACGGCCAGAGATCCGTCGGGCACGGTGGCGTCGAAGCCGTCGAGGGGCCGAATCGGGAAGCCGCCCGAGTCGTACTCGACGACGAGCTTGTCGATGACGAGGTCGGCCATCAGGCGCCTCCGAAGGCCGAGCTGGGGTCGACTGCAACGGCGCGGCGGATCCCGACGATCGAACCGATGATGGCGATCACCACTGCGACCGGTATCGCCGGCCAGACGACCGCCGGGCCGAGGGTGACGACGCCGGGGTACACCGCTCGCATCACATACGCGAGGACGATGGAAGTTGCGCCGGCGACCAGACCGAGAAGCACGGCCTGCAGGGCGAGGCCCAATCGAAGGTGGCGATTCGACGCTCCGGTCGCCTTGAAGACGGCGAAGTCCCGCACCCGTTCCAAGGCGGCGAGGTACAGGACTGCGCCGACTATGACGACGGCAAGGATCCACAGCGTTATCCGGAAGGAATCGATGGAGCGCTTGATGGCGTCGAAGCGGACCCTCATGTCGTCGAAGGCATCGTCTCTCGTATGAAGACTCAGTCCGTCCGGCACCTGGTCGGGGCGCTCGTCGAGAACGACCGAGGTAGCCACCCCGGCTCCATTGGCGAAGAGCTCGCGGGCCGAGTCGAGACTCATGGTGACACCCGCGTTGGCCACGTCCCACGTGACCCCGCTCGTGTGTCCCACGACCGTGAACCTTCGACCGGCGATGGTGACTTCGTCGCCCAGTCCGATTGCTTCGAGCTGGTCGTCGGTCACGATCTCGTCCGGGCCGGCGATCTGTCGGCCCTCGGTCACGGCGGGCCAGCCAGCCCCGCCGTCGGTGGCGCCGAGGACCACGACACCGACGCTCGTGGAGCCGATGTCGATCGAGTTGGGGGCGACGATGATGGGATCTCCCGCCGGAAGATCGGTCACAGGAAACCCGGCCGTCGAGGTGAAGGGACCCGAACCGCCGTCGATCGTCAGGTAGTGGGTTCCACCCACGGAGTCGATCAGCCGGTCGATTCGGGTGGCGAAGCCGGCAGCGAAACCAGAGAGCAGGAGAGTCACGGCGAGCACGAGCGCGATTCCGACGCCGGTCACGAGGAAGCGGCGGAAGCGGGCCCGGAAGTCCGGCCAGGCGACCATCCACACGAACCTCACGGCTTACCCGTCCCTCTCTACTCGTCGGGTAGCAGCGTACGGCCCCCGACCTGGCGCAGTCATACCCGCCGGCTGTCGGTGTGAGGAGCTTCATCGTTGCGAGGGCCGGTCGCAGCGGTCAGGCTTCGGGTCATGCAACTGCCACCACTCGACGGCATGCGGGTCATCGAAGGGTCGGCCTTCGTGGCTGCTCCGAGCGGGGGTATGACCTTGGCCCAACTGGGCGCCGAGGTGATCCGGTTCGACCAGATCGGCGGCGGTATCGATCACGGTCGTTGGCCACTCGCCGACTCGGGGGAGTCGCTCTACTGGGCGGGCCTCAACAAGAACAAGCGGTCGATCGCCGCCGACCTCCGCAGCCCGGAGGCCCGGGAGTTGCTGAGTGACCTGATTGCAGGTGCCGGCAACTTCCTCACCAACTTCCCGGCCCGGGGCTGGATGAGCTGGGAGGCGCTCAGCGCCCGCCGGCCGGATCTGAACATGTTGGCGATCACCGGCAACCGCGACGGCTCGACCGCACTCGACTACACGGTGAATGCGGCCGTCGGGTTTCCGTACGTGACCGGGCCGGTCGATCACGACGAGCCGGTCAACAACGTGCTCGCGGCCTGGGATCTGATCTGCGGGCAGACCGCGGCCCTGGGGCTGCTGGCCGCCGACCGCCACCGCACGCACACGGGCGAGGGATCGAACATGAGCCTGGCTCTGTTCGATGTGGCACTGGCTGCCGTGTCGGCCATGGGCCACATCGCCGAAGCCCAGGTCAACGATGCGGAGCGTCAGCGTTTCGGCAACGATCTTTATGGCGCGTTCGGGGCGATGTTCTCCACCTCCGACGGCGTCAGGTTGTACGCCGTCGGTATCAGCGATCGGCAGTGGGCGTCACTGATCGAAGCGGTGAACGGTGAAGACGCTGTTGCCGCCATCGAAGCTGAGTCGGGGCTTGACTTCTCCGATGAGGGTGATCGCTTCGAAGCCCGCGACCGCATCAAGGCCGTCGTTCAGGAGTGGACAGGGGAAAGGACCATCGGCGAGGTCGGCTCGCGCTTCGATGAGATCGGCGTCTGTTGGGGCCGGTATCAACACTTCCTGGAGTTGGTGGAGTCCGACGAGCGGTGTTCGCTCGAGAACGAGCTTTTTCGGGAGGTCGATCAACCGGCGATCGGGCGGTATCTGTCGGCGGGCTCGCCGATCGCCTTCGACGGGATGCTGCGCGTCGAGCCGACCCCGGCGCCGGCGCTCGGCGCCGACACCGAGCCTCTCCTGGCCGAGCTCGGCCTGACGAGCACCGAGATCGGCACCCTCCTCGACAACAAGATCTTCGCCACCCCCTAAAGGTGCCTGGCACCTTGACCGCCCAATGGTGCCAGGCACCTTTGTCATTGGGTGAGGTTAGGTTGCTCACACTTCCCCCGTCTTCTGACAATTGACGGAGGGCAGTCGAATGCCCCGACCACCTCGCATTCAATACCCTGGCGCCTGGCATCACGTGATGAACAAAGGCTCCTCCGGACAGGACATCTACCTTGACCGAGGCGACCGCCGTTACTTCATCAAGCTCCTCGCGGAGTCGGCCTCGAGGTTCGATGTCGAGATCCATGGTTACTGCCTGATGGGCAACCACTACCACCTGCTGGTGCGCACCCCGAAGCCCGAGCTCGACCGGATGATGCATCACCTCGCAGGTGTCTACACCCGTGTCTTCAACGCTCGCCACGGTCGAGATGGACCGTTGTTCCGGGCTCGATACAAGTCGATTCTCGTCGAGACGAACGACTACGTCGTTGCCGTGTCGCGCTACATCCACCGCAACCCGCTGGACATCGGCGTAGCCGATCTCGTCGGCTACGAGTGGTCGAGCCTCGGGGCCTACGTCGGAGCCAGAACACCTCAGCCTTGGCTCGACAGGACGACCATCCTGGCCGAGATCGGTGGCGCGGCCGCCTATCGCCACCTCGTCACAGGTCCGTACGGCTCCGAGTTGGAAGCCTTGTACCTCGGCAAGAAGCTTCCGACCAGGATCGGGCCAGAAGACGCCGCCGAGCAGTCAGCTGCGGCGTGATCCCTCAAGGGTGCCTGGCACCTTTGGGGGAGTGAAGGTGCCAGGCACCTTTTGGGGTGTGGGAACTGGTGGCGGCCTTCTGGGCGTCTGACGTGGTAACCATTGGTGGCCTAGAGATCCGTGGTGGAACGCCCGAAATCGGTCGCAACACCAGTACTGGGGGATACCAACCGTGACTTCGAAGCTCACACGACTGATCGCCGCCCTACTCGCACTCGCACTCGTCGCCGCCGCCTGTGGCGGTGGTGACAGCGACGACGCATCGACCGGAGGCGGCGACTCGAGCTCTCAGGACTCCGAGGTCGAGTCCGGTGATGACGACTCGGGGGGCGATGGCGACCTGGGCGGGGACGTGAGCGAGGCTGGCGCGGACGAGACCGCCACCGGCGAAGATCAGGTGACCGAAGAAGGCGTCGTCGCCCAATCGGGCGGCACACTTCGCATCGGAATGGAGGCCGAGCCCGACAGCCTCAACCCCAACAACACACCGCTGGCTGTTACCGGCGTGATGATGACTCAGGCCATCTTCGACACCCTCACCGCCTGGGACGAGAACGGCGAGTGGACCAACAACATGTCGGAGAGCTGGACGCCGAACGAGGATGGCTCGTCGTGGGAGATGAAGCTTCGACCCGGCATCACCTTCACCGACGGCCTACCGCTCGATGCCGACGCCGTCATCAAGAACCTGAATGCCAAGCTGGCCGACCCGATCCTCGGAGTCTTCTTCGGGCCGACCTTCGATCTCGATAACACGGTGGAGAAGATCGACGACCTCACGGTCCGCATAAACGCCAACGGGCCCAACAATGTCATTCCCGCCTACTTCGCCACGCAGCTCGGCATGATCGGGTCCCCGGCCTGGGTCGACGCCGCCGCCGAGGATCCGGGCCTCGACCAGGCTCCGATCGGCGCCGGCCCGTTCAAGCTCGAGAGCCGAACGCAGGACTTCCAGACCCGTCTCGTCCGCAACGATGGCTGGTACCGCACCGACCAGGAGGTCTACCTCGACGCGATCGAGTTCTACCCGCTCCAGCAGGAGAGCAGCCGCACCGACCAGCTGCTCAGCGGTGACCTCGAGATTGCCTCGGTCTCCGACCAGGACAGCATCGTCCGAATGCGGGATGCGGCAGACATCAGCCGCATCGAGGACGACGCGGGCGAGGAGTTCAATCTGCTCTTCAACGCCGGGCAGCCTCCGATGGACGACATACGAGTCCGCCAGGCCGCCACGCACGCCTTCCCGACAGCCGTCTATGGCGATCTGATCCTGCGCGGCGTCACCCGGCCCGCCAACGGGTTCTTCGCCCCCGGATCGATCTGGCATGTGCCCGAGATAACCCAGCCCACCGACATGCCCGAGCTGGCCGGTCCGCTCATCGAGGCCTACTGCGCCGATTTCCCCGAGAACTGCACCGACGGCAAGGTCGACATCGAGTACCAGCACAACGGACCGAGCCTGGCGCTCGACCAGATCGCCGACGTGATCGGGAGCGCCTGGGAGCCATTCTTCAACATCACCATCCAGGTGATCCCGCAGGATCAGCACGTCAACGAGGTCATCTTCGGGCTCTACGACGTGGCGACGTGGCGCTATCACGGCTTCCTCGACCCGGACCTCGAGGTGGGTTTCTGGAGTTGCGACTCGATCGGGGGCCTGTCCGTCAACTTCACCCGCCACTGTGATCCGGCTCGAGACGAGCTGTTCCGAGCCCAGAGGGAGACCGATGACCTCGACGAGCGGATCGACATCTGGCGTGACATCCAGTTCAACATGCGCGATTCCTTCAACTACCTGAACATCAGCCACCTCAACTGGACGATCGGCGCCGGTCCGAACGTCAACGGCCTCTGCGACGCCGTGAACGCAGATGGCGAAACACTTCGGTGCGTCGTCAACGGCCGGTGGTGGCTACCTCAGATCTGGCTGAGCCAGTAGGACCGATTCAATAGGCGAGGTCTAAGCTCGCCGCCCATGGGGTTCGTCATCCGTCGCCTCGCCCAGATGCTGGCGGTGGTGCTGGCCGTGACGTTCCTGGCGTTCGCCGCTCTGAACTACCTGGGCGATCCCCTCTTCAACATCCTCGGTCCCATCGCGGACGAGCGCGCCGGCGAACAGTTCGCCGAGGTGCGGGCCGAGGCTAGGGCCCAGTATCACCTGGACGATCCCTTCGTCGTCAGATACGGCCGCTGGCTCGGCGACATGGTGACGGGCGACTTCGGCCGCAGCTTCGCCAGCGGGATCGAGGTAAACGATGTACTCAGTGACAAGCTGCCTGTCACCGCGTTCTTGATGGTCTACGCCCAGGTCATCGCGGTCGCCGTCTCCGTGCCCTGGGGCGTCTACGCCGCGTATCGTGCGTACCGGCCGGCCGACAAGGTGTCGACGATCGCGTCGTTCATCCTGCTCGGCATACCCGTCTTCGCCCTCGTCGTCCTCCTCTTCTGGCTCTTTGCCGTGCGCTGGGAGATCTTCCCGACCCGGTTCGACGACTCATCGTTCGGCTCCCGGCTGTCGTCGCTGTTCCTTCCGGCGGTGTCGCTGGCCACCCCGCTGATCGCCATCTACCAACGCTTGCTGCGCACGGACCTGATCTCGACCCTGCAGGAAGACTTCATCGCCGTTGCCCGCGCCAAAGGCATGAGCGACCGCCACATCATGTTCCGCCATGCCCTGCGCCCCTCACTCTTCTCGATGCTCACCGTGTTTGGAATCCAGGTCGGAGCACTGATCGGCGGGTCGATCGTCGTCGAGCAGTACTTCAACATCCCGGGCGTCGGTCGCGAAGTGATCGAGTCGATCATCCGTGACGACTTCCCGGTCGTGCTCGCCATCATCGTCGTCGTGTCGGTGATCTTCGTCGTCGCCAACACGCTCGTCGACATCGCCTACACCTACCTCGACCCCCGGGTGCGGCTCGGTGAGTGAGCTCGACGAAGCACCGCCGGCGGACGTCCCATCGCGGGCTCGCCAACTCGGGTTCGGGTTCTGGCTGTCGATCGGGTGGATCCTGCTCGTCACGTTCCTGGCCGTGTTTGCCGGGGTCCTTCCCATCTCGGACCCCGACCAGATCGGTGTCGGCGACCGATTCGAGTCACCCCGGTCCGGCCTCTGGTTCGGCGGCGATGCCCTCGGCAAGGACGTCTTTGCCCTGACGATTTGGGGTGGGCGCATCTCGCTGCTCGTCGGCTTCCTGGCCATCGTCATCGGCTTCGTCGTCGGGGGAACCTTCGGCATCCTGGCCGGCTTCTTCCGAGGCTGGTTCGACCGAGGAATCTCGTTCGTGTTCGCAACGCTTCTATCGTTCCCGGCGCTGCTATTGGCGATCCTCATCACCGACCTGATGGGCCGAACCGTCGGATGGATCTCGCTCTCGCTCGGTATCCTCGCCATCGCCCCGGTGGGCCGACTGGCGCGGGCCCAGACTCTCGTGTTCGCCGAGAGGGAGTTCGTGACGGCCGCACGGGTGCTCGGCGCCAGCAACCGGCGCATCATCATCAAGGAACTGCTACCCAACGTCGTGATCCCGATGTCGGCTCTGGCGCTGCTCGGCATGGGTGTCGCCATCGTCGCCGAGGGCACGCTCGCCTTCCTCGGGATTTCTGTTCCCGACGGATCGAGCCTCGATCTCGGTCTGTTCGAAATCGACTTCCAGGGCAGCTGGGGCACGCAGATCCAGCAGTCCGGTACGGCCACGGGCCTCCAGAACGGAGCCCACGCAGCATTGTTCCCGATCGGTGTCGTGACGATCACCGTGCTCGCCCTCAACTACGCCGGCGACCGCCTGCGCGAAGTACTCGACGCCAAGGAGCTGGCGCTGTGACCGGGATGCTGCTCGAACTCGACGACGTCGGTGTGACCTTTCACACGCCCAAAGGACCCGTCTATGCCGTGAGTGGCATGAGCCTCCGGCTCGAGGAGGGCCAAGCCCTGGGCATCGTCGGCGAGTCGGGTTCGGGCAAGTCGGTGACCATGAAGTCGATCATGGGACTGCTACCACGCACGGCCCAGATCGACGGGCGCGCCACTTTCCGCGGAATCGACGTGTTCAACCTGCCGACCGACCGCCGCAAGCACTTCTATGGCGTCGATGTCGCCATGGTCTTTCAGAACCCGATGACCTCGCTGAACCCGGTGAAGAGGATCGGCACTCAACTGACCGAAGGCATGCGCTACCACCTCGGCCGGTCGCGGGCGGCAGCCGAAATCGCTGCTCTCGAGCTGCTCGAGCTCGTCCGCATGCCGGATCCGAAGAAACGACTTCGGCAGTACCCCCATGAGCTGTCCGGTGGTATGAGACAGCGGGTCGTCATCGCAATGGCTCTGGCCTGTGACCCCAAGCTGCTAATTGCCGACGAGCCCACGACCGCCCTCGACGTGACCGTGCAGCGTGACATCCTCGATCTCCTCGACACCCTGCGCCGCGACCGCGACATGGCCCTGATCCTCATCAGCCACGATCTTGGGGTGGTGAAGGACCGCACCGACAACATCGCTGTCATGTACGGCGGGCGAATGATGGAAAACGCCGACACCGGCGATGTGTTCGCCCACACCATCCATCCGTACACGGCGGCGCTCCAGTCGGCGATCCCCGACATGTCGACCCCGCGGGGCGAACGCCTGTCGACAATTCCAGGGGCGCCGCCGGATCTGTCGATCGCGCCGACCGGCTGTCCCTTTACGCCTCGCTGCTCGTATGCCCAAGATCAGTGCGCTTCGGAGATCCCGCTGTTGAAGTCGGTGCCCGGGATGTTCGGCGAGTCGGGCCACGCCCACCTGTACTCGTGCCATTTCCCGCTCGGAGCCATCAAGCGTGTGGGCCCGCCGGAGATCGAATAATGGTCGGGGTCGGAAGCGCCGCGTTGCGCCAGGGCGAGCACATGATCACGGTCGAGCACCTGGTGGTCGAGTTCCCCGGGCCTAAGGGAGCAACCCTGCAGGCGGTGTCCGACGTGTCGTTCGATGTGGCCGAGGGGGAGACGCTCGGCATTGTGGGCGAGAGCGGTTGTGGCAAGTCGACGACGGCCCGCGCCATCATCCAGCTGCCCAAACCCACCAGCGGGCACGTCTGGTACCGAGGCCAGGACCTCGCCACGCTCGAAGGCGAGGAACTGCGACGAGTTCGAGCCGACCTGCAGATGATCTTCCAGGATCCGATCAGTGCCCTGAATCCGCGCCGGTCGGTGCGCGACATCATCGAGGAGGGAATCGAGATCTGGGCCAGCCACGGCACCTGGACCGACGCCCGGGTCACCGAGCTGATGGAAGAGGTGGGTATCGATCCCCAGTACGGCGACCGCAAGCCATTCCAGTTCAGCGGCGGCCAGTGCCAACGCATCAGCATCGCCCGAGCTCTTGTGCTCGACCCCCACGTTCTCATCAGCGACGAGCCGGTCTCGGCCCTCGACGTGTCGGTGCAGGCCCAGATACTCAACCTGCTCTCCGACCTGAAGGAGCACCACGACCTGACGATGCTGTTCATCAGCCACGACCTGGCCGTCGTGCGCAACGTCAGTGACCGGGTCATGGTCATGTACCTCGGCCGGGTGGCCGAGGTGGGCAAAGCCGACAGCCTGTTCGAGAACGCCGCCCACCCTTACACCCAGGCGCTGCTGGCAGCCGTGCCCGGCACCGACGTCGACGCCGACGCCACTCTCGTCGGCGAGCTCCCCTCGCCGCTCGACCCGCCCGGCGGCTGTCGGTTCCATACCCGCTGCCCGCATGCGAGCGACATCTGTCGATCGAGCGTTCCCGAGTTCGAGCAGCACGGGCCAGATCACTGGGTCGCGTGTCACCATCCGCAGTCGACGCCGGTCGATCTCTGACGTGACCGGGCCGCGATTCTTCGGCCCCGACGAGGTGGCCGAGCGGTTGCCGTGGCCGGCACTGATCGCCGCAGTCGAGGCGATCATGGTCGAGCCCGGTGCGTCTGCCCCCGAACGGACGGTGCACTCGGTGCCCCATCCGATCGGGCCCGATGCCTCGTTCCTGCTGAAGCCGGGTTGGGTCGTCGGCGACGTGATCGCGGTCAAGGCGGTGACCTTCTTCCCCGACAACGGTCGACTCGGTCTGCCCACCGTGAATGCCGGCGTGCTGCTGTTCGACGGCATCGATGGCACGCTGCTCGGCGCCTGCGACGGGAATGAGCTCACGACCCGCCGCACCGCAGCTGCGTCGGCCGTGGCCGCGAAGCGCCTGGCTCGCGAGGACGCCCGTCGGCTGCTGGTCGTGGGCACGGGCGCTCTCGCCCCGAGGGCCGTTCAGGCCCACTCGGCGGTGCGCGACTACGAGAAGGTCGAGGTCTGGGGTCGCGACCCGGCCAAGGCGGCAGCGGTCGTCGAGCTGCTGGCCCGGGAAGGTACCACCGCTTCTGTGGCCGTTGACCTCGACGGTTCTGTCGTCGCCGCCGACGTGATCTCGTGCGTCACCGGCGCCACCGAACCTCTGGTGAAGGGCGCCCTGCTGAAGCCCGGCGGTCACCTCGATCTCATCGGCTCGTTCACACCCGCCATGCGAGAGAGCGACGACGATTGCGTCGAGCGGGCCACCGTCTATGTCGACACCCGAACCGATGGAACCCTCGCCGGCGACCTCGCCCAACCGCTCGCCTCGGGTCTGCTGACGATGGACGACATCGCCGGCGACCTGGCCGGGCTCGTGGCCGGCACGGCACCCGGCCGCACCTCCGACGACCAGATCACGCTGTTCAAGTCGGCCGGCATCGCCCTCGAGGATGTCGCTGCCGCGCGACTCGTATTCGGCGAGGGCTGAGTGGAACCCATGCGGCCGAGCACCCACAGCGCCGTTCCCGACGAGCGCAACGCCGACGTCGAGATCTATATCAACGGCGAGTTCCACCCGCGGGCCGAGGCCAGGATCTCGGTGTTCGACAGCGGCTTCCTCGTCGGCGACGGCATCTGGGAGGGCATCCGCCTCCACAACGACCGCTTCGCCTTCCTCGATCGGCACCTCGATCGACTGCTGGCGGCCTCGGAGACGACCGGCATCGATGTCGGTACCCGGGCCGAGCTCCTCGATGCCCTGCAGGCCACCGTCGACCGCAACGGCATGCACGACGGCGTGCACGTTCGGCTCATGGTCACCCGAGGCGACAAGAAGACGCCGTCACAGCATCCGTCGAACGTGGTCGGGGACCCCAACATCGTGATCATCGCCGAGCACAAGCAAGCCGACCCAGAGATAGCGAAGCGGGGAATCACTCTGATCACCGCCTCGGTGCGCCGGCCGCCGCCCGACACGCTCGACCAGCGCATCAACTGTCACTCGAAGCTGCACGAGGTGATCGCCCTCATCGAGGCGACGACCGCCGGAGCCGACGAGGCCCTGATGCTCGACCCGACCGGCGCCGTCGCCACCTGCAACGCCACCAACTTCTTCATCGTCACCGGAGGCGAGTTGTGGACCTCGACCGGCGAGTACAACCTGCCCGGCATCACCCGAGAGGTGGTTCTGGAGGTGGCCCGGGCGGCCGGCATACCGACCCACGAGAAGCCGTACACCGTCGAAGACGTCTACCGCGCCGACGAAGCCTTCGTGACCGGCACGTTCGGGGGTCTGACCCCGGTGCGCGAGGTCGACGGGCACGGTATCGGGGAGGGCGACGGCGCCGGGCCGGTGACCGCTCGCCTCATCGAGCTGTACCGTGAGGCGGTCGACGCCGACGTCGGGGTCGAGCGATGACGCTGCGCATCAACATGTGGTCGGCGCCGCGCACCCGCTCGACGGCGATGATGTATTCGTGGCGGCAACGAGCCGACACGACCGTCGTCGACGAGCCCCTCTTCGCCCACTTCCTCGAACAGACCGGCGCCCACCGTCCCGGCCGGGAGGAAACCCTGGGCGCCCAGGACACCGACATCGACCGAGTAATCGCCGAGGTCGTCCTCGGCGACTACGACACGCCGATCGTCTTCTTCAAGCAGATCGGAAACCAACTGCTGCCCACAGTCGACCGGTCCTTCCTCACCGAGTGCCGAAACGTGCTGTTGATACGTGAGCCCCGAGGCCTGCTCGGCAGCCTGCAGGTGCAGCTGCCCGGAGCCACGTTGTTCGACACCGCTCTCGAGGGATGCGTCGAGATCGCCGACTGGCTGGTCGAGCGCGGCGAGACCCCGATCGTCGTCGACTCCCAGCGAGTTCAGGCCGACCCTCGAGGCGAACTGGGCCGTCTGTGTGCCGCTCTTGGCATCGAATTCGACGACGCGGTGCTGTCGTGGCCGGCCGGGCCCAAGCCCGAGGACGGAGCATGGGCCCCCTACTGGTACCACGGCGTGCACGCCTCCACGGGCTGGCAGCCACCTGACGAGAAGGTCCGGCCGCTCCGGCCGAACATCGAGGCCGTGCTGGAACAGGCGATGCCCCTCTACGAGCGTCTCGTTCCTTTCACGATCTGAGCCCATACTGGTGGCCATGGAGCAGCTCGAGACCCTGCGGGGGGAACTCCGGGAACTCGACCGGGTCGTCGTCGCCTTCAGCGGAGGAGTCGACTCGTCGCTGCTCGCCTACGTCGCCCACGACACCCTCGGACCCGACCGATCGGTGGCGGTCACGGCCGTCTCGCCATCGCTGGCCGGATCCGAGCGGGCCGAGTGTGCGGGTCTGGCCGAGGAGTGGGGTCTCGACTGGCGCGAGGTCGTCACTCACGAGATGGAGAACGCGGCCTACGCCCGCAACGACGGCGACCGCTGCTTCCACTGCAAGGACGCCCTGATGGATGCGGTCGAACCGATCGCGGCCGAGCTGGGGGCCACAGTCGTGCTGGGTGTGAACCTCGACGACCTGGGCGATCACCGTCCGGGCCAGCGAGCCGCCGCCGAGCGGGGAGCTCGTTTCCCGATGGTCGACGCCGGCCTCGACAAGGCCGCTGTGCGCAAAGCGTCGCAACGCCTGGGCCTGCGCACCTGGGACAAGCCGGCGGCCGCGTGCCTGGCGTCTCGCATTCCCTACGGCACGACGGTCACCATGAGCCGCCTCACGAGCATCGAGGGCGCCGAGCTGGCTCTCAAGCAGATGGGGTTTCCCGAGCTCCGGGTGCGCCACTACGAGGAGGTCGCCCGGATCGAGGTGCCCGTCGACCGCCTCGGTGACGTCGTCGCCGATCGAGAGGCCGTGGTGGCTGCGGTCAAGCAGGCGGGCTACCGGTACGTGACCCTCGACCTCGAGGGCCTCCGGTCCGGCAATCTCAACCAAGCGCTCGAGAGCTGAAACCCCGAAAGGTGCCTGGCACCTCCGGGGGGTGAAGGTGCCAGGCACCTTTACCTGATTCGGACATGGGTACGAACACTTGTTCTTCGAACAGTCGTTCGTTATGCTGTCGCTCCCTGGCTTCGGGCGGAGTCCGAGCAAGCCGGCCCCGGGCCGGATCGAAGGAGCAGAGATGCCTCAGCCCGAGTTCCCCGTCAGCCACTTGCACGATGCGCGCCGTCGCCGCACCACCAAGGCCGAACGGCGCCGACGCACCCTCGTCACCTTCCACCGGGCGCTCAAGGCGGCCCCCACGCCGCTCGAACGGGCGGAGATAGCCGAGCGCTATCGCCGGCTGACCGGGCCCGTCACACCCGCTGCCTAGCTTCGGCCCCATGAGGAAACGCACCACCCAGTTCATCTGCTCGGCATGCGGGCACACTGCCGCCAAATGGATTGGCCAGTGCCCCGACTGCGACGAGTGGAACACTCACGACGAACAACCAGTGGACGTCGAGGCCCCGGCACCGGTGGTCCCTCTCGAGAGACCGCGGCCGATCCGCGACATCGCCGTTGACGGCGGAGCCACGACGCCGACCTCGCTCAGCGAGCTCGACCGGGTGCTCGGCGGTGGTCTGGTGCCGGGGTCGGTGACGTTGGTCGGCGGCGAGCCCGGAATCGGCAAGTCCACCCTCCTGTTGCAGGCGGCAGCTCGGCTCGCCCGGTCTGGTCATCGGTGCCTGTACGTCTCGGCCGAGGAGTCGAGCGCCCAGGTGCGCATGCGGGCGGGCCGGCTCGACGCCGTCGTCGACGACCTGTGGCTCGTGGCCGAGACTTCGATCGCCGCCGTCCTCGCCCACTGCGACGAGCTCGAACCCGAGCTCGTGATCATCGACTCGATCCAGACGGTGCACGACCCCGAGCTCCGGTCGGCCCCGGGATCGGTGGGGCAGGTACGGCACTGCGCCCATCGCCTCGTCGCCGAGGCGAAACAACGCGAGATGACGACGTTGCTGGTGGGCCACGTGACCAAGGACGGCGGCCTGGCCGGTCCTCGCGTCCTCGAGCACGTCGTCGACACGGTGCTCACATTCGAGGGAGACCGACACCACGCCCTGCGCCTGCTCCGGGCTTCGAAGCACCGGTTCGGGGCCACCGACGAGCTCGGGGTGTTCGAGATGACCAACGCCGGGCTCAGCTCGGTCGACGACCCCAGCCGACTGTTCCTGGCCGATCGTCCTATCCGTTCGGCCGGGTCGGTCGTCGTGCCGGTGCTCGACGGTCATCGGCCCCTGCTCGTCGAGATCCAGGCGCTGGTATCACGATCCGAGCTGGGCATTCCCCGGCGATCCGCCCAGGGCCTCGAAACAGGACGTCTGTCGCAGGTGATCGCTGTTCTCGAGCGCCGCAGCGAGATCCGCTTCACCAAGTGCGACGTGTTCGCATCGGCCATCGGCGGGGTCAAGGTCACCGAGCCGGCGGCCGATCTGGGGCTGGCCCTGGCGCTGGCCAGCTCCGCTACCGACCGCCCGCTCGACCCGGGTGTGGTCGCCTGTGGCGAGATCGGCCTGGCCGGCGAGCTTCGCCAGACCAGCCAGATCGAGCGCCGTCTGAACGAGGCCGCCCGGGTGGGATTCACCACGGCAGTCATCCCGGCCGGTGCTCCGGCGACGCCGTCGGGCATCATCGGTCTGCGGGCCGAGACGCTGGCCGAGGCGCTGCACCTCACGCACCTGATCGGCCCCAGCGCCGACCAGCTCCGCCCTCAGCTACTCACCGAGAACGAATTTCGAGCTGTTTCCGATTTGTGATCGTGTAGCGGCGGTCCGTCTGGCTGAGCCAGCCGAGCCGGATGAACGCCGAGATCGCCTTGTTCACCCGCTCGCGTGATGCGCCGACCATGCCCGACAGCTCCTCCTGGGTGATCGGCAGGGTGAACTCGTCGGCGTCGCCAGCGAGCTCGAGCAGTCGCTTGGCCGTGCGGCCGGTCACATCGAGGAACACCGAGTCGGCCAGGGCCTCGTCCATCGACCGAAGCCGTCGCGCCAGCATGTCGACGACTCGCCACAGCAGTTCGGGGTGGGCCTCGTAAGTGGCCCGAACCGGGTCGTAGGGGATCTCGGCCACCTTCGATGGCTCGAGGGCGCGGGCCTCGGCCGAACGACCCATGCCGTCGAACAAGCCCATCTCCCCGAAGAGGTCGCCGTCCTCCATGAGGGCAACGACAGACTCGCGACCGTCGATCGACTTGTTGGCGATGGCGATACGACCGCTGATCACTATGTAGAGAGCATCGGGGTCGTCGCCCTCGCCGAAGAGGATGTCGCCGCGCCAGAGCGACCGCTCGGTTGCCGATTCCGCCAGAGCGTCGATGTACTCGGACTCGACATTGCGGAAAAGGTCGACCGAGGTAAGTAGTGAGGTGTCAACCATTTCCTGAGCGATGATAGTGACATGGCCGACTTCGGCGCAGATCGAAGCCCAGTTGAGAGCTCGCGAGTGTGGACCATCGTCGTGGCGGGCGGGGCGGGGGCTCGCTTCGGGGGTCGCAAGCAGTTCGCCGAGATCGAAGGTGTTTCGGTGCTGCAGCGGTCCGTCGTCGGAGCGGCCGGAGTGTCGGAAGGCGTCGTGATCGTCGTTCCGGACGACGCCCTCGACGACCACGGTGTGTCGCCGCCTCTCGACACCGAGCTGATCGCGGTGCCCGGAGGTTCGTCGCGGGCCGAGTCGGTCCGAGCCGGTTTGGCTGCGGTTCCCGATGAGTGCGACATCGTTCTCGTTCACGACGCCGCCCGACCCCTGGCCACCGCCCGGCTCTTCTACCGGATCGTCGATGCCGTCGAGGCGGGCGCCGAGGCCGTCGTACCCGCGGTCGATGTGGCGGACAGCATTCGGCTTCGCGCCGGAGGCGCAGTCGACCGGGACACCCTCGTTGCAGTGCAGACGCCCCAGGGTTTCCGCGCCGGGTTGTTGCGCCGTGCCCACGAATCGGGGCTCGACGCTTCGGACGATGCCACGCTCGTCGAGCGGGCCGGAGGTACCGTCGAGGTGATCGCCGGCGAAACAGCGAACCGCAAGATCACCGATCCCATCGACCTGGCCGCCGCAGAGGCCGTCAGCAAGCAGAGCCGAGACCATTGATGATTACCCCAGAGTCCTTTCGTATCGGGCAAGGCTTCGACATTCATCCGTTCAGCGACGATGACGGGCGGCATCTGGTCCTGGGCGGCGTGGCCTTCCCCGACGAACGGGGACTGGCCGGGCACAGCGACGCCGATGTCGTCGCCCACGCTGTGATCGACGCCATCCTCGGGGGGGCCGGCCTCGGTGACATCGGCGAGCACTTCCCGGACACGGACGAGGCGCTCGCCGGTGCCGACAGCATGGAGCTGTTGCGCCAGGCCGTCGCCTCGGCTCAAGCGCACGGCTGGACACCCGTGAACATCGACTGCACGGTGGTGCTCGACAAGCCGAGGATCTCCGAAGTCCGCCACGAGATCCAACACAACATCTCCGTCGCGGCCGAGGCACCGGTCAGCGTCAAGGGCAAGCGCACCGAGGGCGTGGGCTCACTCGGTCGCGGGGAGGGCGTCGCCTGCATGGCCGTCGTTCTTCTCACCCAGGCCACCGTGTGATCGCGTCGACCCCGACGGTGGCCTTCGGGCCGCTGAGGATTTACGAGGTCGGCGAGCCCCGCATTCGCCGGGTCGCCCAGGTTCTGGTGGGCCTTCCCCTGTTCGGCATCGCCCTCGGTCTGTCGGTCGAGGCGGCCCTGGGCGTGAACCCCTGGACCGTCTTCCACGGGGGTGTCGCCCTGCGGACCCCTCTCAGCATCGGCGCCGTGACGATCCTGACCGGCCTGGTGCTGTTGACGACATTTCCGATCTACGGCGAACCGATGGGGCTGGGCACATTGCTCAACGTGACTCTGGTCGGGATCTTCACCGACCTCACGATCGCCATCGTGCCGGACCTCGAGTCGATGGTGTGGCGGGTTCTGGCCCTGGGATGCGCCCCGGCTCTGATCGGGTTGG
>JAAUYH010020799.1_pt1 | contig 31072 bp, 26 predicted proteins | sample 7278061 | NCBI WGS metagenome assembly JAAUYH01 (sample SAMN14350203, study PRJNA611818) | marine sediment metagenome | isolation source: surface marine sediment (0.6m) | place: French Polynesia: Moorea | collected 2018-08 | reverse complement strand
AGCGGGCGGTCCGCAGCCGGTCATGCATCTCGCCCAGGGTGGCGTCCGGTCGCACGGCGGCGTAGTCTCGCTTCATCACGTCGGAGACGCGGATCTGGCTCAGCAGGCCGATCTCACGCCCGCCCTTCAGGTTGATGCCGCGCTTCTCCAACTGCCAGGTGAACAGGCTGCGGCCGAACGACTGATCGGTGATCACCGAGGCGATGACGACCGCCACCATGACCGCGATGGTCACCTCATAGTCGCCGGTCATCTCGAACACGATCAGGATGGTCGAGATCGGGGCGCCCAGCACCGCTCCGGCCACCGCGCCCATGCCGACCAGGGTGTAGGCGCCGTGGCCCGAGGAGAGCTCGGGAAAGACCTGGGTGGCGATCACCCCGAAGGCGCCGCCGCTCATCGCGCCCAGGAACAGGGACGGGCTGAACACGCCGCCGCCGAAGCCGAAGGCGAGGCTGATCGCGGTCGCGGCCGTCTTCACCACGATCAGCGCCAGCAGCAGCCACAGCGGGATGGTGGCGCGCAGGGCCTCGTCGGTGGTTTCGTAGCCGACGCCCAACACCTCCGGGAAGGCGATGGCGATGGCGCCGACCAACAACCCGCCGACCGCCGGTCGGATCACCAGTGGGAGCTTCAACCGCTGCACCACCGCGCCGGACATGTCGACGCTGCGCATGAAGATCAACGCCACCAGCGCGCTGACCAGGCCCAGCAGGGCGAAGGCCGGAAACTCCAGGAAGGAGACGATCTCGTAGCTCTGCGGCAGGATGAATGCCGGGAAGTCCCCGTAATAGAGCCGCGACACGATGGTGCCGGTGACCGAGGCCAGCACGATCGGCGCAAAGGCGCTCAGCGCGTAATGGCCGATCACCACCTCCAGCGCGAAGAACACCCCGGCGATCGGCGCGTTGAAGCTGGCCGCCACCGCCGCGGCCACGCCGCAGCCCAGCAGCGTCCGGGACAGGTTCTGCGACAGCCGCAACCGCTGCGCCAGCCAGGCGCCGAGGGTGGCGCCGAGATGCACCACCGGCCCCTCGCGGCCGGTCGAGGCGCCGGCCCCCAACGAGACCGCGCTGACGCAGGCCGCTCCCAGCCCGGTACGCAGCGACATGCGGGCACCGCGCAGGGCGTTCGCCTCCATGACATCGGCCACGCCCTGCGGCGCCTGGCCCGGCATGACGAATCGCAGCATCAGCCCCACGGCGAGGCCGCCGACTGCCGGCACCAGCAGCACCTGCCACCAGGGCAGCGCCGAGGCGAGCGTCGCCACGCGCTCGGATGAGAAGCCGTAGCCGAGGAACTGGATGGCGCCGAGCAAATGGCGGAATCCGGTGGCACCCACCGCCGAAGCCACGCCGATCACGATGGCGAGCAGCGCCAGGATGAGCTGGTCGTTGCGCACCACGTGGCGCAGCATCACCAGCATGCGCAGCAGGGGCCGCCGGATCACCGACGCCGCCCCGTCGCGCGGCGCGGCTGCCCGTCACCCGCACCCTGGCGATCCCGCATTCCTGCACTCCCGGTCCGGTTTGGGCCGATTCCGGCCCGCCAGCGACCTTAGAGCAATATCCGCGCTCGCGGAATCGGACCCGAAGGTCGCAGGGCAAGCCGGCGTCGCGGATGCTAGACTGCCGGGATGGTGATGCGAATCGGCCGAAGGCGTTTCCTGGCCGGCGGTACCGCCGCCGGGTCGCTGCTGCTGGCGGGATGCGATGGCGCGCCGCTCCCCGCCGGACCGCCACCGCCCGCGGTGTCCTCGCTTCCGGTGCAACCGCGTCGCAGCTTCCGTCTGGGCACCACCCTGTGGCCACCCGACCTCACCCAGGAGGCGGTCGATCGCGCCGAGACCTTCGTCGCGCGCAACTGCGATCTTGCCGCGCCCATGCTGCTGGGCGGCGTCCCCTGGCCGGAAGCGTATGAGGGCGCCGCCTTCTCCGACAACGTGATGCAGAAGCTGGCCTACCGCCCGCCGCGCGGTCACAAGCTGCTGGTCTCGCTCGAGCCGACCGACCTCGGACGCAAGCAACTCGCTCTCTACATGGGCGCACAAGACAACCAGCCGCTGCCTTCGCCCTGGAACCGGCTCGGCTTCGGGTCCACGGAGGTGCGCACCGCCTTCGCCAACTATGCCCTGCGGGTGGTCGAGGCCATGCGCCCGGATTGGCTGGCGATCGGCATCGAGAGCAATTTGCTGCTGCACAACAGTCCGGATGCATGGGCCGACTACAAGGCCTTCCATCGCCATACCTATCGCGCGGTGAAGGAGCGCCATCCCGGGCTTCCGGTCTGCTTCACGATCGAGGCGCTGCATCTGCTCGGCCTCAGCGATGGCGCCGACCCGGTCCGGCAGCGTGCGGAGGTGCTGGACCTGATGGATGCCAACGACCTCATCGCCTTCAGCATCTACCCGCATATGAGCTACGCGGTGCCAAGGCCATTGCCGGACGACTTCTTCGACTTCGCCCGCGATCTGGCGCGCGACGCCGGCGGCCGGCCGATCGCCATCGCGGAATCCGGTTACCCGTCTCGTGATGTCCGGGTGATGGGGCTGAGGCTGTTCGGCAGCTACGACGATCAGAAGCGCCACATGGAGCTGCTGCTGCAAACCGCCGAACGCGACGCCTTAGCGTTCGTGGTCAATTTCGCTGGGATCGACTTCGACCGCCTGACCGCACGGCTCAGCGGCGATATCCGGGAGTTGGCGCTGATCTGGACGTATACCGGGCTGGAAACCGGTGACGGCGCCGCCAAGCCGGCGCTGGAGGTCTGGCGAAGCTGGCTTGACGCAGACACCCGGCCCGCGTGACCCTCGGTCATCGCCACCAGGATGCGGGAAAGGGCGTTCGACCATATGTCCGACGTGACGGTGAGACCGGCGGTCCGGTCCGACGCAGCGGTCATCCTGGAGCTGATCCGCGAATTGGCCCGGTTCGAGAAGGCCGAGCACTCGGTGCGGGCGACCGTCACCGACCTGGAGCGCGACGGCTGGGGCGATACGCCGCGATTCGAGGCCCTGATTGCCGAACAGGCCGGCATGGTGATCGGCTTTGCCCTCTTCTTCCACAACTATTCGACCTGGGAAGGCCGGGCCGGGATCTATCTCGAGGATTTGTATGTGCGGCCCGATACGCGGCGGAGCGGAGCCGGACGGCGGCTGGTTACGCGGCTGGCGGCCATCGCCAGGGAGCGCGGCTGCCCGCGCCTGGATCTCAGCGTGCTGGATTGGAACCCGGCGCGAGGCTTCTACGCCGCGCTCGGAATCCCGCAACTCGAGGAGTGGCTGCCCTACCGCGCCGAAGGTGGGGTGCTGGCGGCTCTGGCCGCCGAGGCGGACGGGCCATGACCGGCCCGTAGCCCGGGGTCAACCCGAGGCGGCGATCTTGTTCTGCGTCGGGGCGGCGGCCATCACGCGGTTGCGGCCGCCTTCCTTGGCCTGGTAGAGCGCCGCGTCGGCGCGCTCGATCAGCGCCGACATCGCCTCGCCGGGCTCATACTGGGCGGCTCCCAGAGACAATGTGATGTTGCCGAAGGTCTTGCCGGAATTGCGCCGGACGATCTTGCGGCTGGCCATCGACTTGCGGATATGCTCGCCCACCGAAACGGCATTCTGAATCTCGGTGTCCGGCAGGATGATGCTGAATTCCTCGCCGCCGTAGCGCGCCGCCACGTCCTGCCCCTTGATGGAGCTCTGCAGCACGCGCGCCACCAGCTTGATCACCTCGTCGCCGATCTGGTGGCCATGCTCGTCGTTGAACTTCTTGAAGAAGTCGATATCCACCATCAGCAACGACAGCGTCTTCCCGGTCGCCATGGAGTCCATCACCGCCTGGCGGAGATGCATATCGAAGAACTTGCGGTTCGGGATTCCGGTCAAGCCGTCGGTCATCGCCTCGCGCTGTGCGACTTCCAATTCCTCGCGCAGATTCTGCATCTGCTTGGAGGATTGCTTCAGCTTCTGGTCCAGCTGCTTGTTCTGCTCCGCCACCTCCTTGGTGTCGGCCATCAGCGATGCGACGACCTGCTTCAGACCGTCGAGGCCGAGATCGCCGCCGCCCAAGGTGTCGCTGGCGTCCTGCAGGCGATCGCTGTAGCGACCGGTGCCCTCGCTCACCTCGCCGATCAGTCCGATGACCGATTCCAGATGTGACTGGATGCGCTCGCCGACATCCTGCACCGCCTGCCGACCGGTCTCCGGCCCGATATATTTGTCGTAGAGCTCGCCGTTGACCTGCTCGTCGAAGCCCTGCTTGTTGGCGACCAGGACGTCGATCGCCTTCACCAGGCCTGCGTTCTTGCCGCAGTGATACTCGTACCAGACGGCGAAATTCTCGGGATTTGCCGGTATGCCCTCATGCGCCATGCGCTCCATGGCGGCGCGGGCGTATTCGGTCGATTGCGGAACAGTGTCGGAATACATCGGGGCGCTCACTCCGTCGGCCGGGTGACCATCGTGCAGCCCCTGTTGTCGCCGGGATTGGCTTACAACCGGTTAATTCCTAAGTGTCGGCGCCTAGCTTGTTGAAAACGATGAATTACGATCGCAAGGCGACGGTGCGCCCTTGGTGCCTGGTCGACAGCCGGATAATCCTCTAGTTGCATTGCCCGATCGATCCCTCGGCGCATATCCGGGATCCGTCGACCCAGGTCGCACCGGAGAGATCGGCATTGCGCAAATCGGCGCCGGCCAGGCGGGCCCCACTGAAATCCGCGTCACGCAGGATGGCGTTGACCAGCTTGGCATTGCGCATGTCGGTTTCCAGCAGGCTGGCGCCGGTCAGATCCGCCTTGGTCAAGTCGGCTTCGAACAATCGGGCCCCATCCAGGGTTACGCCGACCAGGTTGGCGCTGATGAACTTGGCGCGGAATCCGTCGATCTCGCTGAGATCGCCGCCTTCCAGGCTGGACCGCTGGAAGGTCGCGTCCCTCAGCTGCGCCCCGGTCAGGTCGACGGCGCCGAGATCGCGGCCGTCATGATAGCAGCGGCGCCAGTTCACGCCGGGCGCGGCCGGGTCCGTGCACCCCGCCACCGCGCTGGTCGACACCGGAATCGTAACGCAGACGGCCAGGGCGGCACACAGATATCGAAGCATATCTCTGATTTAGCCCGCGCCTGCCGGATTGGCAAAGGCGAATGTCACGGCCGCGATGCTTTCCGACCGGTCAGACCCGTGCGGCCGGGATCGGCGATATCGCCCGGCCCGCCCCGGCCGGACGAGGCAGATCGCCATGCTGCGCCAAGAGCCGCGTCAGTGCTGACCGGGCCGGCTCCGGAAACGGGGCCGCCCGACGCTCCGCCATGTCGACGTGCACGCCCAGGCTCTCCATCGTCGCCGCAAGACAGGCGCCCCCCTCCGGCGCCATGCGCTGGAAGAAATGCAGCCGCTTGTCGTCGAAGCCGAGCAGATGGCTCGACACCACCAGGCGCTGGCCATCCGTCAGCTCGCGCTTGTAGGCGATGTGCTGCTCGACGGCGAAGACCGACCGATTCTCGCGCCGGCAATACGCCGCGCCGATGCCCAAGGTGTCGAACAGCGTGTCGGTGGCGTGGTCGAAGGCCATCACGTAGTAGGCCACGTTCATGTGGCCGTTGTAGTCGATCCATTCGGAGCGGACGGTCTCGAAGTGTAGGACGAGCGGCGGCTCGAACGGGATCTCGGTCATCAGGGCTCCGGCGGATCAGGGGCTGCGCTGCGCGCGGATCCTATCAGACCGTGAAGTACTTGGCCTTCGGATGGTGCAGGACGATCGCCGAGGTGCTCTGCTCCGGATGCAGCTGGAACTCGTCGGACAGTTCGACACCGATCTGCTGAGCTTCCAGCAGGCGCAGGAGCTGAACCTGGTCCTCCAGGTTCGGGCAGGCCGGATAACCGAAGGAGTAGCGGCTGCCGCGATAACCCTGTTGCAGCATTCGGGCAATGTTGCGGTCGTCCTCGGCGGCGAAGCCGAGTTCGGCGCGGATGCGCTTGTGGGTGTACTCCGCCATCGCCTCGGCCATCTCGACCCCGAGCCCGTGCAGGTAGAGGTAGTCCTCGTATTTGTCGGCGGCGAACCATTCGCGGGCAACATCGGACGCATGCTGGCCCATGGTGACGACTTGCAGGCCGATCACGTCGCGAGCCCCATCGTCCAGATCGCGGACATAGTCGGCGATGCACTGGCCGTCCTCGCCGGACTGGCGCGGCAGGGTGAACCGCGCCACCTCGCTCTCGCCCGACTGATCGAACAGGATCAGGTCATTGCCGGTCGCGGCACAGCGCCAATAGCCGTAGACCGCCTGTGGAACCAGGATCTGCTCGCGCTCGCAGCGCTCGATGAGCTCCTTCAGCAGCGGTCGCAAATTCCGTTGGGCCCATTTCAGGTATTCATCGAGGCGCCGGCCTTCCTTGCGGTAGCCCCACTGCATCTGGAACAGCATGCGCTCGTTCAGATAGGGCACCAGGGTCTTCAAGGGCACCCGGGCGATCACCCGAGGCCCCCAGAACGGCGGCTCCGGCACCGCCACGCCATTGGCAAGCGTGCCGCGCCGCGCCTGCACCGCCGCAAGATCGATGGTCTCGGCCGGCTTTGCCGGCCGGCCCAGGCGTCGCTCGCGGTTTGACGGCCTGGCGGCCGCCTTGGCCCGCACGCCGTCGAGATACCGGTCGAAACCGCCCTCCACGACCTTGTTCATCAGCGCCAGACCATCGAAGGCGTCGCGGGCATAGGCGACCCGGCCATTGGCGTAGATCGGCGCGCAGTCCTGTTCGACATAGCCGCGGGTCAGCGCCGCCCCGCCCAGGAACACCGGCACGTCGAAGCCCTCACGGGTCATCTCGACGATGTTGTCCTTCATCACCACGGTCGATTTCACCAGCAGGCCCGACATGCCGATGGCGTCGGCGTTGTGCTCCCGGGCCGCCGACATGATGGTCGCGATCGGCTGCTTGATGCCCAGATTGACCACTCGGAAGCCGTTGTTGGTCAGGATGATGTCGACCAGGTTCTTGCCGATGTCGTGCACGTCGCCCTTGACGGTGGCCAGCACGATCGTCCCCTTCTCCTGGCCCTGCACCCGTTCCATGTGCGGTTCCAGATGGGCGACGGCGGCCTTCATGGTCTCGGCGGATTTCAGCACGAAGGGCAGCTGCATCTTGCCGGCACCGAACAGGTCGCCGACCACCTTCATGCCGTCGAGCAGGAAGGTGTTGACGATGTCCAGCGGCGGGTATCGCTTCAGCGCCTCGTCCAGATCGTCGGTCAGTCCCTGGCGGTCGCCGTCGACGATGCGGTCCTTCAGGCGTTCCTCGACCGTCTCGGCGCGTTTGCGCTTTTCGGTCTTCTTCGCCGACCGGCCCTCGAACAGCTCCATGAACCGTTCCAGAGGGTCATAGCCTTCGCGGCGGCGATCGTAGATCAGGTCCTCGGCGACCTGCACCTCCTCCGGCGCGATCTGGTGCAGCGGCAGGATCTTGCTGAGATGCAGGATGGCGCCGGTCAGCCCGCGACGCATGGCATGGTCCAGGAAGACCGAGTTCAGGACGTGCCGGGCGGCCGGGTTGAGGCCGAAGGAGATGTTCGACAGTCCGAGGATGATCTGGCACTCCGGCAGTTCCGCCGCGATGCGCTCGATCGCCTCCAGCGTCCACAGGCCGAGCTTGCGGTCGTCCTCGTTGCCGGTGCAGATGGTGAAGGTCAGCGGATCGAACAGCAGATCGCCGGGCGGCAGGCCGTGCTCGACACAAGCGAATTCATGGAGCCGCTTGGCCAGCGCCACCTTGGATTCGGCGTCCTTGGCCATGCCGGTCTCGTCGATCGTCAACGCGATCACCGCGGCACCGTATTTCCGGGCCAGGGCCAGTTTCTCCGCCGCCGGCTCCTCACCGTCCTCGAAATTGATGGAGTTGATGACGCCCTTGCCGCCATAGAGCTTCATGGCCGCGTCCAGAACCGGGTATTCGGTGCTGTCGAACACCAGCGGCGCCGTCACCTCGCCGGTGAGCCGCCGGACCACTGCGGTCATGTCGGCGATCTCGTCGCGGCCGACGAAGGCGGTGCAGATGTCCAGGGTGTGCGAGCCTTCCGCGACCTGCTCGCGCGCCATGCCGACGCAACCGTCCCAATCCTCCTCCGCCTGCAGTTCCCGGAACCGCTTGCTGCCATTGGCGTTGCAGCGCTCGCCGATCGACAGATACGCGTTCTCCTGCCGCAGCGGCACCTGGCCGTAAAGCGAGGCGACGGACGGCACCCAATGCACGCTTCGCCGGGCCGGTGCGGGCCGTTCAGCCGCCCCGTCCCGCCGCCGCAGCATGGCATCCAGGGCGGCGATGTGGGCCGTGTCGGTGCCGCAGCAGCCGCCGATCAGGTTCAGCCCGTCCTCCTCGACGAAGCGTTCCAGCCAGGCGGCCATCTCGTCCGGTCCGAGCGGGTAGACGGTGCGGCCGTCGATCAATTCCGGCAGTCCGGCATTGGGCTGTACCGAGATCAGCCCCGGCCAGTTCTCCGCCAGCCATCTGACATGCTCCGCCATCTCCTGCGGGCCGGTGGCGCAGTTGAGGCCGATCAACGGTACATCCAAGGCCTGGATCGCGGTCGCCGCGGCGGCGATATCGGCGCCGACCAGCAGGGTGCCAGTGGTTTCGACCGTCGCCTGCACGAATATCGGGACGTCCTTGCCAAGCTCGGCACGGGCGGCCTTGGCGCCGTTCACCGCCGCCTTGATCTGCAGCGGATCCTGGCAGGTCTCGATCAGCAGCGCATCGGCGCCGCCTGCGATCAGCCCCCGGCACTGGATGGTCAATGCGGTCTCGAGGGAGTCGTAGTCGGTGTGGCCGAGGCTTGGCAGGCGGGTGCCGGGGCCGACGGAGCCGATGACGTACCGGTCGCGGCCGTCGCTCCACCCCTCGGCCGCCTCCCGCGCCAGTTCCGCCGCGATCCGGTTGATCTCCTCGGCCCGGTCGCCCAGGTCGAACTCACCGAGCGTCAGGGGCGAACCGCCGAAGGTGTTGGTTTCCACGATGTCGGCACCGGCCTCCAGGTAGCCGCGATGGATGTCGCGGACCAGATCCGGCCGCGAGAGGTTCAACACCTCCGTACAGTTCTCCTTGCCCCAGAAATCGCGCTCCACATCGAGGTCCAGGGCTTGCACACGGCTGCCCATGGCGCCGTCGCACAGCAGCACGCGTTCGGCCAGGGCTTCGAGAATCGGCTGGTGCATTCCGGCGCGCCCTATTCCACGCAAGCGGGGATCTGCGCGAGCGGATCCCCGGCCCGGGATCCGGTGCCAAGGCCCAGGCGGCGGCAGATGGTCAGCGTCGGCTCGGCGCGATTCAGCGTATAGAAATGGAAGCCGTCGATGCCGTGGGACATCAGCGCCCGGCATTGCTCCACCGCGAAATCGACCGCCGCCTCGCGGCGCGCATCGGCGTCACCAAGCCCTGCGAACCGTTCAGCCATGCCGGCCGGGACCCGGGTACCGCAGGTCTTTGCGAGTTCCAGCGCCCGGTCGAAATTGGTGACCGGCAGAATGCCGGGCACGATCGGCGCGACGATGCCCAGCGCGCGCGCCCGGTCGCGAAATCTCAGAAACGCATCGGTATCGAAGAAGAACTGGGTGATTGCCCGCGTTGCCCCGGCATCCAGCTTGCGCTTGAGGTTCTCGAGATCGAACGCGGCGGAGGGCGCATCAGGATGGACCTCGGGGTAGGCGGCGACGCTGATATCGAAATCGGCGATCCGCTTCAGGCCCGCCACCAGATCGGCGGCGTAGCGATAGGGGCCGGATTCGTGCCGCTCGGCCGCATCCTCCCGCGGATCGCCCCGCAACGCGACGATGCGCCGGACGCCGGACTCCCAATAGGCGCGAGCCAGATCCTCGGTCGCCACCGCCGGACGACCGACACAGGCCATATGCGCCGCGACCTCAATGCGGCAATCGCGGTGCAGCCAGTCCACCACATCGCGGGTGAGATCACCGCCGGAGCCTCCGGCGCCGTCGGTGACCGAGCAGAACCGCGCGTCGAGCGTCCCGAGATCGGCGACCGTGCGCTTCAGCGTCTCGGCCATCTTCTCGGACCGCGGGGGGAAGTACTCGAAGCTGATATCCGGGGCGTTCGCGGTCATGGTGCCGGTCTCCGTCATCAGTTTCGGCCCGCGGCCGGGCGTTCCAAGGCGCCCGCTGACGGCTGGACCGACGACGGGCGCAGCGCCCGCCAGATCGTCACCGTGAGCGGCTGACCCGGCAGGTGGACCGGGTCGGGACACTCGAAGCCGCATTGGCCAAGCCAGTCGCCGATCTGCTCATCGGCAAATCCGAGCCAGCGATGGGCGTGTTCCTCGCGCAGACCCGCCACCTCGTGCGGCGCGAAATCCGCGATCAGCAACGTGCCGCCAGGGCGCAGCACCCGCGCCACCTCGGCCAGGGCTTCGACCGGCTCCTCCAGATAGTGGAGCACCTGATGGATCACCGCGACGTCGAACGAAGTGCCCGGAAAGGGAAGCTGATAGAGGTCGCCATGCCGGACCTGCCAGTTGCGCTTGCCGCCAGCCTCCAGATTGGCCCGCGCCACCGCCAGCATCTCGCGCGAATAGTCGATCCCGACACAGCGCTCCGCCCGGTCCGCCAGAACCGCCAGCATGCGCCCGGTGCCGGTGCCAAGGTCGAGCAGATCGTCAATCGGCTCGGCCGGCAGAAGCTCGATGATCGCCCGCTCAACCTCGCTGTCGGCGATGTGCAGCGCACGGATCTCGTCCCATTGTGCGGCGTTCTCGGCGAAGTACCGAGCCGCCTGTTCGGCCCGATTCCGCTTGATCGCGTCCAGCCGCTCCAGATCGAGCGCCAGCGTGGTGTCGGCATCCGGCACCAGATCGACCAGCGTGCGGCCAAGATCGGCACAGCCGCCGCGGGCCGACAGCCGGAAATAGGCATAGGTGCCTTCCCGGAACCGGTCCAACAGGCCGGCATCGCAAAGCAGCTTCAGATGGCGGGACACCCGCGGCTGGCTCTGGCCGAGGATCTGGGTCAGGTCGCTGACCGAGAGCTCGCCATGGGCACACAGCGCCAGGATCCGCAGACGGGTCGGTTCCGCCGCCGCCCGCAAGCCTTGTAGCAGCTGTTCCATATCGATCCGTGTCCGTCCCGCCATGGGTGTCGCGCCAACTCAGACAAGTCTATCACTCCCGCGCCTCGCAAGGAAGCGATATATAAAGATATCTTTATACAATGATTAATGCTGGCCGGTGGGCAGCCGCGGCAAAGCGGGCCAGGCCCCTGCGGACCGGACGAATGACGCGCCTGGCGCCGGCACAGCTGTGTCCCAACGGCAACAGTGACCAGCCGCCGCCGCCGCCGGACCGGCCAATGGCTGGTGAGCGCTGCGCCGCTGTGATACCTCCATTGACCCAAATTGGGATGGTCGGCCGTCGCGTTCCGGCGAGGCTTGACGTGCTGTCAGCCCGAATTACCTTGGCCTCTACAAATGCCCGACGGCCATGCACCATCGGGCAACGGGACAATAGGGTGGTACTGGCAGTGGCGTGCAAGCAATTCTCCGCGTGCATGGTCCTATTCGGACACTATGGGCGGCTCCTTCGGACATTCGTATTCACCCTGGTCTTCGCCGCCCTGACGTCGGCCTGCGCATCGAACCAGAGCGCCGACGGGTACGATGAGGTCTGGGACCCGCTTGAACCGCTCAACCGGTCCATCTTCCAGGTCAACCAGGCGGTGGATTTCGTGATAATCCGCCCGATCGCCGCGACCTACCGTCAGGTGGTTCCGGACCCGCTGCAGGAGATGGTGACCAATTTCCTGCGGAACCTGGCGACGCCCCTCACATTGCTGAACGAGTTGCTGCAGGGCGATTGGGAAGGCGCGGAGGTCGCCGCGACCCGGTTCTTCCTGAATTCGACAATGGGCCTGGCCGGATTGATCGACATTGCCGGCTACAACAACCCGGAGCTGGCCCACCGGTCGGAAGATTTCGGCCAGACCCTGGCGGTCTGGGGCGTCGGTGACGGCCCCTATCTGGTCCTGCCGCTGATCGGACCCAGCAACGCGCGGGACACAACGGGGCTGGTCGTCGATGTCGTAACCGACCCGGTGAATTATGCGATCGATGACGAGACGTTCGCCTGGACCCGGCTCGGCTTGACCGTGGTCGATGGCCGGGCGCGCTCGATGGATGCGCTTGATGAGATCGAGCGCTCCTCGCTCGATTTCTATGCTGCGATCCGCAGCCTCTACTGGCAGAACCGGCGCTCGGAGATCTACGACGGCAACCCGCCGCCGACCGACGCCTTCCCCGAATTCGAGGATTTCGAGGATTTCGAAGACGAGGACTTCGACGAGGGCGGTGATGTGCCCGTCGCGCTATCGCAGCCCGACATGGCCCTGGTGTCGGAAGCGAGGATGCCGACAGAGCCGGCCGTCTCCGATATGCTGATCCTCGATCTGGAACCCCTGAGAGAGAGAAACCCATGACGCGGCGCCCCCACAGCATCATCCTGGGCATTGTCCTGGCCTGGTTGAGCTGGACGCCAGCGACCGCCGCCGATACTGCCGCTGCGGAACGCTTCATTACCGATCTTGGCGACGAGACCATCGAGATCCTGCAACAGCCGGACCTCACTCTCGACACGGCAACGACCCGATTTCGCGAGCTGTTCTCGGAGAATTTCGATATTCCCACGATCGGCCGCTTCACCCTGGGGCGCTATTGGCGGGCCGCGACTCCGGAGCAGCGCGAGGAGTTCCTGGATCTGTTCCGGGAGTTGATCGTCGAAACCTATGCCAGGCGCTTCACCGAGTATTCCGGGGAGGGCTTCAAGGTCCTCGGGTCCCGCGAGCTGACCGAGCGCGATTCCATGGTGACGACGGAGATCATCGACGCCGACGGCGTCACGGTTGCCGCCATCGATTGGCGGGTGCGTGACCGCGACGGGCGCCAGCGCATCATCGACGTGGTGGTCGAGCAGATCAGCATGGGCGTGACCCAGCGCAGCGATTTCGAAGCCGTGATCCAGCGCGGCGGTGGAAACATCGAGGCCCTACTGGACGCGCTGCGCGACCAGATCCAGACAGCGCAGAACGAATCCTGACCGGTCGCGAGCCGGTTTCTCTCGATCAGGCGCGTTTCAGCGGCTTGTAGCGGATGCGGTGTGGCTGGTCGGCATCGGCGCCCAACCGCCGATGCCGCTCGGCCTCGTAATCCACGTAGATGCCCTCGAACCAGACCGCCTGACTGTCGCCCTCGAAGGCCAGGATATGGGTCGCGATGCGGTCGAGGAACCAGCGATCGTGGCTGATGATGACGGCGCAGCCGGGGAAGCTCAGCAGCGCCTCCTCCAGCGCCCGCAGCGTTTCCACATCGAGGTCGTTGGTCGGCTCGTCCAGCAGAATGACGTTGGCTTCCGACTTCAGCATCTTGGCCAGATGCACCCGATTGCGCTCTCCGCCCGATAGCTGGCCGACCTTGCTCTGCTGGTCCGGCCCCTTGAAGTTGAACGAGCCGACATAGGCGCGCGAGGCCATCTTGCGCTTGCCGAGATCGATCTCGTCGGCGCCCTCGGAAATCTCCTCCCAGACGGTCTTGTTGGCGTCCAGGGCGTCACGGCTCTGGTCGACATAGCCCAGCGCAACCGTCTCACCGACCTTGAAGCTGCCGGCGTCCGGCGTTTCCTGGCCGACAATCATGCGAAACAGGGTGGTTTTGCCGGCCCCGTTCGGTCCGATCACGCCGACGATCCCGCCACGCGGCAGGTTGAAGCTCAGATCCTCGATCAGCAGATGGTCGCCGAAGCCCTTGCGCACGCCCTCGGCCTCGATCACCAGGTCACCCAGACGCGGCGGCGTCGGGATCAGGATCTGGGCCGAGCCCGGCGCCTGCTCGCGGGACTCCGCCAGCAACTCCTCATAGGCCTTGATGCGCGCCTTCTGCTTGGCCTGCCGGCCACGGGCGCCGGCCCGGATCCACTCCAACTCGCTGTCCAGGGTCTTGCGGCGCGCCTGCTCCTGCTTCGCCTCCCGGGCCAGCCGCTTCTGCTTCTGCTCCAGATAGGCGGAATAGTTGCCCTCATAGGGGATGCCGCGGCCGCGATCGAGCTCGAGAATCCAGCCGGTGACGTTGTCCAGGAAATACCGGTCGTGGGTGACCATCACCACGGTGCCGGCATAGTCCTTCAGGTGCCGCTCCAGCCAGGCGACGGATTCGGCGTCGAGATGGTTGGTCGGCTCGTCCAGCAACAGCAGGTCCGGCTGCGACAGCAGCAGCTTGCACAAGGCCACGCGACGCCGCTCGCCGCCGGACAGGTGGTCGACCTTGGAGTCGCCGGGCGGGCAGCGCAGCGCATCCATGGCGATCTCGATGGTCCGGTCCAGATCCCAGGCGTTCGCGGCGTCGATCTTCTCCTGCAGTTCGCCCTGCTCCTCGATCAGGGCGTTCATCTCATCATCGTCGGTGACCTCGCCGAACTTCAGGCTGACCTCCTCGTAGCGCTTGACCAGCGCGACGATCTCGCCAAGCCCTTCCAGGACGTTCTCCTGTACCGTCTTAGCCGCGTCGAGTTGCGGTTCCTGAGGTAGAAAGCCGACCTTCGCCCCTTCCGCCGCCCAGGCCTCGCCGACGAATTCCGGCTCCAGCCCGGCCATGATCTTCAGCAATGTCGACTTGCCGGCACCATTGGGCCCAAGCACGCCGATCTTGGCGCCGGGAAGGAAACTGAGATGGATACCATCCAGGACCTTGCGCCCGCCGGGATAGGTCTTGGACAGGCCCTGCATGACGTAGATGTACTGATAGGAGGCCATGGCGCGTCGAGCACTCCGGTGTGGGGAGGAATCTCGGCCGGGTTGTAGCCCAGGGCGCAGCGGCGGCCAAGCCCGCATCCGCCCGCCCGGCCTCTCGCAAGCTAGAGCGGCTTTCCAGGCGTTCCGGGGCCGGACGCAAGAGCGTCCCGACAGACCCGGTCAACCTGTCGCAACAGCGTCGGCAGTCGATGCGGTCCATGCATCTCGACGACCTTGGCCCTGGCTGCGGACAACGGCATGCCGATTGCCGTGACGAAGAGTGGCTGGCTGCTGCCCCCTCGATAGACACGGCAGGCCTCCGGCGTGCCGGCGAATTCCGACTTGGCGATCCCGACGACCGGCGTGACCCGGTCGATGGCGTCGTGAAGATGCCAGCCCAGTCCTGGGGCCTGATCCGGTCCCAGGGTCACGTAGCCGTCGACAACGATGGCGTCCAGCCGGTGGTCGACCGCCGCCAGCAGGCGCATCAGACAGGGCAGTTCGCGCTTGTAGAAGGCCCCCGGCTCGTAGGGTGCGACCGCGCCGATGTGCTCGACGATCGTTCGCTCGGCCATCTCGCTCGCCCAGTCGCGATGGAGGATGCCGGCGGCAACCGCGCTCGTCTCCGAATAGGCGACGTCGGTGGTGAGGATCACTCTCCGCCGCCTTCGCACCGGCAGATCGGCCGGTCGCGGTCCCTCGCTCCCGCCCGATCGCCCAGATCGTCTCGCCGATCCATCGCCGGTCTCGCAGGTCAGGCGAACAGCTCGGCAATGGCGACCGGCCGCCCGGACTGCGAGGACAGCACGGCCGCTTCGACCATCGCCAGGCTGTTGATGTTGTCGCGGCCCGAACTGAAATGCGCCGGCGCGACGCCCGTTTCGACCACATCTCGGAACATCGCAAGACAGCCGGCACGATCGAGGTGCGGCGGCGGCGCGAGGTCAGGCGACGTGTCATCGACGCCGTCGCCGCTGATGACCAGGCGGTCGCGGGCGTAGCGACTGCCCTCAGAGCCGCGGCTGGTCCACCAGATGTCCGCCTCTTCGAAATCCATGCGCCAGACCCCGGCCCAGGCGGTCGGCGTGTCGTCGCTGATCCAGCTGCCGGAATACGCAACCGTGGCGCCGTTGTCGAACTGGATGGTCGCCTCCGCGACAGGCGGCCCGGCAAAGCGGCTGCCCTCGACCGTCCGGGTCCGGCAGGACACCGAGACCGGCTCGGCGCCCAGGACCATGCGCATCAGATCGAAGTGATGAATCGACATGTCGCTCAGCAACGGCTGGGCCAGGTCGTAGTACCGGTAACCCGTGCTCTCGGCGTTGTGGCGGAAATCCAGTTCGACGCCGCGCAGCGCACCGTAGCGGCCGCCTGCGACGATCTGGGCGGCCGCCAGCGGAGCCGGAAAATGCCGATAGTTCTGGCTGACCATCAGCACGCGGTCACGGGAGTCCGCGAGGTCGACCAAGCCCGCCGCGTCGGCGACGGTCTCGACGAACGGCTTCTCGACCAGAACATGCCGGCCGGCCGTCAGGGAATCGCGGACCACCGCCGCGTGGCCAGACAGGGGCACGGTGACCAGCACCGCGTCGCACTCGGCGGCGGACAGCGCGTCGGCGAGCGACGGGTGATAGAGCGATTTCGGTTCTTTCAGCTCATCACCGGCGTGCGCCCGGGCACCGGGATCGGCATCCGCCCGCGCGACGACCTCGACGCCTTCGACCGTCGGGACGATCTTGCGGGCCCAGTCGAGCCCCCACGGCCCAAGGCCGACCTGGATGATCCGCACTCCGGATGCCTCCTCATGTCTGGAACGAACGGCGGGGAGAGCCCCCGTCCGGATCCTACCACCGGCCGCCGCGGCTCAGGCGCGCAAGTTCTTCCTCCAGCGTCGCCAGCTTGTCGGCGGCCTCGCCGTCGCCCGACAGGACCGCGTGCACGGCGCTGAAGAACGCGGTCTCTACACCTTCATACCGGTCGCCCGCAACCGCCGAGGGCGGTGCCACCGCCCCTTCCAGGCAGAGCAGAAGCTGCTCGAAATACGGGTTGGCCGCCAGCACCTCCGGATCGCGGTAGAGCTCGGGATAGGTCGGCGCGAAACCGGCCTCCACGGCGCGGATCTTCTGCATCTCCTGGCTGGTCAGGAAGCGGACCAGATCGGCGGCCAGTTCCGGATTGTCGGAATAGCGGGAGACCGCCAGCTGCCAGCCGCCCAGGGTCGCCGCACTGCGTCCGTCCTGGCCGCCCTGGGGCAGTGGCGCGACGTCGAACAGGCCGGCGATCTTGCTGTCGTGCTGGTTGCCCTGCTCATAGGCGAAGCCGCGATTGCGCATGAACGCGGCATTGCCGACCTGGAACACGCCACGGACATCCTCGTCCTGGTAGTTCAGCGCCTCCGGCGGGGTGATCGTTCCGACCCAGGAGGCGGCCAGTTCGATGGCTTTGACCGCGTTCGGGTTGTTGACCGTGATCTCGCCGTCCGGCTCGACGACGCGGCCGCCATTGTGGCTGTTGATCCATTCAAGGGCGCTGCCGGCCAGGCTGTGGCCGGCCTTGCCCTGCCAGACGAACCCCCAGAACCGGTCATTGCCCGCGGCGCGCTCGCCCTCCTGGATGACCCGCGCCGCCTCGGTCATCTGCTCCCATGTCGCCGGGACCGACAGCCCGTACTTGTCCAGCAGGTCGGCGCGGTAATAGAGCATCGGCGCGTCGGTGAACCAGGGCATCGCCAGCAGTTCGTCGTCGCGGGTCAGCCCGGAAATGATGCTGTCGAAATGGCTGGCGATGTGTTCGGCCTCGAAATACGGGCGCAGGTCGACCAGATGGTCCTCCAACAGCCCGGGCCAGGTCATATGGATCTGATAGATGTCGACATCCGACGATTCCCGTTCCAGGAACTGCCGATAGAGTGCGAGTTGATCAGACGGTGCCATCGGCGAGGCATAGACCTCGACCTCGTGACCGGTGATCGCTTGCCATTGCGCCGCGGCGTTCTGGCACAGCGCGTGTTCGACTCCCACCGACCCACACGCGATGGTCAGAGTGGCGGCATTGGCGGCGGTGGTGAACGGCAAGCAGGACAGCGCGGCAAGCGCGACGAAGAGGGGGCTTCGCATCGGTTTCCTCACGGTCCGAGTCCCAGTTTCGGACGCTGCGAGCCCGCCATACTCAATCAGCTTCCGGTTGCATCATACGGGTCATTTCCGATCCGGCCCAGAGCAATTCTGTTACAGGAAGCTATTGGAATGAAAGCGCGATTGCCGGCGGCTCACCGGGTCAGGGCGCCGCGAACCATCTCCGGCGCGATGTCCAGGCGCCGCAGATGCGCCACCAAGCGGCGCCGGGTCCGCCGGTCCATCTGCCGCGGGTCGACGCCGGTGCCGGGCGACCTGCCCGCGCCGATGTCCGCGATCTGCTGTCGCAGGATGGCGCCGAGTATGGCGCGGTGCGCGCCGGTGAGCACGTTCAGATCGGTCTCGCCCAACCGCCCGTTCTGGTGCACCGCGGTCAATCTCTCGACGGTGCCGGTCTCGGCGATGCCGTGACGCAGGGCCAGGATGCGGGCCCCGGCGACGATCGGGAACAGGCCGCCGATCTTGAGGTCGACCACGCCGGCGGTGGTCCGCAGCCGGCCAAACAGGCCGACCGGCGGGCTGTACCTCTCCAGATCCTGCGAGAGGCCGACCAGGAAGGGCTTCGCCTGGCCGGCGGCTTCGAGCGCGTGGCGGCGCAGGTCCTCGGCGAGTCCGACGTCACCGGCGACCGGAAGGAAATCGTAGAAGATGTCGACATTCATCAGGTTTTCCGGCTTCGGCCGGTCCACCCAATCGGAGATCTGCCGTCGCCAGTCATCGACGCCATGGCGCCAGAGCGGCCGCGACGCCATGACGTCGCCCTTGCAATAGGGGATGCCGGCCGCATCCAGGCTTCCTGTCATGCGCTCGGCCAGCTCGGCATACCAGGGGTCGTCCGACTCCTGGCCGGCATGGATCAGGGCGTTGTCCTGGTCCGGCGCCAGCAGGCTCTCGCCGCGCCCGCCCGAGCCCAGGATGAGGACGCAGTAGGGCGCCGGGGCCGGGCTCTTCATGGCCGCCTCTGCCAACTCAGCCGCTCGGGCCGTCATGCTGCGCATGACGTCGCTGATCACCGCCGCGACATCGTTCGGCGAGACCTGTTCGGCCAGCAGCCCGCGGGCGAGATCCGGCAAACCGGCGCGCACATGGCCGAGCGCCGTCGCGTCCTCTGCCACCGCCACCTCGTCCCCCAGCGCCAGGGCGGTTCCCGCGCGCTGACGGAGCAGCGCGCGGGCGGTGACGATCCCGACGGCGCGCCCGTCCTGGTCGGCGACGACGAGATGCCGGGTCGCCAGACGATCCATCCGTCCGATGGCCCGGTACACCAGGGCGTCCGGGTCCAGGGTCTCGACCGGCGAGGTCATGAAGTCAGCGACTGGCCGGTCGAGTGCCGCCGCGCCGGCCTTGGCGACCGCCGTCAATACGTCCCGCTCGGTGACGATTCCGACCGCACAGCCGTCGCCATCCCGGCTGACGAGAATGGAGCTGATGCGCTGCCGGTTCATCTCCTGGGCGGCGCCGGAAAGCGGAGTCGTCGACGGCATCAGGACCACCGGACTGGTCATCACGTCACGCAGCCGGTGGCGATAGGGAAAGCTGTCGATACGCCGCAACGGTTCGGGCGCGGCACCGGAGTCCATGGTCACCAGCCGGCGGCCCGCTGTTTCGCGATCATGCGCTTGGGCTTGCGCGCCAGCGCCTGGACCTCACCGAAGGTCAACGCCCCACGATCCGACATCAGCGCGATCAGCCGCGCGAAGATCTCGGCCGTCACCAGGCAGTCGCCCAGCGCGGTGTGCCGGCCTCGGGTCTCGGTCCCGACCCGCTCGGCGATCGCGTCCAGGCTGAGATCGGTCAGATCCGGGAACAACGCCGCCGCCACGCGCCCGGTGTCGAGCATCGGCGGATCCGGCCACGGCCGGTCGCAGCGCGCCGATTCCGCCCGCAACAGGGCGCCGTCGAAGCCGATGTTGTGGCCCACCAGCACGCACCCCTTCAGGAATTCGACCACATCATCATGCAGTTCGGCGAAGCTGGGCGCCTCGGCCACCATGGTGTCGGTGATGCCGTGCACGGCCGTGGAGGCCGCCGGGATCGGCAGCCCCGGATCCACCAGCCGGTCCAACGTGACGTGCGGATAGGCGATCCGGCCCTGCATCCGGACGGCGCCGATCGACACGATGTGATCTTTGGACACATCAAGCCCGGTGGTCTCGGTGTCCAGGATCACCACCGGCAGATCGTCCATCCGGGTGCTGTCCTGGATCGGTGCCGGTTGCGGCGGCTCGTCATGCAGTGCGAGATCGTAGTGGACGGCACCATGGTGCTCGATCGCCGCGGCTGAGAAGGACAGCACCGCCCCGCCTGGCGGGCCGAGCGGCGTGACCCGCGCCTCGATGTCCGAGCCGTCGACCAGCCGCAGCGTGGCCCAGACCGGCCCGCCGCGCTCCCGCGCCTGATTCAGGGCAGCGGTCAGAGCGTCACGCTCCAGGGCGGCGAACACGCTGGTGCCGACGGTGATCGGTTCGGCGCCGAGGGCGCCCCGCGCCGCGCCGTTGGCGACGCTGACCAGGCCCGATGGGGTGATGACCAGGAAACCGTCCTCGATCGCCGACAGCACGGCCGCCAACCGACGGTCCGGCTCGCCCATCCAGTCGCCGACACGGCCGACGAAATCGGCCGCGGTGGCGGCCACCCGCATCGCCTCATCCGCGCCCTGGCCGGCATCCGCCCAGCGCGGCGGCAGCGCCGGCGCCGTCGGATCGACCGCCAGGATGTCGGCGCGCAAGCGCTCCAGGTCGGAGAAATGATGATCGAGCACGGTCAGGGCGACCCAGATCCCGGCCACGCCCAGGGCGGCGGCGGCGGCCAGCACCGTAACCGACAACGGCGCGCCGGCGCCGAACACGGCGAGCGCGAGAACCGCCGCAAGGCTCGCGGCGATCAGGCCGAGGCATACACGCACGACCAATCGGGTGGACCGCCGTCGCATCGCCCGTCAGGCCCGCGTTCGGTGCGGCCGTACCCCTGGATCCACCATCGCGTCCGACCCTCTCGGCAATGCTGGTCGCACCATGGTAGGCGCTGGCGACCGCACTGTCACAACTGCCCTCGCGGGCGTGCGGCCGCATTGCCACAGGTCAAGGCGTCGGAGCGCCGGTCCGGCCACAGCGGTGTCAGTTGAAGGCATGGTAGATCGCGCGCGCGATCTCGCCTTCCAGGGGGAAGGACAGCATGCCCAGGACCGAATAGCCCAGCAGCCAAGGCATCAGGTAGAAGCGGATCATGAAGAAGAACCAGGCGACGTAGAGCGGCACCATCGGTTCGATCAGGAAACGCGGCGTCACCGGTCGGAACACCCGAATGATCGGATCGGTCCCCTTCACGAAGACCTTCATGAAGAAGAACTCGGAATCCGGTTTCAGGAAGAAGCCCATCGCAACCCGGCCGATCAGCGTCCACATGATCATGCCGAGCAGGTAGTCGATGATGATCACCCAGATCGGGAAGACCGCAACCGGATCAGCCATCGGACCAGAACAAGACCCGTAGAATAGAAAGGGTGGCGGGGAAACCCCGCCACCCGAGTGTACAGGAACTCAGTGGTTCCAGGTCAGTGCCTCGCGCCGAGGATCGTCTCGCCGGAAGGAATCCGAACCTCGTCCACCATCGCCTGCGTCTCCGCATCCGGTGCCGGGGTCATCAGACTGACCACAACCATGCAGATCAGGCTGACCGGCATGCCGATCATCCCGAAGCGCAGATGGTCGATGCCGAGCCACGGGTCCATCCCGGTGCGGACCAGGTAGAGGTAGAGCGACCCGGCCACGAAGCCGCCGATCATTCCGGCGATGGCCCCTTGGGTATTGGCTCGCTTCCACCAGACCCCCAGCACCAGCGGGAAGAACAGGCCCGAGCAGGCGAAGCAGAACGCCCAGGCCACCGCCCCGAGGATGCCGGTCAGCTGCAGGCTGGCCACCGCCGCGCCGGCGGCACCGATTGCGAGCAGCAGCACGCGCGCCACGATGAGACGCAGCCGGGTGTCCGCCTTCGGATCGATGATCTTGTAGTACAGATCATGGCTGAGCGCGTTGGCGATCGCCAGCAGCAGACCGTCGGCCGTCGACATGGCCGCAGCCAGGCCGCCAGCCGCCACCAGGCCCGAGATCACATACGGCAGACCGGCGATTTCCGGCGTCGCCAGAACGACGATGTCCGCCCGCATGAAGAACTCGTTGAGCTGCAGGATCCCGTCACCGTTGCTGTCCGACAGGAACAGCATCCTCACGTTCTCCCAGTTCTGCACCCAATCGAGGTTCTTCACCGCCTCGAAGGACTGCCCAATGATCGCCGTGGGCAGGTTGGGATCCAGAAGCTGCAGCTTCGTCAGCGTCGCCAAGGCCGGCGCCGTGAAGTACAGCAGGAAGATGAAGAACAGCGAGAACGCCACCGACTTGCGCGCGGCGCGCACCGACGGCGTCGTGAAGTAGCGCATCAGGATGTGCGGCAGCGAGGCCGTGCCGGCCATCATGCACAGCGCCAGGGTCACGAATTTCCAGCTGTCCATTCCGCCCTGCGGGTCGTTGTGCGGTGTCGTCAGGATCCTGACGCCGCCGAACGGCGCGCTTTCCGTCGCGGCGGTCCCCAGCCCGACCAGGGGCTCAAGCTCCTGGATCCGGGCCACGGCGTCGCCGTAGGAGAAGTGCGGAATGATGCCGAAATCCTGCTTGTTCGACATCCAGATCACCGGCACCAGATAGGCGATGATCAGCACGATGTACTGCGCCACCTGGGTCCAGGTCACCGCCCGCATACCGCCGAGCATCGAGCACAGCAGGATGCCGAGCAGGCCGATCCACACGCCGACCTCGAAGGGCAGTTGCAGCGCCCGCGCCGCGATCGTGCCAGAGGCGTTGATCTGCGCGGTCACATAGGTGAAGGACGCCACAACCAGAACGATGACGGCGCACAGCCGGGCGAAATTGCCGCCATAGCGGGTGCCGATGAAGTCCGGCACCGTGTAGCAGCCGAACTTGCGCAGGTAGGGCGCCATCAGCGAATTGACCAGCACGTAGCCGCCGGTCCATCCGACGATGAAGCCGAGATAGCCGTAGCCGCCGAAGTAGATGCCGCCGGCCAGCGCCACGAAGGAGGCGCCGGACATCCAGTCCGCCGCCGTGGCCATACCGTTGTAGACGGCCGGCACCTCGCGCCCGGCGACGTAATAGGCGTCGACCTGCATGGTCCGCGACAGCCAGCCAATCAAGGCGTAGATCGCGACCGTGAAGGCAACGAAGAGGATGCCGATCGTCGCTGCGCTGACGCCGAGCTGCTCCAGGATCGCCATCAGGATGATGAAGACCAGGAACCCGCCGGTATACATCGCGTATACGCGGCCAAGGTTGTCGATGAAGCTCCCTTTGATCATGTCGGTGCCTCCCCCTTACTCTTCGCCGACGCCGGCTTCGTCATCGATCGCGTCCTGCCGCCAGTTCTGGAAGAAGATCAGCAGCACAAAAACGATCAGAGAGCCCTGGACGCAGAAGTAGTAACCCAGTGGGAAGCCAAGGAAGGACATCGCGTTCAGGGATTTGGCGCTCCAGGGCACCACGAATGCGAAGATCGCCCAGATGACCAAAACCAAGATCGTGAGATTGCGCGTCCTAGTCCAATGACGCGCCCTCGCTTCCGTACTAACGCCGCTCATACGAACGCCTCCTCATCCTGTCTTTAACGGTGTGCCCGGCATCGCTCTTGTCCGGATTCTTCTTGCTCTACGCCCCCCATGCGCCGGGCACGGTTGACGAGGGGCGAGAGTAGACCATGAATGGGCTGGAACGAAAACCTCGGAATTTCCTTCGCAAGTCGTTGGGACTTTAGTCAATCCTGTATGTCGAGGCGTCTTGCGGCCGCCAGGACCGCGATCGAACCGATCGCGCGGCCATGCAGAGTCCGCGAGGCCCATTCCCACGGCAGCCATATTCTCGCACCGAATGCACCACACGCCAGCTTTTCCGCGGAGTTCTGCGGGATACTCGGTTGCCGGCGAATTCATCCTGGCGCCGTGGCAAACGGGCGGTATTGTGTCCGCACGAGTCCGGTCGGCATCGCAAGAGCCACAGGGCCGGTGCAACTCCCCGGACTTATGGCGGCCTCGTCCACACCACGTCTTTCGAAACGGCCCGCAAGAAACAACCCTCATGATGGTTTCGAAAGCGCGCGCCACGAGGCCCGAATCGCCGCGGAGGCGTCGATGACCTGGTCGATGAAGCCCGTATTGGACTTTCTGCCGCATTTCTTCGCCCGGCTGAGGATGCGCCGTGATTCCGGCCCCATCGACACGATCGACGAGCTGTGCCGCTTCGTGTCCACGCGCTCCGCATTCGTCGCCCAGAAGACCCTCTACGGTTACCTGAAGACGCGCATGGGCACGCGCTATCCCAGCATGTTCGAGGACGACGTGTTCGTCGCCTCGATCGATATCGCCAAGATGCACGTCTTCGCCGCCTGCCTGTCCGATCTGGCGATCTTCGCCGTCGCACGAACCCTGCGGGACGAGCCCGACGAGCGTGCGCACGCCGAGCTGGCGGAGGTCTGCTTCAACACCGGGCTTGCCGACAACGAGGACCAGGCGTTGCGCGTCGCGGCCTTCTCCATCGCCGAGGCCAAGCAGGCGTTCGCGCAGCGCCTCGCCTTTGTCGACTGGCAGACCGCCGAGCCCGGGCCGGCGCTCTTCTCCGCAAGCCCGACCGCGCTCGTGCAATGGGCGCCGATCGCGCCGGAGCTGAAGAAGTTCGACACGGAGATCATCGAGAATTCGATCCGGTTTACCTGGCGGGATGTGCGGGTGCAGTTCGACAAGCGGGTCGACGGAGCGGCAATCGCCGCCGAGTTGAGCAGCCTGCGCCAGACGCACAACTGATCCTGGCCGACCATGCCGGCGGGCCCGGGGCCGGGCAGCCGCGGTGCCCGGATCGTCCGACTCGTATCGCCGCCCTTGCCACGCTAGACTTGTCTTGGCGGAGAGCGCATCGGTGGGAGTGCCATGGATCGCATTCGATACTTCGCAGAATTGTCCGTGCTGCGGGCCCTGGGGTTCGCCGGGATCGGACTGATGACGCTCACGCTCGGGCTGAGCTTCGACCCGCATCTGGCGCTGAGGGCCGCAGCCGTCGTGCTGGCCATCACCGGTGCCGTCCTGGTCGCAAAGTCGCTGAATGCCGTTCAGCGCAACTATCGCCGGACGGAGGTGTGGATCCTGCTGGGCCGGAGCATCGAGTTTCCCGAGCATCGCGCGCAGCAGATCATCGGCACGGTGCTGAAGGAAACCTACAGCCGCTATGCCCGCCTGGTCCTGTCGGGCGCGGTGATCGCCTGGGTGATGAGCGTGATCTACGGGTTGGCGTTCCCCGCCTAGGGCGTTTGCTCCGCTGGCGCCCTATTCGGCGGGCTCCGCCACGCCGAGGCTGATGAGCTTCGGCACCTTGCCGGAGACGAAGGCCGGCAGGATCTGCTCGATGGCGGAGCGGGTGCCGGCGGCGTCGCTGATCACCCGCCCGCCCTCATTGAGCTGCATGCCGCGGCGGCGGAGCTGCTCGGCCGCGTCCGCGACCGGGTCGTCGGTCTCCAGCGCCAGCATCAGACACGCCTCAAGCGGCGAGACGCTGATACCGGTCCCGGCGGCCGGCGCGGCCAGCACGACGGCGCCGCCCGGAAGATCCACCGCTTCCAGCAGCCGCCGGTTGAGCGGCGGACAGATGCGGATCGGCCCGTCCGGGGGCGCCGCCCCGGCGCCGCCGCGGCGCGCGAACGGCAGGATCTGACGGCCGGCGGTCATCAGCTTCACCATGTCGGATATCCCGCCGGACGCACCGCCCGAGAAATCCGGATCGGCGGCGATCTCGGCCACCGACAGGGCGCGGTAGGCCAGCATGTCCTTCAGCCGGGCGGGGCGATCACCGGTCAGCGTGACCTGACGGTCCTGAAGGTCGATGGTGTCCGAGAGCTCCTGCGGCGTCTTCTCCAGCCCGAGCAGCACGTCCGACAGCGGCTCGCCGCCGTTCCGGGCGCCGTCATCGGCCGGGCGGACGTAGACGTCGCTGCGGAAATACCGGTTGCCGGCGAAGTCCTTCGCCATCTCCTGGGCCAACCGGCCGTCCTGGCGCCGCACATGCTCCACCAGCGGGCCGGGCAGCAGGTGGTCGAGCAGGTTCTCGATGATCTGCGCATCGGCGGCGAAGGTCAGACCGGCTTCGGCCATATCCGCCTGGACGTCGGCGAAGGCCATGGCGTCCCAATCCGGCCCCAGGAACTCGTGCGCCACATAGCGCGGATCGGCGCCGCGCAGGCGCTCCAGCACGTCGACAGCGCTGGCATTGGCCTGGAAGAAGGGCGCGCCCTCGCGCCGCAGCATCTCCAGCTCGTCCAGGATCTGCGCCACCTTGGCCGTGATCTCGCCCTCGAGCTGGCCGGCGCGGTCCTGGAAATAGCGCCGCATCTGCCCCGCCGCCCCCCATCCGGGCAGGGTGTTGTAGGTGACGTAGACCAGCCCGCCGGGCCGCAGCTTGGCGGCGATGAACCGGCGGATCGCGCGGCGTACCCCGTCCGATACCCAGCCATAGAGCCCATGCATGGTGATGAAGTCGAACTCCGGAAGCGATTCCATGTCCGGCCCCGCCACGTCGGCGACCAGGAACCTGGCATTGCCGACCGCGCCGTCCGCCGCCATCGCCTGGGCCGCCGCGACATGGTTCGGATTGATGTCGATGCCGACGAATTCCGCCTGCGGATTGGCGGCCGCCAGGATGGCGAGCGTCTTGCCGGCGCCGGAGCCCAGCTCGCAATAGCGGTAAGGACCGTCCGGGTCGGGGCCGCGCACGCCGTTCAGCGCCGCCACGTAGGTCAGATGCACCGGCCCCTGGTTGGGGAAGAACCCGGCCGGATAGTCGACCTCGCTGACATAGGCGGAGGACTCCCGCTCGTCGGACATTCCGTTACCCCTCATCGAAGATCTTCATAACAATCGGTCGCGCCGCAGCGCGGCTACCCCAGGCCCGAGACATCCTGCCGGATTGACCACGAACGGACCATGGGTCACTTTTGGCATGATCGCGGCGCATGATGTCGCCGATTCCGGTCGCTAACGGGCCTTAACCAAGGCGGCCGGGGCGCGGTTAACCATTCGGTGTTGGGGCAGAAAGGGTCTACTCCGAAATGCGATCGCTTAACAAATTGCAAACGAGTTTGAGTCACCCTTGGCGCAAGTACCCGCACAAGGGGGAGACCAAGCGATGGCAAACACCAGGGTCCAAGTTGGCCAGCGCTTCCGGACTCGTGGCCAATACGACGTTCGGATCTGGCAGGTGGAAGCGCTGTTCGAGGACAACGACAGATTGCCGCACGCCAGACTGTGCGAAGTCGACAAAACGAACGAATACCGCACCTTGGCGTGCGAGGTCCTGTTGGACGAAGAGCGGTTCAGCCCCGTCTCGTAACCGCTCGGATATGGCTGCGGCCACGGCGCGGGCCTAAGCGCCGTGGACCGCATGCCGACCAACCGCCGCCGACATATCCGGCGCAGCCACCCAAATCTGGAAGCCCGACTGGGGCGTGAGATCTTTCCCGCGGCCGACTGGTCACTCGGCGGGCTGGGCCTGCGCGGCCTGGCAGACTGCCTCGACCGGCGCAGCGGCGGCACCGAGATCACCGGCTATTTCGGCCTCAGCGGCGAGGACATCGCGTTCAAGTTCTCCGCCACCATCGCCCGTATCGACCCCGATCTGGACCGGGTCGGGCTCGATTTCACGATGCTGTGGCCGGAGAGCGCGGAGATCCTGACCGATCTGTTCCGACGACCGCCGAGCCTTCGCCGGCCGGTGCCGCCGCTCAGGCCCCGCGACGCCCTGGTCAGGGCGCTCGACGCGACGACGGCGCGTCTGGCGCGGCGCTGGCAGATTCCGCCGCCGCGCGGCTGAGGCCGGGCCGTCCGGCCCAATAGAACCAGGCCAGCGCCGCCAGCTGGACCGCCAGCACCATGCCGAATGCCGCCGTGTAGGCGGCCGGCGGCGATCCTCCGTCGACCGCCGGCCATTGGTCGATGACCAGGCCGATGGCGTATTGCGCGGCGAATGCGGCGAGGAACACCAGCAGGTTCAACGCGGTATTGGCGCGCCCGGCATAGGCCAGCGGGAAATGCCGGGACAGCTGGGGATAGGCGAGCGCGGTGGCGTTGCCCAGCAGGCCGAACAGGACCCAGGGCCACAGCGCGGTCGGCGCCAGGCCCATCACGATGACCCCGAGCGTCAGCGAGAACAGGGCCATGCCCGCGCCCATGACGCTCATCAGGCCGATGCCCCGCGCCGCCAGCCGGTCCGCCACCAGGCCGGTGGCGACGAAGCCGACGGTCATGGACAGCGCCAGGCCGAACAAATAGCCGGCAACCCGGTCGCTCTCGAATCCGGCCACGTCGCGCAGCCAGGGGCCGGCCCATAGGCCCTGGATGGCGAAGTTGGTCGCCATGCTGGCCATGCAGATCGGCGCCAGCCGCCAGAACAGCCGGTCGCGGTAGATCGTCACGAGCCCGGCGAGCTGCTCGCGCAACGCCGGTATGGTGGCCGGCCGGCCCATGTTCGGGACCACGAGAAAGATGACCGCGGCCACCGCCACGGTGACGGCCGCCAGCCCGGCGAACAGCCCGCGCCAGTCGGTCAGGCCCAGCAGCGCCTCGACCGGCGTGGTCGCCGACATGGCGCCGAGCCCGCCCATCGCCAGGAAACAGCCATTGACCAGCGGCCAGCGCGCCTTGGGGAACCACAGCGTGATCGCCTTGAACGAGGCCATCAGTCCGCCGGCGACGCCGAGCCCGATCAGGGCGCGGCCGAGGATCAGCATCGCCGGTCCCTGGCCGATGGAGAACACCACCGCCCCCACCGCCGCCGCGCACAGCAGCATGGCCTGGATCCGGCGCGGCCCGTAGCGGTCGAGCAGCAGGCCGAGCGGGATCTGGAAGGCGGCGAAGGCGAGGAAATAGGCCGAGGTCATCAGCCCGAGCGCGGCCGGATCGAGCGCGAGATCGGCGACCAGCCGGTCGGCGATGACCGCGTTCACCGAACGGTAGAGATAGGACAGGTAGTAGCCGCCGGCGAACGGCAGGAACACGGTGGCGACCGCCCGGCCGATGCCGATCGGCGCGACGCCCGCATCGCTTGTCATCGCATGGCCCTTCCCCGTCGCCGAACGGCCGCGAAGGCGGCCGGGTTAGGTCGGCGCGAGCGCCGATCTATGCCTCAGGGGGGCGGAGAGGGCAAGGACCTGCCGGGCCGGGCCGGCAGGTCCGCATTGGTCAGTCGGTCAGGCGCAGCGAGGTGAGCTGACGGGCGATCTCCTCGAACGCCGCTTCCAGCGTCGCCGTGTTCGGCGCGGGGCAGTCATTGCTCAGCGGATCGGTGGTGCACGCTCGCATCATGGTCGACACCGAGTCGCCGTCGACGATGTCGTCGCCGAAGGTGATCGAGAAGATCTTGATCGCCGATCCGCCGTTGATCGGGTCCTGGACCGCCTTGATGGCGTCGCAGACCTCGCCGAACCGGGTCTCTAGGATGTTCTGGATGTTGCCGGTGCCCAGCGGCCTGGAATCGTTCGGGTGCACATAGCCATAAGCCGACCAGCGATAGTCCGGGCCCTCTTCCTGCTCACTGTCAGCGGCGCCGTCGCCAAGCAACAGGCCGGCCATGTTGTAGCTGTTCGGATCGAACGCCCACGGCACCCACTCCGGCGGCTGCTCGGCGATCGGGTTGGTGACCTTGTCGGCGTTGTCGCAGGAGCCGTTCTGCGAAACCATCACCTGCCGGCCGTCGGTCAGGACGATGATCGCCTTCTCCCAGTCGATGTCGTCATAGCCGGCAATATCGACCCCCTGCTCGGTCTGGGAGAACGGCTCGCCCGGCGAGATCACCCGCCAGCCCCAGGTCATGCCAGTGGCGGTGATGGTGCCGTTGCCGTCGACCACCGTGATGTCCTGCAGATAGTTCCAGACCTCCGCCAGATCGTTGGTCAGCGGCAGCAGCTCACCGGGACAGCCCTTGTTCGGGCCGTCGGTGTCACGGTCGTACAAGCGCTCGCTTTCGGGCGACTCGATCAGGACGGGCGGATCGCTGGTGTCGTAGATCATCCAGGAGTCGCCGTCGCTGGCCTCGAACTGGGTCAGCGGGTCTTCGTACACCCGGTAATCGCCGGTGTTGTTGTCGGCGATGGCCTCGCAGCGGCTGTTGTAGACGTAGCCGGAGCTGCCATCGCGGTCCGGCTCGATCGGCCAGCGATAGGCCGGCCAGCGGCCGGTGCCGTCGGTGGCGGTGGCGTTGTAGACATCGGTGAGGTCGTTGTCGTTCTTGCGGGCCTGCACGCAGCCGTACCATTCGGTCTGGCCGAACGGGTTGGGAGTGGTGACGTTGCCCATCGAATCCAGACCGGTACCGTTGACGTAGGCATGCCTGTCGCGGCCGATATTGACCACCGTGTTGTAGGGCACGATGCCGACCCGGAGCAGCTCGGGCTCGGGATTGCCGTCGAACAGGATGTTGATCATGCTCAGCGCCGCATCGCGCATCGCCTCGATCCGCCGCTCGCCGCTGGAGTAGTTGCTGTACATGGAGCCGGTGACGTCCAGAACCATGACGATCTCCAGCCCCTTGACCTCGGTCAGCGCGGTCGAGCTGGCGGCGACGTCAACGAAGTCGTACTGATCGGTCGCGGTGGCGCTGCCGCCGGCCGTGAAGGGCAGCAGGCGGAAGAACAGGGTGTCCACCCGGGCATTGGCCGAGATGGTGAAGCTTTCCGGCCGGCTGGTTGGGTCGCCCGGAATGAGCCGGGTGACGGTGATGTCCAGATTGGACGGCTCGGCCCAGAAGTCGCTCGGAAAGTTGGCGTAGAAATAGGTGCGTCCGAGGGTCTCGATCTCGGTATCGGTCCCGGTTGCCGAGCCCATGGCGATCGCCGCGGCATCGATGGCGGCCTGCAGGCGGGCCTCGGCCAGGTAGCCGCGAGCGATATCCACCCCCAGCCCGGCGACGGTCACCATCGGGATGGCGGCGATGCCGACATAGACCATGTAGCTTCCTTCCTCGGCCAGCCGGAAACGGCCGAACGCGGCCGCCATGCGCCTGAGGAACTCGAATATCCGTACCATTTTATCTACCTTCTCTTGCGGCCAGCCGCGTTATCGCGGTTCGACAGGCTCGTT